>Ga0272441_10005084_pt1 | contig 23211 bp, 15 predicted proteins | sample SSMProp6N_FD_193582 | JGI IMG/M metagenome (GOLD analysis project Ga0272441, IMG submission 193582) | Marine sediment archaeal communities from Little Sippewissett salt marsh, Falmouth, MA, United States - SSM-Prop-6N | ecosystem: Environmental > Aquatic > Marine > Wetlands > Sediment ...
CGCAACTCGAGGCCATGGCCTGCGGCACGCCCGTCATCTGCAGCAATGCCGGGTCGCTGCCCGAAGTCGTCGGCCAGGCCGCACTCTTGCACGAGCCCGACGATATCGAGGGGTTCGCACAGGATATGCGCCGCGTGCTGACCGACCCGCACTTGGCGCAGGACCTGCGCCGGCGCGGTCTCCAACAGGCGAGGAAATTCACCTGGACACAAACCGCGCAACGCACGATCGCGCTGTACCGGAGGGCCGCCGGCAAATGACGGGGCTGCCACAGAAACAGCAAACACTCAACGTCGCACTCGCACACGACTGGCTCAACGGTATGCGCGGCGGCGAACGCGTGCTCGAAATCCTCTGCGGCCTGTTCCCCAACGCCCCCATCTATACGCTGCTGGCCATACCCGAAATGCTTTCGGACCCCATCCGGCGCCACGCAATCGTGAGCTCCCCGCTCCAGCGCGTGCCCGGCATACACAAGAGATACCGCTACTTCCTCCCGCTCTTCCCAAAAGCCGTCGAGCGCATGCGCCCCGCACACGCCGAGCTGCTCATCAGCACAAGCCACTGCGTCGCAAAAGGGATCCGCGCCCCGACCGGAGCCAAACACCTCTGCTACTGTTTCACGCCCATGCGCTATGCCTGGCTCTTTTATGAGGAATATTTCGGGCCAAACCCGCTCAAACGCCTGCTGCTCAAACCGCTGCTCGCCCGGCTCCGGCGCTGGGACCGCGCCGCCTCCGACCGCGTAGACCGCTTCGTCGCCATCAGCCGGCATGTGCAGCGGCGCATCCGCGATTTCTACGGCAGACCCTCCGATATCGTCTATCCGCCCGCCGACACCGAGACGTTCACGCCCGACGGGCGCGCGCCCGGCGACTACGATCTGGTCGTCTCCGCGCTCGTCCCCTACAAACGCGTCGACCTCGCCGTTGCCGCTTACTCCCGGCTCCGGCGCCCGCTCAAAATCGTCGGGGTCGGGACCGAATCCGAACGCCTGCGCGCCGCCGCCGCGCCCAACGTCGAGTTCCTCGGCTGGCAGCCGGACGAAACGATCCTCGATCTGTACCGGGGCTGCCGCGCCCTCGTGTTTCCCGGCGAGGAAGACTTCGGGATCGTGCCCGTCGAAGCCCAGTGCTGCGGCCGGCCCGTCATCGCCTACGGGAAAGGCGGCGCGCTCGAAACCGTCGAAGCAAGCATATCCGGCGTGTTCTTCCAGGAACAAACCGAAGAGGCGCTCATGGACGCGGTCGACAGATCGCTCGCCCGGCACTGGGAGCCCGCCGCGATCCGCGCACATGCCGAACAGTTCGGGGTCGACCGCTTTGTTGACGGGCTCGCAACAAGCATCGAACGATGTCTGAGCGCGGGATGATGACGAAATACCCAAAAACCCAAAGGCCCAAGTACCCAGGCACGCAAACACGAATGACAGAAGGCGACAGCGCGGCGAAGCAGCCGGCCATGCAGATGCCCGACGCCCCGGAAGCGTTCGAACTCGGGCTCCCGGATGTCTCGGGGTCTGCCTGTTTGCGTTCTCCCATCCTTGGCTTTTGGGGTCTTGGGGGTTTTCGGTGCTTCGGTACTTGCGTGCTTCGCTGCTTGCGCGCAGGCGCACGCGGATGGCTCGCGATCGCCACGCTCTGCATCCTGGACGCGGCCGCGCCGGCCGCCGCCGAACCCGGCCGCGGCTCGGCCACCGCCCGATCCTGCGAACTCGTCTTCTACAGCGGGTACCTGCACGCCGTCGCAGATTTCCCCGGGCTGCAGAAGCAGGTGATCTTCGCGTTCGATACCGGAACCACGCAGCTCGCGGTCCGGCCCGCGTTCGCCGCGCAGCTCGGCCTGCCCACAAACGGCATGGTGCGCCTGTCCTTCAACCTCGGCGAAATCCAGGTGCGCCACGCCAAGGCCGCCGTCTGGGAACACCCGCGCTGGCGGCCCGCGTGGCGGCTCGCGCGGAACAGAATCTACGGCGGAATACTCGCGCTCGACCCCGTGTTCCTCGAACGCTATACCGTCATCGACTACCCCAACGGCAGACTCTCCGTCTATCCCGCACTCCCGCCCAACGCCGATATGCGGCTCAATGGCAGGGCCGGCACCGTCGCGCCCCTGCTCAGCAATGGCGGCCAACTGTTCGTCGAGGCCACCGTCGACGATAGGGCAACTGGCTACTTCCACATCGATACCGGCCTGCCCGGCGCCTCGCGGTTGCTGCCCAGAATCGCACACCAATTCGGGATCTCAGGCGGTAGACTCTGCCGCTCGTTCTTCGTCGGTCACGCCGATATCGGACGACAACACATCAAACTCTGGCCCACCGACTATGCCAAAGGCCCGTTCGACCGCGTCGAACTAACCAATATCATCGGCACTCTCGGCGCGCACACGCTCAGGAATTTCCAGATCCACCTCGACTTTGCCAATCGGCGCATCGCGTTCGTCCGACCCTGAGCCCGGGATTCGGCATTCGGGAACGGTCGTTTTGCCAGGCGGAGTTGACAAGTCCCCGCTCCGATTCCTGGCTTCCCTGCGCTGCCCCTGAAACCTGAACACCGAACACGGAACCCGTCACCCCAGGACAAACCACACCGGACTGCTCCATGCCATTGCGCCCGACGCATAACGCACACGCACATAGTAGTACGCAAACCGCTCCAACGGCCGGCCCGTCAACGCGATCTTCTCCAACGCCTCCTCGTCCCGGACCTCGCCCGCCATGTGCCAACCGCTGCCCGGCACACACGCAAAGGGCTCGCCGTTGCGTACAATCTCCACCGAAACAATATCGCTCGCGCCCGCCGCCGTGAACCGAACCGTGCGCGGGCCACGCGATGCCGCGCCTTCCGCTATCGCGCCGCCGCGCAAGTCGTTCACGAACACCTCCAGATACGTCCGTTCACGCTTGCCCGCGTAGCAGTTGCGCGCGCGGATCGCATCAAATATCGCACCGCGGTCGAGCCGCTCTACAAAGACGCCCGTCCCGCCCGGGTCGCTCAGAAGATGCTCTCTGGCCGGCGGCGAGTACGCCAACTGGAACGGATTGCTCACGTGCGTGTCTGTCCCGCCGATGAAACCCAGCGGTAGGCCCTGGTTCAACAGATCCACCACGTAGCTCGGCCCGGCGTGCACCTTCTCGAGCGGGTCCGGATTGCCGCGATACTCCGAGTTGCCCCAGCACGACGTGATCTCCGCCACAGGCATACGAGCCGCGCCCGGATAGATCGCCCACGGAATCTCGCCATGCTTGCCCGCCCGACTCGTGTGGTGCGGAACCGCATAGGATGCGTCCGGATCGAGTAGCCCGTCCAACTCCGCCAACAGCGTCTTCACGTTGCCGTCTTCATAGTGGTCGACAAAATCTGCCGGCCAACGCCGCATATAGATGTTGTTGTCACCCCCGCAGCCGCCCTTCAAACTCGCCTCGTACGCCGGTAGCGTCACAAACTCCGGCGGATCGTCGTAGTTGTCGCTCGTCTCCGATTCCTCTCGAAACTGCCCCCGCGAACAGCGACCGTTGCTCACGTGGTCCGCCGCAGACATCCACTGCAATCCCGATACATAGCGGCCCGCGCTGAACGCAAAGTTCAACGAACGACACCGGGCCGCATGACAGTTGCTCAATACCGTGTGCACGTGCGGGTCGCCCCACGCAATCCGATAGCTCGCGCCCGCAAGACAACGCGTCGGATTGCTCCAGTACTCCCGGCCGTTCAGTCGACCCCGAAATCGGTACATGCCCTCCCCGCACAACCGCACGCCCGACACATACGCGGTCGCTGGGCGGCCCTCCTCGAAAAACACCGAAATCGGACTTACTCCCCCGGATTCGCACGCCAACTCGCAACGCCCATCGCAATGGACCGTCGGCTCACAACCGCCCGACAACGCCGATACGTGCACGGTGAACGGTTCGCCGGGCACCGTCGTCAACGGCACCGATATCAATAGCGTGTCCGCACATACTCCGCGACCCTCACGCGCCAATACCCGCTCCTGAAAACACGGCGGCATGCATACCCGTGACTCTGACATCGCTGGCCCCTCCATCCATCCGAAACCTCGTCGCCCCCCCCCACCCTCGCACACCACCGTGTCCGCTGGTGTACTTTTTATTCATTATGTACGCTGCAGACCCGGGCTTTCAACAGTTTAGCAGTTGCATTCAAGCTCATCATGGTGTACTTTTCATACATATGTTCACGGAGCATACCGTCCATGCCTGGCTGTTCCGGCCGCCGCCGGCCGGCGCAAATGTCTGGTTCGACCGCGTTGAATGCTGCGCGGGAACGGGAGATCTGTACGCGTCCACGGTGCTGCGCCGCTTCCACGTCGGGTTTGTGACGGCAGGCGCGTTGCGATCGCGCACGGCCGACTCGGAAACGCGGGCCGCGCCGGGCACCATGTTCTGCCAGTGGCCGCGGCTGCGTTACCGGGTAAGCGCGGCGGCGGACGCCGAGGTACGGTATTTCAGGGCTCGCCTGCGCGGCACGGCGCCGCGCTCCTATCTTTCGGCTTTCGGATTCGACACCACCCGCACCGTTGTCCGGCCGCGGGACCCGGACGGCATCGCGCGTGTTTTCGAGCGGCTCCTTGCGCTCTACGGCACGTTCGAAAGCCGGGACCCGTATCATGCCGTCTGCTTGATCTACGAACTTGCCCGGGCCGGCGGGCGCCCTGTGCACGCGCGCGCGACAGAGGCCGGCGCCGAGTTGGCGGAGCAGGCGGCGACTCTGATGGAAGCCCGTCTTCACACATCGGTTTCGGTCGCGTCGACCGCACGAGCTCTGCACGTGAGCGAACCGACTCTGCTGCGGCTGTTCCGCAGACATTTCCAGACAACGCCAATCCGGTATCTCACGACGCTGCGGCTGCAACGCGCGCGCGAGCTGCTCACGCAAACCGACCTCAAGATCGAAGCCGTCGCCCGGGCCTGCGGCTTTCGCAACGAGAAATACTTCTACCGCTGCTTCCGCAAGCGTTGGCACGAGACGCCCGGCCAACACCGCCGCGCCAATCCGCCGGGCTCCACGGTCGTGGAGCCCCGTGAGCAGTGATCAGTGAGCAGTGATCAGTGATCAGCCTCAGAGAACACAGCCCGGAAGCATCAAGATCACTGATCACCGATCACTTCCCTCCCTTTGACTGGCCCGCCCGATTGTGCGAACATGCCGTGCCATGGGCCCGCCCCTGACACGCCAAGCCATTCTCGCGCGAGTGCGACGCCTGCCTGCCGCCGCTGTCGCGGCCGGCACGGTTGCGCTGGTCCTATCACTCGCTGTTGTCTTCAGCGCGCCCGCCCACATCGTCTCGGATTCCGAGAATTTTGTTGTGTACTTCCGCCTGCTCGCAGCGGGCGGCACCGTCCCGATCCACGCGTTGAGCGTGCCGCATCCGATCCCGGCCCTGGCCACCTGGCTCGCCTACGAGACGCTGGGTGGGCCCCGAGCCGTCCAGTTCCTGTGCGCGCTCGTGTTCGCGGTCTTTTGCGGCGCCGTCTATGACATGATCCGCAGGCTCGCGGGCCATCCGGGTGCCGTGCTCGGGCTCTGGGGCATCCTCACCTCGCAGCGCGTCATCGGCTACGTCACATGGGGCCGCTCGCCGGTCTGGGGGATGATGTTCGTCGGGCTCGGGCTCGCATGGCTCGCCGCGGCGGCCGAACGCAACCGACCCGAAAACAAGTGCGCGGCCGAACGGCACAGCCACGGGCTGCTCGCCTTCTCCGCCCTGGCCACGCTGTCGCGAACCGATTTCGTGTTCAGCCACATCCTGCTCTGCTGCTTCTTTTCCGCGCGACTCTGGCGGCTCGGCGCGCGGCGCGCCGCAACACGCGTCGCCTGCTGGCTGACCTTCGCCTTCACACCGTTTGTCAACGACTACCTGTTCTCGCGCGATCCGCTCTGGACGTTGCATGGTGCCAGGCACTGGAAAGCGATAGAGCAGGCCCTGCACGGCAACACCTCATCCGCATTCCGGCCGCCGGCCGGGATGTTGGCCGGTACGCGCGCATTCCTGCACCGGATCGGCAATGCACTCGACCGCGGCTCGTCGATACTCAGCCCGATCTGGATCGCGGCCTGGTGGCTCGGCGCCGTCAGGCTCTACAGAAAGAACCGCGTTCTGTTCGGAGCCGTCACCGCCCTGCTCGCCGCCTCCGTGCTCTGTTGGCCCGTCTATTTCGCCAACGGGTTCGTCGTCGAACGCGTCTTCGCCATACCCCGCGTTGTGCTGTTCGCGCTCAGCGGGGTCGGGCTCGGATGGCTCGCAAGCTTCCTGCCCAACCCGCGTTGGCGATGCACCGCCCTCTTCGCGCTTGCGCTCGGATTGACCTGCGCCCACCTGCACGCCTATCGGTTGGCCCTGGACCACCTCCGCAAATGCGGCCGCTGGTACCAGAAACACGCCCGGTTCGCGCAGGCAATTCAGAAGGCCGGGCTCCGTGAGCAAGCGCCGTTCGTTTCGCAGGACGCCGCCGCGGACTATATCTACATGACGCGGCTCCGGCTCTTCCACGACGACGTGCCAAATGAGCGCCATATCCGATACCTGCGGCAGACCGGCAAGCCGCTGCCGCCCTACCGCTCCTACATCCGGTCCCGGCCCGACACGCCGTTCCCCGAATTTGCCGACATGATGCCCGGCCGGGTCCTCCTCGAAGAAGACGGGATCGCCCTGCACGCCGCACACCCGCCCATCCCGCCGAAAGTCCCGTAACGCGCGCCGCCCCCCTGACAATCGACAATTCGCCCTCGACTCCGCTGATCATCCTGCCAAGCTCCCCCGTGGTCCCCTTGCCGCCACGCACCGCACGGCGCCGTGCCCGCCTGCCTCACGAGCACGACCAACCCATTTTTGTCGCACACCGACCCCTCTTCCTGCTACACTCACCCTCAGTCTTCGTCCAAACCAGCCCGGCACAAGAACAGGAGAGGAACGATAGATGAAAGCGATAATCTCCGGCCACCGGCAACCTTTCTGCATGCTCGCCGTTACCACGACGCTCATCCTGCTGCTCGCGAACCTGTGCACGCACGGCGCCGTCTACGATGTCGGCGCCACGCGCGAGACGGAGCCCGTCCCCGAAACCGGCGATATCGCCGACGACATCTGCATCTGGCTGCACCCCACGAACGCCGCGCTCAGCCTGATCATCGGCACGGACAAACACAACACCACGGGCGGCCTGTACCTCTACAACCTGGACGGCACCCAACATGCGGCGCTTCTCGACGGCAAGATGAACAACGTCGACGTGCTGTACAACTTCCCGCTCAACGCCGAACAGGTCGACATTGTCGCCGCCGGCAACCGCACCGACGCGGCACTGGTCGTCTACAAAGTGGATCCGGCCACGCGCACGCTCAGCAATGTCACGGCCGGCGCCGGCATTCCGCTCGGGACCGGCGCATCCTCGATCGATATCGTCTACGGCACCTGCCTGTACCGCAGCCCGAGCTCGGGCGAAATCTACGCCTTCGTCTCCGATAAGGACGGTGACGTCGAGCAATGGCGACTTTTCGACACCGGCAGCAACAGCATCAACGCCGCGCTCGTGCGCGGGTTCGATGCCGGCGACATCAGCGAGGGGCTCGCCGCCGACTACGAATACGGCGCGCTCTATGTCGGCGAAGAAGACGTCGGCATCTGGCGCTACGGCGCCGAGCCCGGCGACGGCACGAACCGGGTCGCGGTCGACAACGTAACCGACGGGCGTCTCGCCGCCGACGTCGAGGGCCTTTGCATCTACTATATGCCCGGCAAGCGCGGCTACCTGATCGCCTCGAGCCAGGGCGAAGACGTGGGCGACGGCCATCAATACAAGAGCACCTACGCGGTCTACGACCGCCGGGACACCAACGCCTACCTGTGCAGCTTCCGAATCGTGAGCAACAGCCCGATCGACGACGTCACGAACACCGACGGAATCGATGTGACCAGCGCGCCGCTCGGCGACGGGTTCCCGTTCGGCTGCTTCATTGCGCAGGACGACGCGAACCCCGGCACGAACCAGAACTTCAAGCTCGTGCCTTGGCACAAGATCGTGCAGGCCGGCGATACGCCGCTGTCGCTGAACATGAGCTGGGACCCGCGCGCCGCAGACAACAACCTGCCGCGCGCCGCGCTTGCGCCGCCCGCAAAGCTCAACAGCCTCACGGTCAACCTCACGGTCACGAACCTGGTCGGCGAGCCGGCCGGCCATTCGGACTGCTGCATCATGCCCTCGACCGGCGAGCTGCTCGGTGTCGACAACCACGGCCGTAAACGGATCGACGTCTTCGACCTGGACGGCACCTATCTGCGCTACATACCCACCACCAACTTCGCGGATATCGAGGGGCTCGTCCATCTCTACGGCGATACGTTCGCCGCCGTCGACGAGACCGGCAGCGACATCACGTTCCTGCAGATCACCGCAAACACAACGAACATCGCGCGGTCCGACGGGGTCAGCTTCCATGTCCCGATCACCAACGCGGCCAATGCCGGGTTCGAAGGGCTCACCTACGACCCCGATAACGACTGGTTCTACGCCGTGAGCGAGAACCCGATGCCGATCCACAAGGTCGTCTGCCAAGGTACGTCCGGCGTGGCAACCGTCCTGTTCGACGCGTCCGACGGGCTCGGCGGCCGCTGTACGGACTTCATGGATATCGTCTACGAGCCGCACTCGAAACACCTGTTCTTCATGAGCGACCTGAGCCACAACATCGTGGAAACCGACCTTGCCGGCACCGTGCTGTCCGAACGCGCACCGCCCGAAAACACGGGCGAAGGGATGACGTTCTCCGCCGACCTGTCCGAGCTGTTCCTGATACAACAGGTCGGCACGCTGCATCGCTACGACGTCGCATGGCCCGCGCCCGGCGGGGCCGAAGACCAAACGAATGTCACGCTCCAGGTCTATCTCAGCGCCGCGTCCGCCAAGACAGCCACCGTCGCGTACGCCGCAGGCACCGGCAGTACCGCCGCGGGGACCGGGCTCGACTACACCATGCCCGACGGGGTCCTGACCTTCCTGCCCGGCGATACAAACGAAATGATCACGATCACCGTCCTCGACGATGCCGAAGAGGAAGACAACGAGACCATCGTGTGCCGGCTGCACAGCCCGGGCAACGCCGCGCTTCGACGCGGCGGCGGGACGAACACCTACACGATCGAGGACAACGACTATCTCTGGGCCGCCTATAACGACCTGGCATGGTTCGCCGCCCAGACAAACGACAACATCACAACGTACACCACCACAAACGGCGCGCCCGCACGCACGCGGCAGGGCTTGCTCGTCAATTACGATACCGGCGCCCCGCTCGGCGTCACGCTCACCGTCAGCGGCGGCAGCGCACCGAACGAAGGCCAGGGCAACCATCCGGCCGAGGGGACCGACGCGCACGGTCTGTTCGACGGCCGCGTCGACTGCAAGAGCACCGTAACCTATACCTCCGACGACGCAAACGACCTGGTGCTCACGTTCACCGGGCTCGACCCCGACATGCGCTACGAGTTCGCGTCCTACTCCGATCGCGGGGTCCCCAGCTATGGCGGACGGCTGCATTACGGCACGATCTCCGATGTCGCAAGTTTCGAGAATGCATCGAGCGCCGGCACACAGATCCTGACAAAGGACGAGGCCAACGACACCACGCAGTATGTCGCCGGATACAACACGCAGAACGGTTTCGTTACACGCTTCATCAATATCGATCCCGGCACGAACGGAACGTTCCTCGTCACGTTCGATCGCGACGTTGGCGCGAGCCGTTACAGCTATGCCAACGCGGTCATGCTCAGGGCAGGCGCGGGTGCCTGGGCGCCGGAGTCCTGGAAAACCAAGTACTTCAGCTCGCCGCCCAACCCGGCAGCGGCCGGCGACGACGACAACGACGGGCTCTCGAACGAAGGCGAGTATGTGTCGGGCTGTGTCCCGACCAACGACACCAGCTATTTCGCCGTCGACGTGCTCAACTCGAACGGACAGGCCGTGGTCTCGTTCCCGACCGTCAAGACCGAGGGCTCCGACTACACCGGCTACGACCGCTACTACGACCTCGAGGAACGAACCAACCTTACTGCCGGCGCCGATTGGACCGGGGTCGCGGGCTTCACGAACATCCTCGGCACGAACCAGACCGTGACGTACACGCCCGGCGACACGCTCATGCTCTATCGCGGCAAAACCCGGCTCGAACGGCAGTGAGCCTCGACGCACACAACGAAAGATTCGCGCTGTTCACGAATGCCGCCGAACAGACGATCCACACGATCGCCGGCCGGCCCGCCGACACCAGCGCGATACGCAAGGCCGCTGCCGCGGTCTTGCGCGCGCAGGAACGGCTGCTCAGCGACTTCCCCGTGCCCGACGACGAAGTCGAGCTGTGGGAAACGATCTGGGTGCAAACCGACCGCGCCCGCCGGCGCTGGGACCGCATCGAAAAGATCGCCGTCGAGACCGGCCCCGAAGCGCTCGCCAGAATCGAGCGGCTCTGCGACACGCAGCGTACCGCGCTCTATGACTGGACCCGACGGTTCATCCGCGACCATGCCCCGCGCCGACCGCCGGACGCCCTGTTCGAACTCGGGCTCGGCACCCAACGCCCGGACGCACGGCGCCGCCATGAACGCATCGAAGGGCTCTACGAATCAATCAAGCGCATGGGCCGGTTCCCCGAAGTCCGGGAAAACCTGCAGCGTACCGCCGAACAGCCCAACTTCGGCATCATTTACGGCGGCGGATGGAACGTCAGTGCCTATAGCGTGCTGCGCGAGGCCGCACGGTTCGCACAGCTCAACGCGTTCGTCGCGTTCGATCACGCCGGCGCCGAGCTCTGGCAAACCGTGAACGGACACAAGATCCGCGTCGCAAATGCCGGACTCATGCGCAGCCCCGACAGCGACGAATGCCTCCTCGCCACATTCCAGCAACCGGTCCCGCTACACTTCGTCTGCCCGCACCAATGGACCGGACCCGATCCCTGCAGACTCGGGATCCCCGTGCTGCGCTCCGAGCTCACGCTCGCCGTGACCGACGACAAGATCAACACGACCCGCGCACTGCAGTGGTACGCCGCTCACCACAACGCCGAACTGCCGCTCATAACCGAACGCGCGATCGAACGGCCCGACCTGCCGCTCGTCGAGGAAACCGCGACACCACGCATCCGCGCCGAGCTCCACGCACTCGAAGCCGCCGGCGTCACCGAGATCGTCGTCAAGCCGCAATACGGCGAGCAGGAGCGCGGCGTCGCCTACTTCAAGATCCCGGAGGAGCACGCGGCTGCCGCGAAACACGCGCTGCTGCTTGCCGCCGAAACAGGAATCGTCTTGCAGGAACGCGTCCGGCCGCATCCCGAGCTCGATTTCAACTGGCGCGTGCTGGTCGCCGCGCAGCCCGACGGCGAACCGGCGGTCGTCGGCCGCTTCGCCAGGCTCGGACACCGCGACGAAATGGAGATGGTTAACGAAGTGGATATGCTCAAACGATGCGGGATCGCCGGCGGGACCGGCCAGGCGCTGCTCGAAAAACTCAACCGGGTCGCGCTCAACGCGTTCCGCGCCGTCGCACGTTATGCCGCCGAGACCAACCCCGCACACCCGCACAAGCCGCTCGGCGGCGGGTCCTATGCGCTACCGTACTTCCTCGGGATCGACCTGATCGGTGACGCACACGTCATGGAGATCAACGGCAACGAAGTCGGCGGGCTCTGGACCGACGACCGGCTCCACCCCGAAACGCAAGGGCGCAGCTCCCGCATCGTGCTCGAATCCGCCGCGCAAGCCGCCGAACGCTACCGCAACGCGCTCTTGCCAGGAACGCCGTCTCCGCATCTTGGATAAACCGTATTCCTTTCGATTGTCCTGCTCCCTTCTCTCAAGATTCCAGCGGATTGATCCACTTGAGCTTCGGAAACCTCGAAAAGTCGGAATCTGTGGAGTGAAGTTCGCAGCCGTGCTCAATGGCCAGGGCCGCCAGGTGAGCATCCGTCACCAAATTCCCCGTGGCCTTGCCGGCAACCAGCAACTGCCGCAACACTTCCCAGTGGCGTTCTGTGGGAACGATCACTCTGGTAGAGGGCTGGGCAAGCCAGTCGTGAACCCGTGAGGTGGCTTCGTCCAGTGACAAGGGCCGCTCAAACACACGTGGGCTCGTCCCGATCCGGATGAACGCATTCACCACCGTCCAGCAAAAACAGACAGGCGCCGAGCCCGACAGCCGAGCGTCCCACCATCGGCGCGCCTCGTCGTGATGGCGGCTCAGACTGTCCTCGGCGTACAGGAGAATGTTCGCATCGACCAAAATCACCGGTGGTCCTCTCCTTCCGTTTGGGCCAGCAGTTCCTGGATGTTGTCCAGATTGTGCCCTCTGCGCAGCCCCATGGCGTGAGGCTTCGTACGGTACCGCCGCCGTTTGGCCGGTTTCTCCACCCGCTCCAGTCCCGCTCGCAGAGCTTCATTGACCACGGACCGGAAAGACGCATGCAGTCTGTTCGCCGCTTTCCGGGCCCGATCCAACACGTCGTCGTCAATTGTGATGGTCGTTCTCATGATGGCATCATAGCATCTTGCCGGATGATGTCAAGGCATCAATCCTGGCTTTGGCGAAGCGAACGAGCACGCTGTGCTTCCGGCGCCCCGACGGTCCCTGAGGGCGGGGCGACGATTAGCGCCGGCGTCTGTTCGAACAGAATCATTCGGGAACGGGTCTGGCGTCCGCACCAGAAGCTTGTCAACAGGCGTGATCATGGGGTAGAACTTCGTTTTCGGGCAACGGGCTGGAAGAGCTGGTGCGTTGGGTGCTGTCCCGGCAGCCGGATGTGCGGGTTCTGGTTCCGAAACGGCTGCGGGACCGGGTCGCCGAGAAGATGCGCCAGGCGCTGGGCACCGGATCCGAGCGAAAGGGCAAGGAGGCAATGCCGAAATACGACCACATCATCTGGGACTGGAACGGGACGCTGTTCGACGATGCGGAGCTGTGCGTACAGATCCTGAACGGGGTACTTTCGCGCCGGGCCCGGCCGACGGTGACGCACGCGCAGTACATGCAGGTGTTCGGGTTCCCGGTCCGCGACTATTATCGGCGGCTCGGCCTGGACTTCTCATCGGAGCCGTTCGAAACGATCGCCACCGAATGGATGTCGGAATACCAGCGTCGCCGGTGCGAGTGCGGTCTGCAGCCGCACGCGCGCGCGGTGCTCGGCGCGTGTTGCGAGGCCGGCCTGGACCAGTCGATCCTGTCGGCCTATTCGCACGACGCGCTCGAGGAGGTGGTAACGGATTGCGGGCTGCGCGCGTTCTTCACGGCGCTGGTCGGACTGGGCGATCACTATGCCGACAGCAAGCTGGAGAACGGCCGGCGGTTCATGGCCGAACGCGGGCTGGCCGGGAAACGGGTTGCATTTGTGGGGGATACCATTCATGATTTCGAGGTGGCCCGCGCGTTGGGGCTGGATTGCGCCCTGATCCCGAGCGGCCACCACACGCGCGACCGGCTCGAGAGCTGCGGAGTCCCGCTTCTTGACGGCCTGCGCGAGGTGCTCGGGTTCGTGGGTGTGAGCGCTCGGCGCAGTCTTCGGCCGCGGCCGAATTCGGAAATCGCCACGTCGGCGGCTACGCCGCCAAGTGGCCACTTGCCCCGAGCGCGAAGCGCCTCGGGGCGACGTGGGAAATCGGAGCGTAAGAGTCCTTCCAGACAGACAGACGTTGGACAGTGAGTAGCGCGCGGGGAAGCCATGTCGAAGATGAACCCACACAAACGACTTGCAGCGGGCATCCTGCTGAGTCTGCTCTGCCGCCCGGTACCCGCCGCGGTCGTAACGCCGGCCTACGCGCAGCCGGCCCCCGTGCTGCCGGTCCCCGAGCTTTCCACGGGGCTCAGCAAGCCTGTGCGGTTGATCCTGGACGGAGTCCCGGTCTCGGACGCGCTGTACATGGCTTGCGGGCTTGCGCGGCTCGCGCTGGATCTGGATCCGACCGTCTTCGGCGAACCGGAGCGCGAGGCGGTGGTCACCCTGCATCTGGCCGGCCTGGAATCCCGCTATTTCATTGCGTGGATGCTGCATCTGGCCCAGGCGGACGGGACCGTCACGATCGACGGGCGCAGCATCCATGTCGTGCGCGCGCAGGAACAACAGGCGGCCGACACGCCGTTTGCCTGTTGGCGCGAGACGGACGGGCCCTGGCGGGCCGGCCTGCTCGCGAGCCTGGCGGGCGAGGTCGACATCGATCTGACGGATGCGCCCGTACGGGACGCGATCCGCGTGCTTATGCGGATCTCGGGGCTCCAGATCATCGTCGATCCCGGCCTGCTGCAGGGCAGACTGCTCGATACGCCGGTGTCCATCGCGGTCCAGGCCCAGACCTCCGAACAGGCGCTGGCCTACACGCTCAACCAGGTCGGCCTGATGCACAGGCTGCAGGGCGGAGTGATCTTTATTACGAACCATTGAGCCATGAGCGAACAAACGCCAGAGACTTCGGAAGCAGGCGGATCGGGCCCGGCCCGCGCCGAGCCGCTCGATTTCATTCGCGCCATTGTCGCGGCCGATATTGAATCCGGCCGCTACGACAGCCGCGTCGTGACGCGGTTCCCGCCGGAACCGAACGGGTATCTGCATATCGGGCACGCCAAAGCGATCTGCCTGGATTTCGGGATCGCGGCCGACTACGGCGGCGTCTGCAACCTGCGTTTCGACGACACGAACCCGACCAAGGAAGAGCAGGAATACATCGACGCGATCAAGCAAGACGTGCGCTGGCTCGGGTTCGACTGGGGCGACAGCGAGTTCTACGCCTCCGACTATTTCGAGCAGCTCTACGGGTGGGCCACCCAACTGATCAAGGCCGGCAAAGCGTACGTCGACGACCTGTCGGCCGAGCAGATCCGCGCACATCGCGGGACCTTGACGGAGCCGGGCCGCGAGAGCCCGCACCGCGACCGGCGCCCGGAAGAGAACCTGGCGCTGTTCGAACGCATGCGGGCGGGCGAATTCCCGGACGGCAGCAAGGTTTTGCGCGCAAGAATCGATATGGCGGCGCCGAACCTGAACCTGCGTGACCCGGTCATGTACCGGATCCTGCACGCGTCGCACCCACGCACGGGAACCGACTGGTGCATCTATCCGATGTACGACTGGGCACACGGCCAGTCGGACTCGATCGAGCGGGTCACGCACTCGATCTGCACGCTCGAGTTCGAAGACCATCGCCCGCTCTACGACTGGTTCCTGGACGCGCTCGGCGTACATCATCCGCGCCAAATCGAGTTCGCGCGTCAGAACCTGACCTTCACGGTGCTGAGCAAGCGGCGCCTGCAGAAGCTGGTCGAAACCGGCACGGTACACGGCTGGGACGACCCGCGCATGCCGACCCTGTGCGGGTTGCGCCGACGCGGCTATACGCCGGAGGCGATCCGAAACTTCGTCAACCGGGTCGGCGTAAGCAAAACCGATAACCTCATGGAAATCTCGCTGCTCGACTACTGTATCCGGGAAGACCTGAACAAGCGGGCCGCGCGCGTGATGGCCGTGTTGCGCCCGCTCAAAGTCGTGATCGAGAACTATCCGGAAAACCGGGTCGAACAGCTCGATGCCGTGAACAACCCGGAAGACGAGACAATGGGCACGCGCAGCGTCCCGTTCTCGCGCGAGCTCTATATCGAACAGGACGATTTCCAGGAGGAACCGCACAAGAAGTTCTTCCGGCTCGCGCCCGGCCGCGAGGTCCGGCTGAAACACGCCTATTACATCCGCTGCGAACGCGTGGTCAAAGACCCGCAGACCGGCGCGATCACGGAACTGCGCTGCTCCTACGATCCCGCAACGCGCGGCGGCGATTCGCCCGACGGACGCAAAGTCAAGGGCACGCTGCACTGGGTCTCCGCGCCGCACGCGCTCGATGCCGAGGTCCGGCTCTATGACCACCTGTTTACCGTGCCGAACCCGGCCGCCGAACAGGACTGGGAGGCCGCGCTGAACCCGAACGCGCTGGAAATGCTCGACGGCTGCAAACTCGAGCCGGGCTTGGCCGAAGCCAAACCCGGCACACCCTACCAGTTCCTGCGGCAGGGCTACTATTGCGTCGATCCCAAGGATTCCTGCCCCGAACGCCCCGTCTGGAACCGGACCGTCCCGCTCCGCGATTCGTGGGCCAAAATCGAAAAAGCCGCGAGAAACCGCTAATCCCGCGCCCGCCACGAAGGCTTTTCTGCCCGCCAAACACGCGAATTGCGCCAATCAGGATTGGAGAGTCCGGGCCCATTCGCGTCATTCGCGTGATTCGCGGGCAACTCTCTCTGGACGGATTTAGTGTCGATTCGTGGTTGTAGAGCACGGCGGCAACACGCTATTAGAGAACAGGGGGTGGAAAGGACGAACCGGCATGGCAAACGCGCAAAGAAGCATCCTGATTATGACCGATACGCAGGGCACGAACGCCGTCGGCTGAACTGAGCTCGAAAGTCGGAAATCGGAGAAGAAAACGTGCTTTCAGCTTTGACGAAACCGTAGAGAACACGAGGAGCGAACGATGAACACCGACGAGCAAGACGCGACGCTGTTCGCCGACGATTTCGCCGGCTACCCGCCCTGCGAGCGGATGGATCGCGACTACTTGCGCGGACTCAAAACGAACGCGAAGCAGCGCCGGTACGACGGGCATGTGCAGGGGATCGGGCCCTGGACCCAGACCACGCTGCACTACAGATGGCACAGCGAACGGATGGGCAGCCGACACGAGTGTTCCCTGCCCTGGCAGATCACAGAACAGGACGGCAAGCATTGGCTCACACAGCCGGAACGCTTCTTCAACGCCGTGCTCGTTGCCGGCGATCATGCGTGGCAGGACTATGTGCTCGAACTGGACATCGCCGTCGCGGACGGGCCGGCCGGCCCGCTCGTGCGCTACCACACGAGCCGCCAGAATTACTGGCTCGCCATCGAAGCGGACGAACCCCTACGCCTGTTCCGCCGAGACCAGAACGAGCAGATCCTGCTGGCAATAGCCGAGTCGGCTCGCCCCGCGCGCGACAAGGTCCATCACGTGCGCGTCACCTGCGACGGGGCCCGGATCGAAGTCGCGTTTGACGGCCGGCCCGTGATCTGCGTACGGGACGACAGCCAGCCGCGCGGCAGGATCGCGTTGCGGACCGAAGGCCCGGCCCGGTTCGGCGCGGTCCGGGTCCTGCCGCTCGAAGGCGAACCGGAAAGGCTGCGCGCACACGAAACGCGACGCGCCGCCCGGCTCGCGGCACGTCGGAAAAAACTGCCGGCCGCCAAGCTGCTGCACGAGATCGACTTGCCCGCGGACACGACCGTCGTGCATATGCGCGACGTGAACGACGACGGCCAACTCGAACTGGTCGCCTGCGAGGTGGCCGTGCCCAAAGCCGACTATATGCGGCTCGCCCGCATCAGCGTCTTGGACTGGAACGGCAAGCCGCTCTGGACCATGGGCGAGAGCCTGGCGGGCAAGCTCCACGTGCACGGCGGGTTCGCGTTCAACACCGCCGATATCGACGGCGACGGGCACACCGAAATCCTGGTCACCCGTAATTTCGAAATCCTGATCATCGACGGGGCGACCGGCCGCATCAAGAAGCGGGCCCCCACCCCGCAGGCGTTCAAGGGGCGTGAAGACAATTTTCCGCAAACCGTCGGCGACAGTATCCTGGTCTGCAACCTGCGCGGACTGGACGGGCCCCGCGATTTCGTGCTCAAAGACCGGTACCGCAACCTCTGGGCATACACCTGCGAGCTGGAGCCGCTCTGGCATTGCCACGTGAACACCGGGCACTACCCGCGTGCACGCGACGTCGACGGCGACGGCAAAGACGAGATCATGGCCGGCTATACGCTGCTTGCCGCCGACGCCGCGCCGCTGTGGACCGTGCCCGGCGGCGAGCCCTGGCATAACAGCTATCCGGGAAGCGAGCACATGGATTCGGTGCTGATCGAACGGTTCGACACCAATCCGAACGGCGGCCCGCTGCAGATCGCGATGGCGGCCAGCGATCTCGGCTTCGTCCTGCTCGATGTGCGCGGGAACGTGCTTGCACATCACCGGGTCGGGCACGCACAGGCGCTCGGGGCCGCTCGGTTCCGCCCCGATCTGCCCGGCCGACAGTTCGCGATCCGAACCGCATGGGGCAACTTCCATATCATGAACCTGTTCGACACCGACGGGAACCTGCTGCTCACGCGCGAACTGCTCGATGGCAATGTCCTGCCCGTTAACTGGCTCGGGGACGGTTCCGCTCTGTTCCGGTTCAGCCGCGCGCTGGCTGACGGGAACTTCGAACCCGTTGTCGAAATACCGGGCGGCGGCAGCCTGTTCCCTGCCGCCTACGACGTGAACAACGACGGGGTCGACGAACTGATGGTCCGCCGACGTGGTACCGTCGGCGTCTACGGACCCGAAAGCGTGCCCCCGAACCCCGCTCCGCCGCCCGTGCGAAACCTGACGAACTGGAACAACTACGGAGGGTTCTACGTCTGATGCGCAAACCGAATCTTCTGTCGCTGCATACGGTCCACCACCAAAGTTGACCGACCCCCGCCTAAACGACGCATACCTGCAGTACCTGCACACGCCGGGCTTGGTCCTCTCTTCTCCGTAAACGCGCGGTTTTCCACACAATATCCATACCAAAAAGACTCTTGACAAATTCGTGCGAATTCCCTATATTCTAGCCCAGGGCAAACGTTTTCCGGATAACGTCGTAGCTTCCCCGGGTTGGGGGGTGGGAATGATGGTCAAGTTGAAGCATGTGGCGGAGAAAGCGCAGGTTTCGATCTCCACGGTTTCGAAGGTTTTGAACAACGCGAAGGTGGAGGTTGCGATTTCGGCGAAGACGCGTGAGCGTGTGCATCGCGTGGCGCGCGAGCTGGGCTATTTACCGAACGCGGCGGCGCGTGCGTTGCGCAAGCGTGAGTTTCGCACGTTGGGCGTGGTGGGATCCTCGCCCAACTTCTTCCGAGTGAAGCCGGAGACGCACAGTTTCAACACGGAAGCGATTCGGGGCTTGATGGACGGCGCGGTATCGCGCGGCTACCACGCGATTCTTCTTTCTGGCATGGAGACGCAGCCAGAAGCGGGCGGAGCGTTTGCGGACGTGGGGATGGCGGACGGACTGTTGGTGATCAACCGAGACCTGGGCGCGAAGGACACCTATCTTGCGACAATCCGCAACTCGGGCAAGCCGGTGATGTACGTGCTGGACTATCCGGACGATCCGGACGTGCTGGCGGCTGCCCCGGACGATGCGCAGGGCGGCGAGCTTGCGACGTCGAAACTGCTGGCGGCCGGCTGCAAGCGCATCGCGGTTGTTCGCAAGGACTACTACCGTACGATTTTCGACCGCCGTCAGCAGGGCTGGGCGGCGGCCCTGAAGCACGCGGGTCTGCGCGCGGGCCCCGAGCTGGAGCTGGACATCGACGCGCTGGACGTGGACCGGCTGCGTTCGCTCGGGGTGGACGGGATCGTAACATTGAACGAACAGATTGCCACAACGCTGATCGCGCGGCTGACGGAGGCCGGCCTGCGGATTGGCGAGGATGTTCGTTTGGTCTCGTTCGACTACGAGACCTGCATTCCGGGGCCGCCACGCGGATTCTCGACCGTCCGGGAGCCGCTCGCCACGATCGTCGAAGACGCGGTACACCGGCTCGTGGACACGCTGGAAGGCAAACCTGTTGACGAGAAGCAACGACTGTTTCGGTATACATACAGCAACGGCAGTTCGATCGGAGGCTGAGACCATGAGGATCAAGCGAGAGCAGCAACCCCCGGAAATTCGGCAACGCAAACTGGACGTCGCCAAGGCATTCACGAAAGCGTACCGGGCGCATCTTGACGACCATGTCGCGGTACGCGAGGCGGCGTGCATGGCGACGCAATACCCGGCGTTGTGCCGCGAGATCGCGGACGAAGATTTGATTGCCGGACGCGTCTGGTACCATCCGCTGCTGGGGTTCGGCCTGGAATTCCATCAGAACCGCGGCTGCCAGGCGCTGCGGTCCGACAATGTGCCGCACCGTGAGCTCTCGGAAGAAGACCAACGACTACGCCGCGATTTTGGAACCAGCAGCTGTGGGTTCTGCTGCGACTGGTGGGGCCTGAAAGGCATCAGCGAACAGCTCAAGCCCGGCTCGCCGGAACGCCGCGAGATCGAAGAGATGCTGGACTTCTGGTACACGGAAACCACGCGCTACAAGTACAACCACCTGTTGAGCGACAAGATTATCGAGACGATCGGCCGCTACGAGAGTATTCAAAGCCCGCGCCAGGTCAGCGGGTTCCAGCGGCTCTGCTGCGTTTCACTCGACTACGACAAGCTGCTGCGGCTCGGGATCCCCGGCATGATCGCTCTGATCGGCGAGAAGAAGGCGGCGGCCGAAGAGAACGGCGGCGACGTCGGTTTGTACGAAGGCATGCGCATGGCGATGGACGTGTTGATCAACGTCTGCCGACACTACGAGCGCGACGCGAAAGAAAAGGCGGCGAACGCGCCGAGCGCCGAACGCAAGGCGCAGCTTCTGAAGATTGCCGAATCCTGCGAGCTCATCACGCGCGAGAAGCCGCGCACACTGCACCAGGCCATGCAGCTTTTCTGGTTGTACAACCGGCTCACGGACACCCAGAACTGGGGCCGCATGGACATCTATCTGGGCGACTTCTACGCGCGCGACACCGACGAAGGCGTCCTGACCGAGGCGCAGGCGCAGGAGCTGATCACCTCGCTCTGGACGATTATCGCGCGCATGCGCTACTGCGGCGGCGGCACGCAACCGAACGCCCGAATCATCGTGGGCGGCAGGGGCCGCCGCAACGAATCGAACGCGGACCGTTTCGCGCTCGCGGCCCTGGATGTGAGCCGCAAGCTCAAGGTCACGGAGCCGAACCTGACCCTGCGTTTCTACGATGGCCAGAACCCGGCACTGCTCGCCAAGGCCTACGATTTGCTCGCGGCAGGCTGCGTTCATCCGGGCCTGTACAACGACGACGTGCACGTGCCGATGGTGCAAAAGGCGTACAACGTCCCGGTCGCCGATGCCGAACACTATGTACCGGAAGGCTGCGGCGAGATCATGATCGACCACACCAGTGTCGGCTCGCCCAACAACATCCTGAACTACCTCGCCTCGCTCAATCTCGTGCTGCACAACGGGATCGACGTGCTGATCGACACGAAGATGGGGCTGGCACAGGGCGAACCGGGCACGTTCGACACGTTCGAGAAACTGCTCGACGCGTTCAAGACGCAGGTCGACTACACCCACGACATCCTGGCCGAGCGCCACGCACTCGAGCACAAGGCGGAACGCGAATCGGCCGCATTCCTGTTCATGAGCATGCTGACCGACGACTGCATCGCGCGCGGCAAATCGCTCTACGACGACGGCGCCCGCTACCTGGGCGGTATCATCGAGACGTTCGGCATCACGAACGTCACGGACAGCATGGTCGCGATCAAGGAACTGGTCTACGACAAGCAGGTCTTCACGCTCGAGCAGCTCGTCAAAATGCTGGACGCCAACTGGAAAGGCTACGAGCGGGAGCGGCAGATGGTGTTGGCCGCGCCAAAGTTCGGGAACGACGACCCGGTCGCAGACGCGATGTACCAGCATCTCTGCGAGTTCGTATGCAGCAACGCCGCGAGCAAGGCAGAAAAGCACGGCCTGCATTTCTTCCTGAACTGCAATCTGAACCCGGGCGGCATGTCCTACTCCACACATTCGCCCGCCTCCGCGGACGGCCGGCGCAAGGGCGAGCCCATGGCACTCGGCAACGCGCCGACCTCGGGCCGCGATACCTGCGGGCTGACCGCGCTGCTCAACTCGATGGGCAAAAACTGTGGCCCGCACAGCGGGTTCGTGCAGAACCTGAAGGTCTCGCACAGCATGTTCTCCGATGGGAACCGGCCGAAACTCAAAGCGTTGCTGGACACCTATTTCGAGAACGGCGGCTGCCAGTTGATGGTCACCACGTTGAACCACGACGACCTTGAGAAGGCGAGGAAAGCACCCGAAGACTATCCGAACCTGCTCGTACGCGTCGCCGGGTGGACATCCAAATTCGTCGAATTGCCCGAGCGTTACCAGCTTGAGATCATGAGCCGGACCCTGTACAGTTGATGGCGCTGGAGAATCCGGCGCGGACGGGACCGCGCCCTCCAGCGTCGCGGACCGCGGCATCTCGCCCCGCTGGAGGGCCGGCTTCCGTGCCGGCCGCGGGGCGGGCAACCCCACACCCAACGGTGAAGCCATGCAAGCTGTCTCACAGGTGACCGGCACAATCTTCGACATCAAAAAATTCGCCATCCACGACGGGCCCGGTATCCGCACCACCGTCTTTCTCAAGGGCTGCCCGCTGCGCTGTCTGTGGTGCCACAACCCGGAGTCGATCCGTAAAGGCACCGATATCTCCTATAAGCCCGACAAGTGTATTGCCTGTGGGAGCTGTGTGCCCGTCTGCCCCGAAGGCTGCCACCAGGTCGCGGACGGGACCCATACGTTCGACCGCACGAACTGCACGCGCTGCGGCGCCTGCGCCGAAGCCTGCTATATGCAGGCGCTCGAAAAGATCGGCGAGACGAAAACCGTCGAGGCCGTGCTCAACGAAGTCTGCAAAGACAAGTGCTTCTTCGAAAAGTCCGGCGGCGGTATGACCCTGTCCGGCGGCGAGCCCATGTGCCAGCCTGAGTTCGCCAAGGCGCTGCTCGAGGCCGGCAAGCAGGAGGAACTGCACACCTGCCTCGATACCTGCGGCCAGATCCCGTTCGAGCTGTACGAGACGGTCATCCCCTATGTCGACTTGTTCCTCTGGGATATGAAAGAGACGGACCCGGCCAGACACAAAAAGTTCACCGGCGTCGACAACACGCTGATCCTCGAGAACCTGCGCAAACTCGACGAGACCGGCGCGAAGTACCAGCTGCGCTGCCCGCTCATCCCCGGGCTGAACGCGCGGGACGAGCATTTTGCCGCCATCGCCAAGCTCGCCGACAGCCTCAAGAACATCGTCGAAATCGACATCCTTCCCTACCATCCCTACGGCACCCCGAAAAACGACCAACTCGGCCGCGACAACCCGCTCGCCGAGCTCGAGACCGTACAGGAGGAACAGGCCGAAAAATGGCTCGCCCAGTTCCGTGCCCTGACCTCCGTGCCCGTCAAGCGCGGCTGATCGCCCACGCAGATCGCCATTGACCCAAGC
>Ga0272441_10005085_pt1 | contig 23210 bp, 22 predicted proteins | sample SSMProp6N_FD_193582 | JGI IMG/M metagenome (GOLD analysis project Ga0272441, IMG submission 193582) | Marine sediment archaeal communities from Little Sippewissett salt marsh, Falmouth, MA, United States - SSM-Prop-6N | ecosystem: Environmental > Aquatic > Marine > Wetlands > Sediment ...
CGGATCAAGTCGATGCTCGAAAAAGCACTCGGCCGGGACACGGCCATCGTCAGACTCTCCGCCGCCCTCGATTTCAAACGCCAGGAAATGACCGAAGAGCGGTTTTATCCCGATAACCGGGTGATCCGCAGCGAGCAGATGCTGCAGGAAAAGTCGGGGGAGCCGGCGGCGATTCCGGCCGGTATTCCGGGGGTGAGGTCAAATATTGCCAAGAATGCTTCGGGCACCGGCAGCGGAAACTCCGAATTCGAGAAGAACGACCGCACTGTCAATTACGAAATCGGCAAACTCACCAGCCACACGATCGAACCAGTGGCGCGTCTCAAACGTGTATCGGTGGCTGTGATCGTCGACGGGACTTATCAACAGCCGGAAAAGCCGGCCGCCGGACGCGAGGCGAAGTACATTCCCCGGACCGCCGAAGAAATGGCACAACTGGAAAAAATCGTGAAAGGCGCCATTAATTTTGATGCCGACCGCGGCGATACCGTCGAGGTGGTCAACATTCCCTTCCAGACCGAAAAGTTGGCAGACCTGCCGGAAGACAATACGCCGCCCGGCTGGGCCGAACGGTTGCAACCGTACGCCGGAACGCTCAAGTACATGCTTCTCGGAATCTTTTTGTTGTTTTCCTTTATGTTCGTGGTGCGGCCGATAACCAAATGGTTGACTTCCGGCAGCACCGGCGACGTCGAACTCCTGCAGCAACTGCCGAAGACCGTCGGCGAGATCGAACGCGAATTCGGAGGGGCCACGGCCGCCATGCCATATCGGGACGAAATCAACCGCCTGCTGACGGCCGAGGGGGATATATCAACGGACGTGATGCGCGACTGGATGAAAGAAAGTTAGCCGTATGGATGCGAGAAATCTACCGGGCCCACTGAAGGTCGCCATTCTGATCCAGGCTCTGGACCAAGGGGCTGCGCAGAGGATCATCGGCGGTTTGAACGATAAGGAACGGAAGCTCATCCACAGCCACCTGAACCAGATGGGGCCGGTGGCACCGGGCCTGATCGAGAAAGTCGCCCGGGAATTCGCCCAGAAACTTCAGCAGGTCCGCAACCGGCGGGCAGGCAATGGTGACCCGAAAAAAGCGGCCAGCAAACAGATCGACGGTTCGAAAGATTCGGCCGACGGTTCGAACCTCAAGGCTGTGCTCTCCCTGGCGCCTGACCAGCTCTTCGAGTTGATCAAAGACGAGCATCCGCAAACAATCGCCATCGTTCTGGTTCACCTTGAGACCGCCGTGGCGAGCGACATCCTGTCGGAGATGCCCGATGACCTCAAGGCAGAGGTGGCCGTGAGGATCGCAGGGCTGGACAAGGTCAGTGCCGGAATGGTGGCGGAGATCAACTGCGTGTTCGAAGAGATTCTGAAGAACAAGGATGCCTCCGTCACCCGGCTGACCGGCGGCGTCGAGCGCCTGGCGGAAATTCTGAACCAGAGCGATGAACACTCCAGCCAGTTGGTTTTGAGTCAAATCGAAGAAAGTGATCCCGACCTTGCGGCGCAGATCAAACAGATGATGTTTGTTTTCGAAGACCTCGTTCTGGTCGACGACCGCGGATTCCAGAAGGTGCTGCGCAAGGTCGAAACGGCCGAATTGGCGATGGCCCTGAAGGCGGCCTCTCAGGAAGTTAAAGACAAGGTCTTCCGCAACATGTCGGCCCGCGCCGGAGAAATGTTGACAGAAGAGATCTCCAACATGGGGCCGGTGCGAATGAAGGACGTTTCCGATGCGCAGCAGAAGATCACCTTGATCATTCAGGAAATGGAATCCAAGGGCGAACTGCTTGTCGGCGGCCGGAGGGGCGAGGAATTCGTTTCCTAACCCGATTAGGCCTTAACACTAAAATAGAATCAGACCCGCAAATAGAAATTTGAAACTTGAAACTCGAAACTCGGAACCCGGAGCCCGGAACCAGTAGGGGCTTAAGGGTCACGACCGCTTTACACGAAAATAAGGTGGGCGCCTCCACCCGGATAACCCGTTTCAAATGGCGGCTGAAATTCGCCGCAAAGGGGTCTAAGTCCGAACCAGTCCCTTTTTCAAAAAGTGCTATGAGCATTAAAGACCACCGTGGGTGAGTACTTACTTGGGGAGACATAATTTGAACCACGAAAATGCCTTTCAGCTTCACTACTTTCCGGAAATACCACTGGAGCGTACCGATTCCTGCCGGACAATCCGAAAGGACCATACTCACTTTCACGGTCACGGTTTTGTGCGGGATGGCGGCGGTGTCGCCTGGTCGAATCTCTCTAAGGATGACACGCTGCCGCCGGCACTTTCCCGCAAATCGCTCGACGAAATCGAAACCCAGGCGTACATTCGCGGATTCAACAAGGGCGAGAAGGCTGGCTTTGAATCCGCCGCGGAGAAGATCGAGTCTTTGAGACGAATACTGGACGAGGCCGTCGAGGCGCTTGGACATGCCCGGTACAGGATTCAACGCGACACCGAGAAAGAAATCCTCGAACTGGTTCTGGCCGTCGCCGGCCGGATTGTCGGCCATGAGGTCCAAACCAACCGCGAAGCCATCGTTGCGGTGGTGCGTGAGGCGCTGCAGAAGGTCGACAATCAGGATACGGTCGTGATTAAAATGAATCCGGCCGATATCGATTTCTTGGAGCGATTGCAGTTGCCGTTTTCAAGCCTTTCACGAAATCCGGCCGGCTTGCGGATCGAAGCCGATGACAGTGTCGGCATCGGCGGCTGCCTGATCGAAACCGATGGCGGCGACATCGATGCCCGGATCGAAAGCCGGCTGAGGATCGTCGGGGAGACTTTCCGGAAAAAACTGGGCCAAGGTTTACCGGTACATGAAACCGAAGCGTTGAACGGCGGGGCGAAAGAGTGACGCAGAATGCTCTCGATTTGAAAAAGTATCGCTCCTGTCTGGACGGGTGCAATCTGGTCTGTGCCCGGGGACGGGTGACCAACGTCATCGGCCTGATGGTCGAGGCCGTTGGTCCGGCCTGCCGGTTGGGGACGGTGTGTGAGATTCAGCCCGGCGGCGAGGCGCGAGCCGTTACGGCCGAGGTCCTCGGGTTTCGTGACGACCGCGTCTTGCTGATGCCGCTTGAAGAGATGCGCGGCATCGGTCCCGGCTGCCTGGTGACGGCGCGGCAGGACCGCGCTGTCATACCGGTTGGCAGAGGTCTCCTGGGCCGCGTCGTCGACGGTCTCGGGCTGCCGATCGACGGCAAGGGGCCCATCGTCAACGAGGCCGAATATCCAATCTACGCCGAGCCCTTGAACCCCTTGAAGCGATCGCGTATCCGCACCCCTCTCGATATCGGCGTGCGGGCCGTCAATGGGTTGCTCACCATCGGCTGCGGACAGCGGGTGGGGATTTTTGCCGGTTCCGGCGTCGGCAAGAGCATTCTGCTCGGAATGATGGCCCGTCACACGGCCGCCGACGTCAACGTGATCGCATTGATCGGGGAGCGGGGCAGGGAAGTCAACGAGTTCATCGAAAAAGAACTGGGTGAGGAAGGCTTGAAGCGCTCGGTCATCGTCGTGGCGACCTCGGACCACCTGCCCCTGATTCGTCTGCGCGGCGCCTATATCGCCACGGCTATCGCAGAGTACTTCAGGGATCTCGGTCAGAACGTCCTGCTGATGATGGATTCGGTCACCCGTTTTGCCATGGCCCAGCGTGAAATCGGCCTGGCCCTCGGCGAACCGCCAACGACCAAAGGCTATACCCCGTCGGTTTTCACGCTGTTGCCGCGCCTGCTGGAAAGGGCCGGGACCTCGGCCGGAAGAGGCACCATCACCGGGCTGTACACCGTCCTCGTGGAAGGTGACGACACCAACGAGCCGATTGCCGACGCCCTGAGGGCGACTCTGGACGGCCACATCTGCTTGTCCCGTGAACTGGCCATGCAGAATCACTACCCGGCCATCGATGTTCTGAGTAGCATCAGCCGGGTTATGGACGATGTCGTCGGCCCCGGGCAACGGGAATGGGCTCGGACGTTCAATTCGATTTTGGCCACCTACAAAAAGTCCGAAGATCTGATCAATATCGGAGCCTATGTCGCCGGAAGCAGCAGCCGGATCGACCGCGCCATCCGCATGATCAACCGCATCAATGAGTACCTGACCCAGGAGGTGGCCGCACGGGTGACCATCGAGGAGAGCGTGAACCAGCTGGAAGAAATGATCATGCTGGCGGGCAGCGCTGCCGCACATACGACCACCGCCGAATAAACCCCAACATTGAATAAACAACATGGCAAAGAATAGTCAATGGTTTGCTATTATAAACGATATCATGTTTTAAACGTAAATTTCTGGATTTTGCAACGTTAGGGTAAACTCAATTTATGGCTGGCTTCAACTTCAGACTCGAAACGGTATTGCAGCACCGCCGGAGGATCGAAGAAGAGTGTCAGCGGGAGCTGACCGCTGCGCTGGCAGACCTTGCGGAAGAGAAAAGAGCCCTTGCAGGCATCGAGGCTTCCCGGGACCGGGAACGGGAGGAATTTCAGCAGAAGCTGAAAAGCAATATGACGGCTTCCGAAATGCTTCTTTACCAAAGATACTTCGACCAGCTGGCGGTTGACATCTTAGAACAGAAGAGAAAAGTGGCGGGGACTGCGCAGGTTTTCGAAAAGAGACGCACGGAGCTGGTAGCAGCGCTGAAAAAACGCAAGGTGCTGGACAAGCTGAAAGAAAAACAGATGACCGCTGCTGCCAAAAAGGGGCTGAAGCAAGAACAAAACTTCATGAACGAGATGGCCGTCACACGACACGCCCGCGCCCGCTGAAGCCCTCCGGTTCAACCGGGGCTTGAATCCATAGTCTCCCCTCCACCTAAATCTCAATTCTCCATGGGCTGAAGATTCAGACCGGCAAAGTTTGCCGCCGCAGGTAATTATTACCGGATTCGTGGGCCGTCGGGCTGGCTGTCTGCAGCGTCGCCGACATCTATCGATTGTAACGGATGGGGTCGTGTTTAATAAAACCGATATTAATTCAGTATATTGAGTCCATCGTCCGGATTTCTTTTTACTTCTGCAATCGATCGAAGATCTTTGGCATGTTCCGTGCTGTAGGCTTTGGGATAAAGTTTTTGGAATCGCCAGAGGGAGGAAGCTTTATTGACATACGCCGACGACCGATGACATCGCCCCAAACCTTTATCTCAAAGCCTATAACTAGTACGAAAGATGGTTCCATAGCAACTTACGAGGATCAAATGCCGTTAGATTTTCTCTTACCAAACAGCCCTCAGATGGACATCCTGAGTCCCGGGAAAATGACCGTCAGGGCCGTTCGGTGTGGCGCTCCTCAGTCGCGTTATCAAAGGGCTGACAGCGGAGATACCGCTTCTTTTGACACGGCCTTGGAAAGCGCCCGTGCGCGGAATGAAACGGCAGGGCCGTCATCACCCGACAGACGTGAGGTCGATTCGGCCGCAAAAACTGCCGACCACTCGCGCAAAAACCGGCCCGGTTCCTCGGGGCCTGAAAAAACACCCGAGGACGACTGCACGGCACAGGCGTCGCAACCGTCCGATGCCGAGGGTGTGGTGACGGATGCGACGGCCTCTTCAACCAACGAAAACCCGTCAGCGGGTGATGTCTCTTCGGACTCAAGGCCGGCATCGGATCCGGCGGCCGAGAACACGGTGTCCCAACCGGTATCGGCATCTTCCCCGTCTCTCGACGGTGATCGGTATGTGGGCGGTTTAACGGTCGACGCGGCGGAATCAAAAACCGTATCACCCGGCGAGTCCGAAACGACTATCTCGGTCGCATCGCTCCAGGATGGTGACCAACCTGCCGTCGAGCCAGCGGAAACCGGAAAAGAAACGAAGGTCCTTCAGGGAGTAAACCCAGAAAAGGCCGACCCTCAGGCGTCAACCGCGAAAGCCCAGGCGTCGGCGACGATGGCTTTGGCTCCTGCAGCCGATGCTGCGATCGAGGCAACCGTGACCGATGCCGCCGTCAAAACGGATGCAGCCCGTTCGGAAAAGAACAGACACCAGAACCGGGTCGAAAAGGATACCGGTGGGTTGACGGAGAAAAGTTCGACTCCATCGCCGTCTTCTTCCGGTCGCGGCGATTCTCCTTCGGCCGCACGGCTTGGCGGCTTTTCTTCCGTTTTCAACGAATCACAGTCCGGTGACGACCTGTCGCAGAAATTCGGCCACGGCGCGGGTCGTGATGTCGAAGCCTATCGCAGCGAACCGCAGGCTTCCGAAAAGGGAGCCGAAAGAACTTTGTGGTCGACCTCTGCCCTGAAAACGGATGCCGGCGGCTTTCAGGAGAGCACCGGCATGACGTCCACCAAATCCGGTACCGAGTCCGAACAAAAAGTCGCCGACATGCTTTTGGTCCCCCAGCGCACTGTGAACGGTGCAGGAGAGGCGGCAGCCGCCACGGAGACCTTTGAAACGCACCATCCCAAGGAGCTGCGCGCAGAGACCCTGGGTCAGATCGTCGATAAGGCGGTTTTTCGCCTGAGGAACGGCCAGTCCGAAGTCCGCATCGATCTCAAACCGGACAGTCTGGGCCACGTGAGACTGCAGATCGTGACCGAAAATCATCAGGTGACCCTCAGAATCATGGCCGAATCCCATGCGGCGAAACATCTCATCGACAGCGGCATCGGTCAGCTCAAGGCCGACCTCCAGGCCCAGGGACTGAGGGTAGACGAGCTCGAGGTTTCGGTGGCCACCGACTTCAACGACTTCAACCGGCACTCGGCCTTTTCCGATCGTTCGGCGCAGGCAAGGCGCCTGCCGTCGACCGGCCGGCAGGCTTTTCGGGAAACAGTCCCGGCGGCGGTCCTGAAACCGGCGATGGAAAACCATGCGACGGCCGGTGTCGACTGTTTCGTTTGATTCACCGTTATAGGCATCAATTCGATTTTCATATATAGCCAACCATCAATTAAAGGACGACCTCATTATGACCATTGCCGCGATTGAACCGACCGGGGTCTCGAGCACCGCAAATACAGTGTCATCCGATACGACGATCATGGGCAAGGATGATTTCCTGAACCTGCTGGTGGCTCAACTGCAGCATCAGGACCCGCTGAACCCGCTCGATAGCACCGATTTCACCGCCCAGCTGGCACAGTTCACGTCTCTGGAGCAGCTCAACAACGTCAATACCAACCTGGAAAGCCTGCAGAGCTATCAGGCGGCAATCAAGAACGCCCAGGCGGTCGATTTGATCGGCAAAACGGTCGAGGCACCGGGCAATACCGTCGTGCTGAGGGACGGCAGTGAAGCCACACTGGGCTTTGACCTGACACAGGATGTCCAATACCTGTCGGCTAACATTTACGGCCCGCAAGGCAATTTCGTCAGGGCCATCGAGAGTGGACCGCTGCCCTCGGGACGCCACACCCTGGACTGGGACGGTCGCGATCAGGAAGGAAACCGGTTGTCTACCGGCCGATACAGCTACGAAATTCTGGCGACTGACTTCGATGGAGAAGCCGCGACAGCCAAGCCGTTTATTTCGGCCCGGGTGACCGGTGTGAACTTCGACGGCCAGACGCCCCAGCTTAAGGCCGGGGATTACAGCATCTCAGTGAACGACATCAGAGAAGTGACCGCAGACGCTTCGACGACTGGCGCTGCTCAAACAGACGGATTGAATCCGTAAAGTTCAGACAGGAGGATCACTCACATGATTGGATCTTTATTTGCCGGAATATCGGGACTGAACGCCAACGCCACGGCCATGACCGTTGTCGGCGACAACATCGCCAACGTCAACACCACGGCCTTCAAGGCCAACCGCTCCTCGTTTGCCAACATCCTGAGCCAGTCTCTCGGCGGCTCCAGCGGCAACGATATCGGGCGCGGTGTCGATTTCTGGGGCACGACTCCCTCGTGGAGCCAGGGCTCTCTCGAGAACACCAGCAGCCCGACCGACCTGGCCATCAACGGTCGCGGCTTTTTTACACTCAATGACGACAACGGGGGGAGATTCTACTCCCGCGCGGGCGAATTCACTTTCGACCGCAACGGGGACCTGCGCAATCCTGACAATCTGGTGGTCCAGGGGTATCCGGTCACCGGTGTTGCTCCGGACGGAACATTCTCCCTGGGCAGCTTGAGCGATATCTCGGTGCCGGGCGGATCCATTACGCCACCCATGGGTTCCACCGAAATCAACGCAGATATCAATCTCAACGCCGGAGCGTTAGTGGGCGACATTTTTTCATCGGCAGTGACCATCTACGACTCCCTCGGCAACAACATCCCGGTGACGCTCACCTTTACCAATACCGGTGCCGGTGCATGGGACGTTGGCGCATCGATACCGGCATCCGCCGGAACCGGCGTCACCCTCAACGGCGGGGCGACCACCCCCCTCGCCTTCGATACCGCAGGCCAGTTGACGACCCCGGCTGCCAACATCCCCATGGTCCTGACCCTCACTAACGGTGCTACCAATACTCAGACCGTGACCTGGAATCTGTACGATGCATCCGGTTTGAATAACGGCGATCTGACCGGTTACGCCTCACCTTCCAGTACGACGTTCTTGGGTCAAAATGGCTATCCGGCCGGTTCACTCCGGGGTCTATCCTTCGACGAGGCCGGCATTTTGATGGGATCCTATTCCAACGGGCAGCTGACGCCGCTGTTCCAACTGGCGTTGGCCGAATTTCCCAGCTACTACGGTTTGACCAAAATGGGACACAACCTGTACGCCGAGTCCCTCGAGTCCGGGCAGGCGCTGCCGGGCGTACCCGGCAGCGGGTCCCTCGGCAGCATTAGTCCCAGTGCGATCGAGATGTCGAACGTCGACCTGGCGCAGGAGTTTGTCAAGATGATTACCACCCAGCGGGCGTTTCAAGCGAACTCCCGGGTGATCACAACCAGCGACGAGATTCTCACAGAACTGATCAACATCAAGCGTTAATCGGAGCCTCCGTAAATTGTGGCCGATGCCCTGTTGAGCGAGGTTTGGGCTGAAAGTTCCGGTCGGTGACTGCGGCTTTCGGCATCAACAGCGTCCTCCCCAAGGTGGCTCCCCGGCAGATGACCGGCAGGCTGGAGTGGATGATTCCTCCGGCCTGCCGGCAAACACCTGCGGCCCCGTTCGCCGAGCACCCCGGTCGGACCGGACCGGTGACGTCAAAGACTTGACAAGTTCCTAAAATTATTGACGGCCTTTGCCCGTGTAAGCGGCATTCTCCGGTTGACATACGGCACGTCCTGTATCTTTCTGCTTTCCTTTTACCACTCTCTCGACATCCTCCAGCTGCCTTCGATCGGTGGCATAATCCTTGCTTAATTACGGCTGGGTGAGGCCGGCGTCCCGCATGCGGTCGTTGTCTTTCGGCTGCCGGCAGAGTGTCAAACACCTAAATATAGGCTTTAAGATAATGTTTTTGGCAAGGCCAGAGGGAGAAGGCTGTATTGTAATACGCCGACGACCGATAACACAGCCCAAAACCTTTATCTTAAAGTCTATAGAAGAAGATTTCATCTTGATGGAGGAAAAAGGCGATCATGTCGAATAAGGTACTGATTATCGTTGCGCTTGTATTCGTGCTGCTCCTGGGCATGATGGGTACGGGCTTCTTTTTCATGTGGAACAAGATGAATGCCGCCAATGCCCGCACGGCAGATTCCGGCGAAACAGGAGCCCTTTCAGCGGAGGAACCGGTCAAGATCGGTCCGATCCATCCTCTCGACACCTTCATCGTCAACCTCGCCGATGAAGGCGGCTCCAGGTACCTGCGCGTGACGATGAACCTCGAACTCAAGGACGAGGATTCCGTCGCTTTGGTCGAGGAGCGGTTGCCTTTGGTCCGCAATGGTGTCCTGATGCTCCTGCCGGCCAAGAAATACGCCGACATATCGACGATCGAGGGAAAAGACGCCCTCCGGGTTGAGTTGGTGGCAAAGTTGAACAGTTTTCTGAAGTCGGACAGCGTCGCCAACATATATTTCACCGAATTCGTGATTCAGTAACAGAAGATTTACAATGGCCGATCAGATCCTATCCCAGGAAGAAATCGATGCTCTCTTGTCCGCCATGGACAAGGGAGAGGTTGACCTCAAGCAGGACGCAAAAGACGATCCGGTCGTTCAGGACTGCAGCCTGACCTCCCGCAGCACCATGCTCCGCAGTCAGTTCCATGCCCTGGAAGAGGTTTGCGACCGGTTTGCGACCCGAATGAGTCTTGCCCTTTCGACCACTTTTCAGCAGCCTATCGAGGTCGGGCCTGTTTCCACCGAAATGGTAAAATACGGTGAATTCATCAGCTCATTCTCCACCCCGACCAGTTTGAACATTTTCTCCATGGAACCCCTGATCGGCGAAGCCTTGTTGGCCGTCGAGCCGCAGCTGGTCTTCTCCCTGATCGACTGTATGTTCGGTGGCGACGGCAAACCGCTCGGACGGATCCGGGAATTCACGCTGATCGAGCAGCGCATGATGAAAAAATTTGCAGCCGAGGCCCTGGCCGGGTTGCAAGAAGCCTGGTCGGTCGTGCACAAGGTCAAAATCGGTCTGCACCGGATCGAATCCAAGCCCGAATTCACCCATCTGGCCAGCTCCGGCGAGCCGATGGTCGTCATCGTTTTCGGGATCAAGGGGCAGGCGTTTTCCGGCAACATCCACTTGTGCATTTCCTACCTGATGCTCGAGCCGATCAAGGAGGTTTTAGCGGCTACCGAAAGGCGGGAGAAGGATTCTCAACCCGCCTGGCACGCCCAACTGCGGGAACTGCTCAAGGACACGCCGGTCAACGTCATCGCCGAACTCGGGTCAACCTCCCGCACTGTCGGTGAGGTCCTCAATCTGCAAGTCGACGACGTGTTGCAGCTGCCCACCGGGCCCAAGGACCAGATCATTCTCAAAATAGACGGTGTGCCGAAATTCTACGGTTTCCCGGGCATCATCAAGGGCAATCGGGCTGTCGAAATAAACCGCTGCCTCAACCGTTGAGCCGCGGAAGCCGGCAACCATTAATCAGCGGAACTCTTAAGCGTTTAGAGCCAGGAAAATGCGCCATGGCAGAAGACCACACCCAAACAGAAAATCAGCCGTCGGAAACAGCCGAATCATCGCCGCCGAAAGCGGAATCCCGGCCGGACACTCCGCACAGGCCGCCGGCCGGACCTGGAATGGAGTTTATTCTCGACATCCCGCTGGAGATTACCGTCGAGCTCGGCCGCACCCACATGGTGATCAACGACCTGCTCAGGCTCGGTCAGGGTTCGGTGATCGAGCTGGCCAAGATGGCCGGTGAAACCCTGGAGATCCGCGCCAACCAGAGATTGATCGCCAAAGGGGAAGTAGTTGAGGTCAACGAGAAATACGGCGTGCGGTTGACCGAGATCGTCAGTCAGGCCGAACGGGTGGAGAAATTGAAATGAACGACCCTGAGATTCTCCCCTCGCTGCTGCAGATGCTGGCATCGCTGGCGGTCGTCTTGGGCGGACTGCTGCTGACGCTCTGGTTTTTCAAACGCTTCGTTCAGACCAGGGCCGGTAGCGTCAACAACCGGTTGATCCGAGTGCTGGCCAGCAGTACCATCGGTTTGAAAAAAACCATCACTCTGGTAGACGTTCCCGGCGCGATCCTGATTTTGGGGGTGACCGGGGATCGGATCAACCTGCTCGCACGCATCGAGGACCCGGAAACCATGCGGAAGATACGGGGTGAGATCCCGCCCAAACCGGTCATCCCGTTTGCCGAACAACTGCAGTTCTTCTCCGGCAGGTTAAAAGGAAGACAACATGGCCGGTAGCGCCGCTCTTTCCGGTGCTTGCGGAAGACTTTCACTGCCGGTGGTGGTGACGGTCGTAACGCTTGGCGCCGTATTGCTGCTTCCGGTTGCAGGCTGGGGGGAGACACCCGCCACCGGACCGCTGTTGAGTATCGATCTCAACCGATCGGCCGACACCGGCGGCACATCGGTCGTTCTCCAGATTTTTCTCCTTCTGACCGTACTCTCGATTGCACCGGCCATCCTGATCATGTTGACGTCGTTCACCCGGATCGCCATCGTTCTATCCGTTCTGCGGCGGGCGATCGGCACCCAGACCATGCCGCCCAATCAGGTGGTGTTGGGTTTGTCGCTGTTCCTGACCTTTTTCATCATGAGCCCGGTATGGGAGAGAGTCAACCAGGACGCTCTGCAGCCTTACCTCGTGAAGCAAATTACCCAGCAGCAGGCCCTCGAAAAAGCCCTGGCACCGATCCGGGCCTTCATGTTCAAACAGACACGCGAAAAAGACCTGGCGCTGCTGGTCGATATCTCCAAGACCCCGCGGCCGAAGAGTATCGCGGATGTCGGCACAACCGTGCTCGTACCGGCGTTCATCCTGAGCGAGCTCAAGACCGCCTTTCAGATCGCCTTCATGCTCTACGTGCCGTTCTTGGTAATCGACATGGTAGTTGCCAGTGTGCTGCTGTCGATGGGCATGATGATGCTGCCGCCGATCATGATTTCACTGCCCTTCAAGCTGATGCTCTTCGTTCTGGCCGACGGCTGGTACCTGATCGTCGGGTCGCTGGTGAAGAGTTTTGGATAGAGGAAAACTTACAGGGGGCAAGGGACCGAAGACGAGTTTCAGCCGTCTTTCGAAATTCCTTATTCGGGCGGAGACATAACCACGGGTTTATATAGGCTTTAAGATAAAGGTTTTGGACTGCGTTATCGGTCGTCGGCGTATTACAATACAGCCTTCTCCCTCTGGCCTTGCCCAAAACATTATCTTAAAGCCTATAGTTAAGGGTTGCAGGTCCCGGGTTCCGAGTTTCAAATTTCAAGTTTCTATTTGAGGAAGGAGATGACCGTATGACCCCTGAGTACGTGACCGGCTTTTTTCTGGAAGCGATCAAGATCGCGATTGTGCTATCCGCGCCGATTCTGCTGGCCGGCCTGGTCGTGGGCATGCTGGTCAGCATCTTTCAGGCCGCCACCTCCATCAACGAGATGACCTTGACCTTCATCCCCAAGATGCTGGCGGTTGCGGTTGCCCTGCTGATCTTTTTCCCCTGGATGCTGCAGGTGATGATCGAGTACACTCAGAACTTGATCAACACCCTTCCGACCGTGATCCGCTGATATAGTCTTCAAGATAAAGATTTTGGCTGTCTTATCGGTCGTCGGCGTATTACAATACAGCCTTCTCCCTCTAGCCTTGCCAAAATCTTTATCTTAAAGCCTATATGATAACATAAACCGGTACTTCATAGATTGGTTCGGCAGCGATGACCACGCTCAGCATTCCCCTGGCCCAACTGCAGCTTTTTTTGATCGTCGTTGCCCGCGTGGCGGCCATTATTGCCAGCATTCCGGTTTTCGGCGGCCGCAATATACCGGTCCTGCTGAAGGCCGGTCTGGTCCTGGCGATCAGTGTGCTCATCTTCCCGCAGCTATCGCTCGAGCAGAATCCCTTTCTCAAGGACGGAATCTCCTTCAGCGTCGGGCTGGCCGGCGAGGTCATGCTGGGGGTGGCGATCGGGCTGATGGTCCAGATGATCTTCGCCGGGGTTCAGCTGGCCGGCCAGCTGGCCGGCTACCAGATGGGGCTGGCCATCGCCAACGTGATCGATCCGGATTCGAGCGATCAGATTCCCCTGATTTCCCAGTTCTACCAGGTGTTCGCCATCCTGATTTTCGTGACGGTCAACGCGCACTACTGGTGCCTTGGGGCCATGATGGAGAGCTTCCGGCTCGTCCCGCCATTTGGTTTTCACCTCGGCAACTCCCTGATCGAGCAGTTGATCCGACTCGGCGGCGATGTCTTCATCATCGGCGTAAAGGTCGGTGCACCGGTCATCGTGGTTCTTCTGCTGACCAGCGTCTCATTCGGGCTGATTGCCCGCACCGTGCCGCAGATGAATGTGTTCATCGTTGCCATTCCGCTTAAAATCGCCGTCGGTTTGCTGTTTGTCTTCTTCAGCCTGCCGTACTTTTCCGCTTATTTGCAGCAGTTGTTCGCTGCGCTGGGAGAAAACATCCTGAAACTGCTGTCGGTCGTTGGTTAGAGGCACTGCATAATGGCGGAAAACAGCTACCAGGACAGGACCGAAAAGGCGACGCCCAAACGGCGTCAGGACGCCCGCAAAAAGGGCCAGGTGGCCCAGAGCCGGGAAGTTCCATCGGTGATGATCCTTTTGATGTCGCTCGGGGTTTTCTTCTTTGCCGGCAGCTGGATGTTCTGGAACCTTGCCGGCTACATGAGCGACACCCTGCGCTCATCCGCGCAGTTTCTGATCGCCGACATTCCCGACGCCACGGTATTGGTGCTCCAAACTGCCCGAACCATCTTTAAGATTCTGCTGCCGCTGCTGCTGGTGGTCTTCGCGGCGGGACTGGCCGGAAATGTCATTCAGTCCGGTTTTTTGCTCAGCTCCGAAGCACTGGCGCCGAAGTGGACCAAACTGAATCCGGCCAGCGGATTGAAGCGGTTGTTTTCCCTGCGATCGTTGGTCGAACTGGCCAAATCGATCGCCAAGATCCTCTTCGTGGCGACCGTTGCTTACCTTATGATCAAACAAGACCTCGATCTGATTCCGACACTCACCCGGCAGAGTGTGCTGGACATTTTCGCTTTTGCCGCGCGGGTGGCGTTTAAAATCTGTTTCAACGTCTGTCTGGCTTTGGTCTTGTTGGCGATTCTCGATTATGCCTACCAGCGCTGGGAACACGAAAAGAGCCTGAAAATGACCAAGCAGGAGGTCAAAGACGAGAACAAGCAGACCGAAGGCGATCCCAAGGTCAAGGCCCGCATCCGAAGCATCCAGATGGAGACGGCCCGGCAACGGATGATGGCGGCCGTACCGGAGGCCGACGTGGTCATTACCAACCCGACCCACCTGGCAGTGGCCCTGCGCTTCGACGCCGCCCGGATGGTCGCGCCGCAGGTCATCGCCAAAGGCGCCGGCTATGTGGCCGAGCGGATCAAGCAGATCGCCGCCGAGAACGATGTACCGCTGGTCGAGGACAAACCGCTGGCCCGCGCGCTCCACAAAATCGTCGAGGTCGGAAACACGATTCCGGCCGATCTCTACAAGGCGGTGGCCGAAGTCCTGGCATACGTCTACCGGCTGCGCGGCATACGGCCGACAATGTGATCCCACCGGTCTTTTAATCCGATTCGATGCCCATAACCGTCTCAACCGGCTCAACCGGTTAAACGGACTCAACGGGCTCAACCTATTATGAAGTGCCTAAAGTGAACTAAAGTGAGCTAAAGTGCCTAAAGTGAAATGAAGCGTCTGAAGTGTCTTCAACCGGCTAAACGGGCTAAACGGGCACAACGGACTCAACGGGCACAACGGGCTAAACGGGCACAACGGACTAAACGGGCCAAACCGGCTCAACGGGCCCAACCAACCCTCGGGCGTCAAGGTTCCCGCACGCAGGCGTCAAGGTTTCAGCACCGCATCAGGGTCGATCGGCCGGCAGCGGTGACCGGCGATCCGGTGCGCGGTCTCCCGCGACCATTTACCGCATGACAAGCGGTGCCGGTGTCGGGTATTTCCGGGAACCGGCGGTCACAAAATTCCGTTTCCCGGCATGAAACATGCATAATGGCCTTATGGACCGGACGTCAGGCGTCCCGAATAGCGGCAATGTAAAGGAGTCGGCACCAGTTGGAGTTTGTAAAGGAATCGAATACCGCGGGTCCCCTCCCGCTCATCACCCGCAACAGCGATGTTTTTATGGCGGTTGCGGTGGTGGGCATTCTGGTGTTCATGGTGATTCCCCTGCCGACAGTGATGCTCGACCTGCTGCTGGCCTTCAACATCACCGGCGCCCTGGTGATCCTGCTCTCCGGCATGTACATTCTAAAGCCGCTCGAGATGTCTTCCTTTCCATCGATACTGCTGCTGGCCACGTTGTTCCGGCTGTCGCTGAACATTGCATCCACCCGCATCATCCTGCTCCACGGCCACGAGGGAGTCCTGGCGGCCGGCAAGGTCATCAAGGCCTTCGGCGGGTTTGTGGTCGGCGGCAACTACGTTGTCGGCATCATTGTCTTTCTGATCCTCGTTCTCATCAACTTCATGGTGATCACCAAAGGTGCCGGCCGCATCGCCGAGGTCGCCGCCCGTTTCACCCTGGATGCGATGCCGGGTAAACAGATGAGCATCGATGCCGATCTGAATGCCGGTATCATCAACGAAGAGGAGGCCAAGACCCGAAGGGAGCTGATCGCGCGCGAAGCCGAATATTACGGTGCCATGGACGGCGCCAATAAATTCGTGCGCGGGGATGCCATCGCCGGTATCGTCATCACCCTGATCAACATCCTTGGCGGATTGACCATCGGCGTTCTTCAAAACGGAATGAGTTTTTCCAACGCGGCCCAGAACTACACCCTGCTGACCGTCGGCGACGGCCTGGTGACCCAGATACCGGCCCTGATCATTTCCACGGCTGCCGGCATCATCGTCAGTCGCGCCGGTTCGGAATCGAGTCTCGGCAGGGAAATTACCAGCCAGGTTCTCGTTCAGCCGCGGGCGATCGGAATCGCGGCGGCGGTCATTTTTGGCTTCGCCCTGGTACCGGGACTGCCGACCGCACCCTTTATCATTCTTTCCCTGTCGGCGGCCGGACTGGCCCTGGCCATATATCAGGCCAACAAACAGAGTGCGGCTGAAACCGATGTGGCCGAAACACCGTCCGCCGAGGACGTCCCTGTCGCTCGGCTGGAAAACCTGCCGCCGCTGGACATCCTGGCAATGGAAGTCGGTTACGGACTGATTCCCCTGGTGGACACCGAACAGAACGGAGAGCTCCTCGGGCGCATCAAAACGATTCGGAAGCAGTTCGCCCAGGAACTCGGCATCATCGTCGCCCCGATCCACATTCAGGACAATATCCGGCTGAAACCCGGTGAATACGCTATTTTGCTGAAGGGCAACGAGGTCGCCCGCAGCGAGCTGATGGCCAATTACTACCTGGCCATGGACCCCGGCACGGTGGAAGAGAAAGTGGAAGGCGTTGCGACCAACGAGCCGACGTATGGACTGCCGGCCCTCTGGATCAAGGAAAACGTCAAAGAACGGGCCATTGCCAACGGCTATACAGTGGTGAATGCCGCCACCGTGATGACCACCCATCTCTCCGATGTCATCCGGCGTCATGCCCACGAGCTGCTGGGCCGCCAGGAAGTGCAGGAGTTGCTCGACAACCTCAAAGACACCCACCCCAAAGTGGTCGAGGAGTTGGTGCCCCATTTGCTGCCGCTGGGTGCGGTAGTAAAAGTCCTGCAAAATCTGCTCAAGGAGCAGGTCCCGATCCGCGACCTATTGGCGATTCTGGAGGCCCTGGCCGACTGGGCGCCGATGGCCAAGGACACCGATATTTTAACCGAATATGCGCGGCAGGCCCTGGCCCGAACGATCACGCGCCTGCACCTGCCCGAATCCGGCGAGATGGCCGTGCTGAACCTCGGACAGCAACTGGAAACCGGCTTGGCCGGGGGCATTCAGAAGTCCGAGCATGGGCATTACCTGGTGCTGAGTCCCGTCCGGGTAGAAAAAATCGTCCGTCAGCTGGCCGGGCAGGTGGAGAAATTCGCGACCCTCAACGTCAGGCCGATCGTCCTGTGCTCTGCCCACGTACGGCCCTATTTCAAACGGCTCATCGACCGGTATTTCCCCGACCTGACGGTCCTCTCGTACGATGAGCTGCTGCCGAACATAAAACTCCGCTCGCTGGGGATGGTGGAACTGACCGATGCAGATTAAACGATTTGAAGCCCGCACCATGACCGAGGCACTCAAGCTCGTAAAGGATGAGCTGGGCCCGGAGGCTGTTATCCTGTCCGCCTGCAGCCGGCGCAGCGCCAGCGGCGTGCTCGGCTGTTTTAAGAAAACCGGGGTGGAAGTCACGGCCGCAGGGGGTGGACCGCTGCCGCCACTCAAACAGGTCACCTATGCGAAAGATTGCCGCGGAGGCGAAGGTGAGGACCTGAGGTATCCGCCCGCCACCCGCCGCTTGCCGAGACCGAACCGCTTCCCGGGCAGCGCTCCTTCGCGGGCCAGGATGCCGGTCAAACGGTCGGAGGTAAAAGACGGAAACTGTGCCACAGACCGCACGGCCGAGCATTGGCTCTATCGACGGCTGGTGTCCCGGGGAGTCGAAGAAAAGTATGCGCGGCAGATAACGACCGATTTTCTGAGACACGCAAACGGTCTTACGGACGATCCGGCCGTCCATCGATCCCGAATAGCGGGCATCATCGCGCAGATGGGCGCGAGCGTCAAACCGCTGGCCATTGAACGTGGTCAACAGCGGCGCGTTGCGCTGGTCGGTCCTTCGGGAGTCGGAAAGACCACGGCAGCGGCCAAGCTCGCGGCATTGCATGCACTCGACCCGGACCTTGAGGTCGCCCTGCTGTCACTGGACAACTACCGGGTTGCCGCATCGGATCAACTGAGGGTGTATGCCGACATTATCGGCGTTCCGGCCGCTGTGGTTGCCGATCAGGCCGAACTGGACGAAGCTCTGGAAAAATTCTGCCGTCACGACCTGGTTTTGATCGATACACCGGGCATTAATCCGCGCGATGCGGCCTCCATTCGCATGCTGAGCGGCATGCTAGACAAGATCGAGGGGCTCGAAGTTCACCTTTTGCTGAGCGCTGCTGCGCGGATGTGCGATTGCGTCGACCTTTTCGAGCAATTGACCGGATTGCCGGTCGAAAGGCTGATGTTTTCCAAGATCGATGAAACCAACGCCTGCGGCAGTCTCTTGAACATCGCGCTGCAATTGCGGCTTCCGGTGGCTTGCCTCTTCGACGGGGCGACTGGTCCGGACGGTCTCAAGGATGCCGACCTGGAGACGCTGGCGGCACTGGTCATCGATGCAAATGGCGGTGGACCGGAAGCTGCAACGGCCCCGTCTGCCGCCGCTGTGCCGGCGGACGACCGAGTGTTCCCCCCACAAAATGTCGAAGCTCACGCTTATGTGGCCAACCGGAATTCGAACGTGTTTCACACCGCCGACTGCAAATGGGCAACGACGATCAAGGATGAGAACATGATCGGTTTTAAAAACATGACCGAGGCCCGTGATCACCAGTATAAACCCTGCCGGACATGCTGTCGCGAAGCGCTCGTCGAACGCCGGACAGAATCGGCTTTTGCCGGGCGCTCCCGGTCGGTCGGTTGGCGGTGAGAGCCGCCAAGACCGGGACATCGGTTTTCCGGCTGCCGATGCGAAAACGGGACTGCGACCGGACCCTGAAATGATCAGAACTGCCGTTTTGGATGTAAAGGATAAGAGGGGCATACAACCATATGGATTCCAAAAAATCCTCGACGAATGTCATTCAGATCGCCAAGAGAATTGGAGAAAAAAACCAGATGGCCGCAAAGGAGAATCAACACCGCACGACATCGGCGACGCGGGTCATTGCCATCACCAGTGGCAAGGGCGGTGTCGGTAAAACCAACATTGTGGCCAATCTCGGTTATACCCTGGCGAGTCAGGGTAAAAAGGTTCTCATCCTGGATGCGGACTGGGGCTTGGGAAACCTGGACGTCCTGCTCGGCCTGGCGCCTCGATACAATCTCTCCCACGTGATCGCCGGTGAAAAGAGTATTCCCGACGTGATCGTGAACGGGCCCGGAGACATGAAAATCCTGCCGGCATCCTCCGGCATTCAGGAGTTGACCAGCCTGACCTTCGAGCAAAAAGTCAGGGTTCTCACCCAGCTCGATCTGTTGGTCGACTCGGTCGATATTCTGCTGATCGATACTGCCGCCGGGATTTCGACCAACGTCATGGACTTCAACGTCACGGCTCAGGAAATCATGGTGGTGGTGTCCCCGGAACCGACCTCTCTAACCGATGCCTATGCCCTGATGAAGGTTCTGTCGTTGAAGTACGCCGAGAAGAATTGCAAACTGCTGGTGAACCAGGCCGCCGACGTGCAGGAAGCCCTGGAAATTTACCGCCAGCTCGATACGGTAGTCAAAAAATTCCTGGATATTTCCATCGAGTACATCGGTTGTGTGCTTTACGACGACAAAGTGCCCCGCGGGGTAAGGCGGCAGAAGATCGTCACCGACCTTTTTCCGGGGTGCAGGGCCAGCCGCTGTTTCAGTGCCTTGGCCAAGCGCATCGCCAGCTTGCCGGCCTCGAAGCTGCCGGTCGGTGATTCGAACTTCTTCTGGGACCATCTGCACACAAACAAACTGGCGTGATGGGCGGCTGCCGATCGAGTCGGCCCTGGTTTTGAGCCTGGATATGGAGTAACGATTTATGGGATACGCAGAAATGCGTCTGCCGGTATCGAGCGAAGAGCAGCTGCCGTCACGCGAGCAGTTGATCATCAAATATCTGCCGTATGTCAAACGGATCGTCAACCGGATCGCGATCCACCTGCCGCCCAACGTCGACACGGAAGATTTATTGAATGTCGGCGTCATTGGGCTGATACAGGCGATCGACCGTTTCGACCCCAGCCGGGACAACAAATTCACCACCTACGCGGCTTTTCGAATCCGCGGTGCCGTGCTCAGCGAGCTGCGCTCGCGGGATTTTCTCTCGCGTTCGAACCGTCGTAAGATCCGTGAGCTGGAGAAAGTGTATCTGACGTTGGAGCAGAAGAGCGGCCGGGAGGTCGATGACGCCGAGGTGGCCGAAGCCATGGGAATCGACCTGGAAGAACTCTACCGCATCAAGCAGGTATCGAGCATTTCGTTTATCAGTTACGAGGAACTGGGGTATTCTTCGGCACGCGACAAAAACAAACTGGCCAACTGCCTGGTGAGAGAAGACGAAGACGTCTTTTCACAAGCCGGTTTGAAGGAGTTGCAGACGGCTCTGGCTGAGGCCATCGAAGAGTTGCCCGAAAAGGAAAAACTGGTCCTCTCGCTCTACTACACGGACGAGTTGACCATGAAGGAGACCGGTGACGTTATCGGAGTGACCGAATCGAGAGTCTCGCAGCTGCATTCCCAGGCGATCATCCGGCTGCGATCAAAGCTGAGGAAGAGACAACTGCTTCAAGACTGAGGCGCTCTGAGAAGCAGCCCGGCCACCCCGCAGTATATCCGGTCGCAAGACTCAACCGTATTCGAGGTGTCCGGTCATGGTTGAAAAAATAAACACCGGGAGCAAATGGGCCTGGGTGCTCTCTCCGACGGGTGTCCAGAAAGCCGAGCAGCGGCGGTCTAAAAGCCGGCAACGGGATTTTCGACGAAATTTGGAAGACCGTTATTCGGGGGCGGGACGCGAAGATCCCGAAAACCCGTCGACCCCCGGCGAGATAACCGGCGCAGCCGAATCGCGGGCGGGCGATGAAGCCCCGCCGCGTGGTCGCCTGAAAAAGAGGGGAAAACTTATCGATATTCATGCATGAGCCCTTTACCCAAGAACTGCCGAGGTAACAATGATGCTGCACTTCATCACCCTTTTTATCGATTCGTATCGGGAGGGAGCCATCCTCACGGCTTGCCTGCTGATCCTTCTGTACTTGCTCTACAACCGGATCAGGTACCGCCAGTACGTGCTCGACAAGCGACTGACCGCGCAACAGGGCCCGGGCTTCTCGGCCCAGGTAACGGCCCGCCTGGTCGGCCAGCAGACGGAAAGGTCGCTGGCGGCTGTCGTGAGGACGATCGTCGACGAGCGCGAACGATTGCGGCAGTGGGTCGAACAGAATGTGCTTCAGACCGACGACGGGAACCATTGCGAGCCGGCCGATTGCGCGGCTGCGCAGGAGGTGCCGGTCGGTGGTGACAACCGGGAGGCCGCCCGCGACGCTTTCCCGCAGAACCGCTATGCCGAGATTCCGCAACTGGCTGCCGCCGGAAAGACCGCGGCTGAAATTGCGGCTGCCATTGAGCGGCCGTTGGCCGAAATCGAATTCTGTCTCGCTTTGGCGCGGCGCCGGGCCGCCCGAGCGGTTGAAGGAAAAACGGAAAAATTTGCACCGGCGGGCAAAAATTTCCGCCTGGTGCCGATGCGGCGGGTTGTTTGAGAATGTGAGGAGTTGAAGGCAAACGGCGAACGGTGAAGGCAAGTGGCAGAAGGCTAAAGGCAAAGGGCGAACGGCACCGGGAAACAACGGCGGCGCAAGACGAATGCAGTCGTAAATCCGTTGCCCCCTTTCGCCTGACCAAATGGGAGAAGAACATCGGGCAAAATGGTATGGCTCTTGCACAACTTTGTGTGACAATCGGCCGCCGGGCCGATCGCGACACCCCCATAAGGGAGAAAAGGATATGAGCGACTCGATTTATATGGCGACCTCCGGTGCGCTTTGTAACCAGCAGCGTTTGGAGATCTTGTCCAACAACCTGGCCAACATCAACACGACCGGATTCAAGGAAGAAATGGCCTACATTCGCATAACCGAGGTGCCGCCCGAAGTCAGGGAAAGCCTGGAGAACACCGTGCCGACCGACACCGTTCCGACATCTCCGCTGTGGCAGGAACTCGAGAGCCGCACCGTGTTTTCCCAGGGCGGCCTGAGGGCGACCGGCAGTCCGCTCGACCTGGCCATCGACGGCGAGGCCTTCTTCAGTGTCCAGACCCCGGAAGGCGTGCGCTACACCCGCAACGGCAGCTTCACGCGCAGTGCGGAAGGTGAATTGACGACCCACGACGGATTTGCCGTTCTGGGTGAAAGCGGCCCGATTCAAATCGACGACGGGCGCCACGTCACGGTCGACGAGACCGGCAACGTGTCGGTTGACGGGGCTCAGGTCGCCAAGTTGCGTCTGGTCGAGCTGGATCAATCGCATTTGCTGCAGCGGCTCGGAGGGACTCTCTTCACTGCGCAGGAGGACGGAACGATCCAGGAGACGCCCTCCGAAACCGCGAGGGTTCTTCAAGGCCACCTGGAGTTGTCAAACGTCGAGGCCGTCAGGACCATGACTGAAATGATCGACGTCCTCAGAGGGTTCGAAGCCTATCAGAAGGCGATCCGCCAGATCGACGAAACCGAGGCCAAGGCTATCAACGATGTGGGACGGATTGCCTAAAAGTGATGCGACGATCGCGGCCGGCGTAAACGATCGCCAATCCGCAGGTCGAAATCAGGAAAGACACAACGGGGATAGCCCTGAATCAACAGGCAGTCCTCTTACCAAGCAGCGGGAGGTCTTATGATCAGAAGCTTATGGACTGCGGCAACGGGGATGCAGGCCCAGACCCTTAACATCGATGTGATTTCCAACAACCTGGCCAACGTCAGCACGGCCGGTTTCAAGAAGAGCCGGGCCGAATTTCA
>Ga0272441_10005086_pt1 | contig 23209 bp, 22 predicted proteins | sample SSMProp6N_FD_193582 | JGI IMG/M metagenome (GOLD analysis project Ga0272441, IMG submission 193582) | Marine sediment archaeal communities from Little Sippewissett salt marsh, Falmouth, MA, United States - SSM-Prop-6N | ecosystem: Environmental > Aquatic > Marine > Wetlands > Sediment ...
CCCGTAGGGCCTGGATTCGTGTCTCAGAATCCATCTCCGGGCTCTTGCTCCCACAACCCGTACCGATTATCGGCTTGTTGGGCCATTACCCCAACAACAACCTAATCGGCCGCAGATCCATCCTAAGGCGCCGGAACTTTCAGTTTCAGTGCATTCCAGCATCCGAAACCTATGGAGTATTATCCCCAGTTTCCCGGGGTTATCCTCCACCTTAGGGCAGGTTATCCACGTGTTACTGAGCAGTACGCCGAGGGCCTAACCCTCTCGACTCGCATGGCTTAATCGAACCCCGATAGCAGTGGCCTCTGGCAGGATCAACCAGAGTTTGGAAGTATACACACTATCGAATTTTTTTTCTAAAACCTGAGTGGAATTAGCGGTTACTAAATAGATTTCCGCATTGCCAGTGCCAATGTCAGAACAAACACCGCTATTTAACGGTTAAGTCAGTTCTCCACAGATATTTATTCAGGCGCAATCTTGCGCCCCTCGCGGATAATAATGTAGCATCCCAGGAGATATAAACATATCCCATCACGACTGGATTGAAGCAAACCAGCCGCATGAGTTTATAAATCCATGTGCGCCATTGTGCCAATATACTATTACTCAAATACATATAAAGTTTATTGACAGCATTCCATGACGAAAATATTTCATTTAATACTACAAAACACCCGATTAACCCGCAAAATCATATTTCATCCGACTTTACGGGGCTAATTCAGCCTTACAAGATTGTAAGTTGTAGCATATATACCTTACTAAGATATTACCAGGGATAAATGAGGCAATTAAAAAAAATCAATAAAAAACACATATTTGAAATCAAAAACCTCAAAAATAGTAAAATAACTTTAGATATATTATTATGCGCGCATGACTAGATATCCCTGCAAATAAAAACATCCCCAAAAAATTCTTCCTGATAAAATCTCAATTTGCCCTCAAGCATCAGAAATAAAAGTGGAATATACAGTTCATAGATATTTTTTTCGCACCTGGTGCAAAGAGATTCCAGAGATATTTTTTCTTCAGGCGTAAGGTCCAGAATAATCCCATAGACAGTATCAACCGCAGCATGATAACCCTCATCGTGTGCTACAGCAACAATTTCATCAGCCTGAAAAAAAATATCCGGTTCAGGCGATTTTTTTCGCCTCTGCCTTCTGCGCTCCTCTTTCTCTGCTGTTTTCAGCTGTTTTATAAGTTCGTATAGTGTTACGGGACGACGTCTCATGATTTTTCTGCTAATTCTCCTCTGGAATTCTCGTTCGAGACGATCGATTGGCTCAAGTATTCGCTCATTATCATTATAAAATTCAAGAGAAAGATCCATCCCATCGTCTTCCGGAAACTCGTTTTCCTCGTTATAATCATCAACAACAAACGTATCTGATTTCATCCTCAGAAGGGTTGATGCAAAAAAAAGTGTTCTCCCCGATACCCGGAGATTAAGCTCTTTTCTCTTTTCAAGTTCGTCTAAAAAACGGTCGGTCACTTCGACAATATCAATATTCCATGGATCAATCTTCCCGTGCGCGGCAAGATCCACAAGAATTTCAACCGGATCCTCATCCATTATTCTTAACGCCAGTAACATATGTGCTCTTGTCAGGTCTGATCGTAACGCCAATAATTCTGTCTGCGCGTTCAATCATAGGTTTCCTGAGAGAGACGATTACAGACTGTGCATCTGAAGAAAGCTCTTTTATCATCATCGCGATCCGCTCTACATTGGAACCATCCAGGAACATATCCACCTCATCGAGAGCATAAAAAGGCGCAGGCATGTATTGCTGTATTGAAAAAATGAATGCCAGTGTTGTCAATGATTTTTCCCCGCCGGACAATGCACTGATAAGTTTGACTTTTTTATCCCTCGGCTGGACTGCAAATCCCAGTCCACCATCAAAAGGATCTTCCTCATTATCTAGGATCAGGTGACCGCTACCATCTGTAAGGCGCGCAAAAATCTTCCTGAAATTCTCATCAATCGGGCGATAAGCAGAGATGAATGCCTCGTACTTCATCTTTTCAAATTTCTCAATCCGCTCAATGAGCGTACTTCTCTCTCTGGAAAGAGTATCCTTCTTGACTTCACGCTCAGATATCCTTCCGGACACCCGCTCATATTCATCAATAGCCAGCATATTGACCGCACCGATGCGCTTGATCTCTCTTTCTGCGCGGGCAATTCCTGATTCAATCTCTTCAAGGCTAAGATCCGTCTCCACATCCCCAGCAGCATTCTGTAAATCTTCAATCTCAGATATCAGGCCATCATTTTTTTCTTTTAATGCAGATAATTGAAGTTTTATCTTTTCATTTTCACTATCCAGTTCAATCAGGCGACGTTCGGATTCCTTTATCTTCCCCGTCGTTACTTCCTTCTCTTTCTGAAGCCCACCGACAATTGCGGAATACTCATTCTGCCTCATTTCAAGTTCTTTAATAGCAGATCTGCAATCCTCAATCAACTGGATTCTTTCCTTAATTTCAACCTCAATAGATGCAGACTTCTCTTCCATGGAAGTCCTCTCTTCTTCAAACTCAGCTATCCTGTTCTGAAAATGCTGCCTTTCGCGCTGGCCATCCGTGATATCCGAGTCCTTATTCCTCAACCGGTTTTCAACACCTTCGAGCTCTTTTCTTATGCGATCAAGGTCTTCGGTAAGTTCCGGAATTCCGGTTTCATCCAGCAATTTTTTTATGGAATCTATCTCGCCGGATACATGCTCCATCTCGTTTGTCACTTTTTCAAGTTCTTCCTCGAGTGAAGCAAGAGATCTCTCGCTTTCAGAAACCTCTTCAACCATTCTCTTCAGGGCAGATTTCAGGGCATTGTACTCATCGGCAAGTGATTCAAGCCTTCGCCCATATTCTTCATTGAGAAGTCTGAAACGGGAGATCTCATCATTAAGTGTATTTCTGCGCTTCCGAAGCCCATCCGCCTGCCCGGCAAGTGAAGATATTGTATTTTCGAAATCAACTGCATCCGTCCTGAGTTCTTCAAGGGCAGCCATATGAACAGCCATCTCATCCTCAACCGCTACTCCAAAACCATGCTGTTGGCGTTTTGAATGTGATCCCCCCGTCATCGCTCCACTTTTCTCCAGAATCTCCCCTTCCAGAGTAACCATGCGATATTTGCCAAGCATCTTCCTTGCAATGTCCATCTTCTCTATAACAACAGTCCCGCCGAACACCAGCCTGAACGCCCGTTCAAATTTTTTATCAAACTCCAGAAGATCAACTGCATATGATATGACACGTTTATCATTGACTTCCGGTAGCACAACCGGTTTGATTTTATTGAGAGGGAGGAAAGTTACCCTTCCCAGACGGTTCTCTTTCAGAAAAGTGATGGCATCCGCAGCAACCTGATCATCACTCACGATAACATAATTCAGTCTTCCTCCCGCGGCGGTATTCAGGGCGTTTGCATAATCAGGAGGGGCCCGGCCAAGTTGTGCGACAGTGCCATATACACCATCCATCTCAAGAATAGCTTCAAGCGCTCTTCCACCAACCCCTCCCCGCGCCTGCTGTTGCGCCTCGAGATTCATTATTGTACGCTCGTGCTCCTGTATTTCCTTCCTGACCCTCTCAAGAGAAGATCTATGTGCAAAAAGAGTCCCTTCTGCTCCCGACAATTCACGATCGATCCTGCTCCTCTCAATTTCACGCTCATCTATACTGCCAGAGTATTCATCAACCATTGATTCCTTTTCAGACACCTCTCCCCCGATCTGTTCAATCCTTGAAGAAAGCCGCTCATGCTCGGAAGTGCGCATCCTGCTCTTTTCAATAAGAATATTTTGTTCCTGAAGAATCGCGGACCGTCTCTCCTTGATCCCCTCAAGCCGACCCATCAATTCAAATAACCGATCTTTGTTTTCTTTATTCTCTTTACTTGCAGATTCAAGCCTGGCATCAAGAGTTCCGATCCTCTCCTTCAGGGATACCTGCTCCATTGCAATATTTGAACGATCGATTGTAAAATTGCGTATGTCGGACGTGAGCTCCTCAATCCTTGAAACAGAACGCCGAATATTCAAAAAATTATCGTTAATTGAGCCATCCAGCTTTTGGCGCTCATCGTTCAGCCTTCCGATAGTATCTTCAGCAACTCTGATACTCCCCTTTTGTTCTTCAATTTTCTCTATAAGCTGGCGATACTCATCTCCGGTCTTCAGGATAATTGTCTCTTCGATCTCCTTCAGTTGATCATTAAGTTCGGACAGATTCGCTTCGGCACTCTCTCTTTTCCGCTTTATTACCTCAAGATCATTATCAAAGCCACGAATTAATTTGGTCAGGGCCTCCAGCTCTTTCTTTCTGTCCCTCAGACGCGCGGCACCAAGGCAGCTACGGAAGAAATCGACTTCTTCCTGGCACTTTTTGTATACAAGCGCCTGTTCCCGTTCAGTCTCAAGTTCACCCAGCCTGTGATTAAGTTCCAGTAGAATGAGTTCCTCTCTTTCAATCCTCTCCCTTACAATTTCAAGCTCGGAAAGGGATTTGTCCCTCCTGTGATCAAACTCTGCCACACCCGCAATCTCGTCGATTATTCGCCTGCGCTCAAGGTTGCTCATTTCCATTATACGGGTGATGTCCCCCTGCATCACCACATTATATCCTTCTGGTTTTATTCCATGTTTTTCAAGAAATAAAAGCACATCAGACTGTTTACAAAGGCGATCATTGAGATAATTATAACTGTAATAACCATTCTGGGTCTTTTTTATCCTTCTGCGAATTGTGGTTCCATCAGAGAAGGTCAGTGTGACCTCTGCACTATTCTTTCCATTGTTGACGTTGATCAGATCAGTAAGTTTTTCGGCGCGGAGACCACGGGCCCCGGAAAGGGCAAGTGTGAAAAGTATACTGTCGATAATATTACTCTTCCCGGTCCCATTTGGTCCGGAAACTACTGTGAAACCCTCGAAAAAAGGTATTTTTGTCTTTTTCCCAAAAGACTTGAAATTATCTATCTCAAGTTGGGTGATATACAAAGACCAGACTCCTAACTCCTTTTCTTCCCTCTGACGAATTTGGTATCATCTTCTTCAGCATAGATGATTGTACCCGCCTTCTTCCTGTTTTGAGAGCCAATGTTCACTGCAGATGTTTCTGCAACTATATATTCCTTGGAAGAGCGTTTTTCACGCTTTAAAGTACCGTCAACCTGCATGATAAGTTCTGTTTCTTCATCATTGTCTGCCTGTGCCACAACTGCTGCGGGCTTGGCTTCCGGCCTTTTTCCTACTGCTTTTTTGTCAGGAGAAGAAGTTAGATTCGTCTTTTTTGATTCCTGTTTTATTGATTTTGCCGCCTTCTGCTGAATTTCATATCTGTCCCACAACTTATCCACAATGGATCTGATGTCCAGCATCTCTTCGGTCAGTCCTTTAACCATTGCTTCAAGCCGGTTCAACCGATCATTTGTATCAGGAGAGATTCCAGAGGAGGGACTCCCATCAGGAACCTCAATCGGTGGTATTTCAATTTCTTTAAGTGAGTCGATCTCGCGTTCCTTCTCCGCAAGTTCTCTCTCAAGAAATTTTATCTTTGCATCTTTTTGCGCCATGATCTGCCTCGATTACTGGTATTTCTGTTTCCCTACTTATATATATGTTGAACATACAGCCGGATAACCGGTTCCTTGACAAAGCATAATACAAATACGCTTCAATCTTTTTGCACATGTCTGAACTTAATAGTTTTGACTCTGAAATTGCAGATCTGATTGAAAAGGAGCGGACAAGGCAAAAAAAAGGCCTGGAACTCATCGCTTCCGAGAATATCGTGACTAAAAACGTGCTTGAGGCCATGGGCTCAATCCTTACCAACAAATATGCGGAAGGTTATCCCGGCAAGAGATACTACGGCGGATGTGAATATCATGATATTATAGAGAATATTGCACGGGAACGCCTTTGCAAGCTTTTCGGAGCTGAACATTCAAATGTACAGCCCCATTCAGGCAGCCAAGCAAACCATGCAGTGTACTTTGCATACCTACAGCACAAAGACAAGATCCTGAGCCAGAATCTTTCACAGGGAGGTCACCTTTCCCATGGCTCCCCGGTAAACATCACCGGAAAGTGGTATTCCGTGGCCCAATACGGTGTGGATCCCAATACCGAGATGCTTGATATGGGCGCAATCGCAGAGATCGCACGTAAAGAAAAACCAAAGATGATTGTCTGCGGTGCAAGCGCATATCCACGTGAGATCGATTTTAAGGCGTTCCAGGAGATCGCGGACGATGTCGGTGCAAAGTGTATGGCCGATATCGCACATATTGCCGGGCTGTGTGCCACAGGATATCATAATAATCCAGTCGGCATCGTGGATTTTGTTACTACTACAACGCACAAGACCCTGCGTGGGCCCCGCGGCGGCGCGATCATGTGCAACACTGAAGATGCCGCAGATATCGACAGGTCGGTTTTTCCAGGAATGCAGGGCGGCCCGCTGATGCATATTATTGGAGCAAAAGCAGTCAGTTTTAAAGAGGCTCTCCAGCCGTCGTTTAAAGAATACTGCGGTCAGGTAATAAAAAATGCCAAAGTACTTGCTGATACACTCATTGAAGAAGGTCTGACCCTCGTATCGGGCGGAACTGACAACCACCTCATGCTGGTTGATCTCTCAAATATCGGAATTACAGGCCTCGAAGCAGAAAAAGCACTGGATGAAACAGGGATCACATTAAACAAGAATACCATACCAAAAGAGAACAGAAGTCCGTTCGTCACAAGCGGGATCAGGATCGGTACACCTACCGTAACCTCCAGGGGAATGAAAGAAGACGATATGCGCACAATCGCGCATATGATTACAAGAGTGCTCAAAAACATCGACAATGCCCAGATAAAAAAAGAGGTCCGTCAGGAAGTGCTTGAACTGACAGAACCATTTGGCATATATCCGGATGTCTCATGATTCTTGATGGAAAAGCTCTGTCTGAAAAAAGACTTGAAGCATTAAAAGACAGGATTATTGAATCCAAATGTTATCCAACACTGGCTACGGTTATTGTAGGAGATGATCCTGCATCAAAACTTTACGTGCGCATGAAACACAGGGCATGCGATCGGACCGGCATTGGATCAGTCGGGATAGAACTCAAAGAAGGGGCCACTACAGAAGAGATCATCTCAGAGATTGAAAAATTAAATGATAATCCCGATATAAACGGGATTCTGGTACAACTTCCGCTTCCAGCGGGCGCGGACACAGATTCCGTGATTAGATCGGTCAGCCCGTTCAAGGATGTTGACGGGTTCCACCCCCTCAATCTTGGCAGTCTCTTTTCAGGAGAACCGGTATACTCACCCTGTACACCCAAAGGGGTCATGACAATTCTGGAAGAATATAATATCAAAACAGAGGGAGCACACGCCGTTGTTATCGGGAGATCGATAGAGGTGGGGAGACCCATGGCCGCACTGCTCCTGAACGCCGATGCCACGGTAACCATATGCCACAGCAGGACAAAGGACCTGGCAGCGGAGATGATAAGAGCGGATATACTTGTATCAGCTGTAGGAAGGCCCGGTTTCGTACACGCTGATATGGTGAAGGAAGGCGCCACCGTAATCGACGTGGGCACAAACTATGACGATGACGGAAGGCTTTGTGGTGATGTGTGCTTTAATGAAGTATCCAGGATCGCGGGAGCCATTACCCCCGTGCCAGGAGGCGTGGGGCCGATGACCATCGCCACCCTGATGGAAAATACATTCATGGCGGCAGGGCTACAGGGATGCACACGTGTAAAATAGGACCTCTTACTATTGGAAGAGAGTCCCCTGTAAGAATAATGGGAGTCATCAACTGTAGCCCCGAATCATTTTATAGTGGATCTTATGTAAAGCAAAAGAGCCTTCATACCACTGCTGTCAGGATGATTAACGAGGGAGCTGATCTGATCGATATTGGGGCGAGGAGCACCGCGCCGGGGTCGCCGGAGATCAGCGTTCGCGAAGAGATTGACAGGATCTCACATGCACTGAAGGAGATGGAAGGTACCGGCATCCCGGTATCCCTTGATACCATGCATCACGAAGTACTCTCTACAGCCCTGAAATATGACGTCGAAGCAATCAATGATATCTCTGGATTTTCAAACAGGGGCCTCGGTAAAATTGCAGCAGAAGCAGGACTCCCGGCGATCCTGATGGCGGCATTTGAAAAACCGGGTGATCAAAATGATGTGCCCACAATATTCAATGCCCTGAAGATCGTTGCAGAACGATGTCAGGGTCTTGAAATAGACGAATATGTCCTGGATCCCGGTATTGGGAAATGGATCGATTACAGAACTGCTGATCTGGACTGGGAGATCTGCAAAAATTATGATCTATTCTCAAGACTTGACCGTCCCTTGCTCGCTGCAGTCTCAAGAAAATCTTTTTTGGGAGAGATCAACGGCAGAACACCTTCAGAGCGTCTTGCAGGGAGCCTTGCAGTAACTTATTCCCTTATTGAAAAGGGGGCAGCAATGATCAGGACTCATGATGTCAAAGAAACATCTGATATGATTAAGGTCATAGAGAGAATATCCCAATACAATAAATGAACTCATTCTGCGTTTATGGTCTAAGCACCGGGATCATAAAAGAGGGAGACGATCTCGTCTCCATTATTCTCGAAAAATGCGTGTCCGCATACATTGGAGAATTACAGGACAGAGATATTATCGTAATTGCAGAATCCGCACTTGCAACCGCTGAGGGCGCAGTAGTTGATCTCAGCACCGTGGCTCCTTCAACTGAGGCTATAAAATTCGCTGAACAATACTCCATCGATCCCCGTATAGCTGAAGTAACGATCAGGGAGAGCGACACGATCGTGGGCGGGATTCCCGGGTTCCTGCTCTGCATGAAAAACGGCACATTGCTCCCAAATGCAGGGATAGATGGATCAAACGCACCGCCCGGCAAGGTGGTTCTGCTTCCAAAGGATGCCGACACCAGTGCGGAGAATATCAGGATAGAGGTATTAAGAAGAACAAAAAAGAATATCGGAGTGATCATCGCCGACAGCAGGACTCATGCAATGCGCCTGGGATGCAGCGGCGTTGCAATAGGTTGTTCCGGCATTCCCGGGGTAATTGACGAGCGGGGCAGAGTAGATCTGTTCGGCAGGACTCTTGAAGTGACTGAACGCGCAGTAGGAGATTGTATCGCATCCGCCTGTGAGCTTGTCATGGGTGAATGCGATGAATGTACACCTGTAGCACTGGTCAGGGGATTTGAGTTTGAAATAACCGAAGAAAAGGGTGTCAAAGGAATAGATGCATCAGAGTGCCTGTTCATGGGTGCTGCGCTTCATGCCGACCCGTCCCTTTTCAATAGAGAGAATAAAACCCGATGACTCCAGATGTCTCCTTGCCTTACCGGTTCCATGAATCATCAGTTCAACAAGATCTTCTTTTTCATCCACATCGGTCGATAACCTGAATGAATCGATCACTTCCACCGTAACGCCAAACTCTTCTGCAACCTTCATGTGATCAAGATAACTCGCACCATAATAATCGGCCCGGAACCTAGAAGGGTCCTTCATAAAAATCACATTTGTGCCGCCCCCTCTTCCCGGCACTATTGCAACATCACTATCGGTTTCAAGAACACGCCTTATGGAATCCGGGGTTGCAAGCGGAAGATCTGCCATGATTACAAGAACAGGTTCACGGGCAAGGGAAAACGCCCAGTTCAATGCATCATTCAACCCGTCTTCACGTACTATCGTATCTGCCAGATTATGTACATAATATTCAGTACACAGCAGGGACAACCTGCATCCTGTCGCACAGACCGCCTCCGTGACATCGTCCAGCATTGCTCGTGCAAACTCTTCCCTTTTATTCTGATCCATAACACAGGAAAGCCTTGTTTTTGGATTTTTTGGCTTGAAAGGGATAATTGCATGAATATCCATTATTAAATCGTAATCATGAAAAAGATAAAAGAATAGCGATTGAAAACAACATTCCAATATTTGAATATCCCATAAGATAAACATATAAGCATGCAGCGCAGTGTGATTACCTTCTCAAAAAACATATTCCTGCCACTGACACACGTCTGCGCAAATAAATGCGGGTACTGTTGTTTCCGGACAGAAATCACAAATGAATGCGTAATGTCACCATCAGCCATAACCAACACGATAAAAAGGGGCGCGTCCATTGGTGTCACCGAGGCATTGTTTACTTTTGGAGAGCGTCCTGGCAAAGTGAAAGGGTTCTCAGGAATTCTGAAAGAGAATACCGGATATAACGACATTCTGGATTACTGTTATGATATGTGTATCAGAAGCATTGAATGTGGCATCCTTCCACACACCAATGCGGGCATCCTCACATATGAAGAAATGGAACGCCTTAAAGAAGTGAACGCCAGCATGGGCCTTATGCTTGAGACCACGGCAGATATCAAGGCTCATGAAAAATCCCCTGGAAAAAAGCCGGCAGTACGTATAGAAATGCTTGAAAACGCAGGCAAGCTCAGGATCCCCTTTACAACAGGCATTCTTCTGGGCATTGGTGAAACTATGAATGACCGTGAGGATTCACTTCGCGTGATCAGGGATATCCATAAGAGATACGGACACATCCAGGAAGTGATCATTCAGAACTTCACCCCAAAACCAGGTACACCAATGGAGGGGAATGAAGTAATCTCCTTTCATGAGATGAGCGATATGATCCGCTTGGGAAGGGAGATTCTTCCGGATGATATAGCGGTTCAGATCCCTCCCAACCTTGCAGACGCAAGGAAGCTGATCCATTTCGGAGTCAACGATCTAGGGGGCGTTTCACCACTCACAATCGACTATGTCAACCCGGAACACCCATGGCCGGAGATCGAAGAACTAAAGTCGGTTGTCGGAAATGATTTTGGACTAAAAGAAAGGCTCTGTATATACCCACAGTATATAAAGAAAGGCTGGTATTCACCAACTCTAAAAGACCTTATTATCAAACTACAGGAGAAAATTTTGGAGTGAAATACTTGATTAAGGACACACCTCTTTACAAGGGAAAAGCAAAATCTGTATATCGATCAGAGATTGACGGAGAGTTCATTGTAAAATTCAGGGACGATATCACGGCATTTGATGGCGGAAAAAAAGACATACTAAAAGGCAAGGGCCGTTATAATGCGCTGGTGTCTTCACACATATTCAGGCTACTTGAAGAAAAAGGTATCAGAACTCATTTTATCAGGATGATCGACGAAACCACAATGGTCGTCATGGAACTTTCCATGATCCCTCTTGAAGTGATCGTGAGGAATGTTGCAGCAGGATCTATGACCCGTAAATATCCAATAAACGAGGGCACCAAGCTCAGTCAGCCGGTCATTGTTATTGATTACAAGGATGACAGTCGTCATGACCCGATGCTTAACGATGACCTGATCTTAGCCCTTGATCTGTTAAATAAGGAAGAACTTGAAGAATTGAAGGAGATCTCACTCAGGATAAACAATATTATGTATGATTATATGCATGACCGGGACATTACTCTGGTTGACTTCAAGATTGAATTCGGGAAGCAAAATGGCAATATAATCCTTGGAGATGAGATCAGCATGGATTCAATGAGACTCTGGGACTCGAAAACAGGGGATTCAATGGACAAGGATGTCTACAGGTTCGATAAGGGGGATGTTATGAAAAGCTATGAATCAGTTGCCGCAAGAATACTGGATAACAAAGTGAAAGGTGAACCATGATCTACTCTGCAAAAATTACAATCCATCTGAAGAAGGGGATGCTTGACCCCGAAGCGCAGGCAATTCGCCATGCACTTCAGAATCTTGGTTTTGCTACCCAGAATCTTTCAAGCGCCCGTTTGTTTGAAATAGGTATTGAGGCAAAATCCGCGGATTCAGCCCATAAAGAAGCGGAAAAGATGTGTGAGCGCCTCCTCGCAAACCCTGTCATTCATGATTATACCATAGAGGTCAGGGAATGAGATTTGCGGTAATTCAGTTCGGAGGAAGTAACTGCGACCTGGATACGCAATACATCTGCGAGGAGATCTGCGGGGTTGATACCGACCTGATCTGGTATAAGGATGGTATAAAAAACGACTATGACGCAATCATCATCCCGGGGGGATTCAGCTATGGTGACTATCTAAGATCCGGGGCCATTGCCGCGAAAACAGATATCATGCAGGATATTCAGTCACATGCATCAAACGGAGGGCTTGTACTTGGCATCTGTAACGGCGCCCAGATCGGTTGCGAGACCGGCCTGATTGAAGGCATATTCACCAGAAACAGGTATCCAAAATTCATATCAAAACCCGTCTGCCTCAGGGTAGAGAACAATATCTCCCCTTTTACATCCATATACCAGAAAGGAGAGGTGATTCACATTCCAATTGCCCATAAGGACGGAAGATATGTAGCCCCAAAAGACGTAACCTCAAGACTGAACAAGAACAACCAGATAGCGTTAAGGTTCTGCGATCAAAACGGAAACGTCAATGAAGAATCCAATCCCAACGGATCAAAAGAGAATATCACCGGTGTGCTTAACAGGGATATGAATGTCATGGTGATGATGCCCCATCCTGAACGTGCTTCGGAGATGTTACTGGGTTCGGAAGACGGACTGAAGATCTTCAAATCAATGGTATCGTATTCTGAAAAAATGTAAAAAAGATGAGAGATTATGTCAATAACACCCGAAGAAGAAGAACTTGGTCGGCAGATCAGAAAATGGGCCGAAGAATACGCCAAGGATAACGGATTTGCTATCAATCCTGATGAAAAAACTATCAATATAGTTATCAGGGGCCTTGCAAGGAACAGAATTAACAATGGGGAGCAGTACTGTCCATGCAGGATCAGAAGCGGTGACCCTGAAAAGGATGCACAGATCATATGCCCATGTATATTCCATAAGGATGAGATTGAAAAAGACGGCATCTGCCATTGCAGACTGTTCGTGGATCCCGGCCGGATAGGCTGAATATGGCGGATATTGGTACGCCTGAGATTGATATAGAAGACATATCGTTTAGCGGCGCAACATTGTCGGAGATTGACCTGTTGGTTTCGGTCGCCCTTGAAAACGGTAATCCCTTTGGCGTGCCGTTGAAAAAGATGGACTTTGAGATATTCGGCCTTATTGATGGAAAAAACCGAAAAATAGCACACGGACACTACGGGGAGTTTAATATGCCGCCCGGACGGAGCAGTCTTAAAATTCCCGTCATCATAAAAAACAAGGAGATTGTAAGCGCATTTTCAGAGATTCTTCTAAATAGGGGGATAAATGTACGCATTACCGGTAACGCCCGGATCGATCTTGCAGTTACATCTATCAATGTACCATTTTCGGAAGAACGATCATTCAGTTTTTGACAACATTAAAGAAAGAATAATATACGAAAATTGACCACTTCTCCATAAAGAGGAGATTTAATATGGATTATCTTGGACTTGGATCACTTTTTGTGGGCATATTGTTTGTCCTGACGGGCGTCAGCCTTATTTTCAACATTCCCCAACTAATGCCATGGGTTGAAGAACTTTCTGGATTTATAGCACTCCTGATCGGGCTTGCACTGGCATATTTTGGCTATCGCCTGATAAGCGTGGCAAGAGAGTAGTTATACACTCTCCGTCATTTGTGGCGTTTCAATATCTTGTACATCGACAACATCGCAAATGCTATTGCCGCGAGGTATATCAGGGTTGCAAGCCAGTAGATAGGAGTGAAACTGGATATAAAGGGAGAATTTATCACCAGAGAAGACCCGACAACCATCGATGCAATTATCAGTCCCATCACCACCTTGTCGGTCGAAGTGTCTATCGAACCACTGAGTTGTGAGAGATCAGTGGAAGTGATTTCAAACTGAAACTGGCCTTTGCTAACCTTTGTTACAACAGAGTTGAGCGCCTTGGGCAGCGCAACGATCCCCTGAGTGAGATCCATCATCGCCATTGGGATCTGTTTCAGGGATTTCTGTGAGGCATACCTGTCCTTTATAATCTCTGCCATATATGGCTTCACCCTGGAATTGAAATTGAACTTTGGATCCAGCAGAACCGCCTCATCAAAGATCATCCATATGGCCTTCAGCACCTGCATGAGTGTTGAGGGTACCCGGACATGGTATTTATTAAGGACATCAGGTGCGGAACTCATCGCACTTCCAAAGTCCATCTGGTCAAGCTCCGAAGATTGTGAACTTTGGAGCACATAATAGAGTTCATCCTTCAGTTGCTCCTTCTTTTCATCATTGATCTTTATACCAAGGTCTTCAAACGATTCCAGCAGTACATCAACGTCAGCATTCACAAAAGCAAGCAGAACCTTGATGAACGTGTCGCGGCGTTCCGGCCTCACCATCCCCACCATGCCAAAATCTATAAAGACCAGTTCCCCTTCTCTGGTCACCATCAGATTGCCGGGATGAGGATCCGAATGGAAGAAACCATCGATAAAGATCTGCTGGAGGTACGCCTGAAAACCAGCTTCCGCGATAGAAGTAGGATCCACCCCCATCTTCTTTATTGCTTCGACATTGTCGATCCTTACGCCGTCGATGAACTCCATCGTGAGAACTTCGGTGCCTGAATGATCCCAGTATATCTTCGGTGCCTTGATCTTCGGGTTCCCTTCAAAATTCCGGTTCAGTGTATCCGCATTCTGACCGTCGTGAACAAAATCAAGCTCCTTGTAGATCTGTGTTACAAATTCTCCCACCAGTCCGGAAGGGTTGTAAACTGCAAGATCCGGATCAAGTTTCTCCATCCTCTCTGCCAGTTTGTAGAGTATAGGAAGATCAACCTCGATTACTTCCCGGATTCCCGGCCTCTGGACCTTTACAGCCACTTTTGTACCATCTTTCAGTGTCGCCAGATGAACCTGAGATACGGATGCAGCTGCAAAAGGAACTTTATCAAAGGTCTGAAAGGCACCCTCAATGGGGCCACAATATTTGACAATAGTGGATTCAATCTCCTCATAGGGCACGGGCGGGACCTTATCCTGGAGTTTTATGAGTTCATCATATACCTCAGGCGGGATCATCTCCCTTCTTGTACTCAGTATCTGGCCAAATTTTACAAATGCAGGGCCAAGCTCCTCTACGGCCAACCTCATCAGCTCATACTTCGTATAGCCTTCAAGCTCAGGGTGGAGACGCCTCTGGAGATCCATCTTCGCGAGTCCGGGTGAAATATCCTCCAAAAAGAAAGCGCCAAACCCGTATTTGGATAGTATCCGGATAATTTCCCTGTACCGCTGGATGCCTTCGGTAACCATGTATGGATATCGGTTTTTCTTGTAAATAAAATGGGTCAATTAATTCCGTCAATCAGGTATTAATCTAAAGATCTAATCATTATCATTTCAACATCGATATGAACAATATCCTTTTTGTGATGGGCGTACATTCTGCGCATCGGGAACCCGGTTTTGGCAAAAATCTCCACATGTCCTCTCCCCTTCAGGTACCTTCCAAGGAATGTTCCGGTGCCACTGTTGAATATGCCGTATACTACAGGCGCCAGCCTGATTGCAGCATCAATAAAAGCCCGGTCTGCATGAATGTTAGTATTCTGTGCTCCGAAAGGCGGATTCATTACCACGGTATCGAATGAACCAGAGGGGCATGAATCAGCGAAATCCGATACATCAGCACAAATCCACTCAACATTCACACCAAGAATGTCACCATTCTTTTCTGCAATCACAAGTGCCGAAGAATCAGCATCCACCCCCGTTGCCGATGCAGCACCAAGCAGTGCCACCCCACAGGCAAGAACACCAGTGCCACAACCGAGATCACATACCATCATTTCCTCAATATCCCCGGCCATATGGATATGATGCAAAAAACGGGCCGCAACGGTTGCAGGAGTATTGTACTGTTCCATCAGGATATCAGGGCGATCATAACCTGACAGACCTTCAAGTGCAATCTCAAGGTGCCTGAGTCTCATAACTCATCAACTGTGAAATCATCCCAGGTTCTGACACCACACATTATCTCAAATTCAACGGGTGTCAGGACAGGAGCAGGGAAACGTTCCTGGTCATCATATGATAACCGGGGACATGCGGTATTGACATACGCATCAAAACCAAGATTCAGCAACTGGTCAGGAACAACCTCGTTCATGAGTATGATTGCCGCCCCCTCATGAAGCGATGAGAGGTATTCGGCGACCTCAATTCTGTTCTGTCCGCTTTTGGATGATACGATAATACCAATTGTTTTTGCTTCTCGTGCCCGTTCGATCAGCATGAACCTTCTTCGCTGCATCCTGGAGGCATCGATCTCCTGCGCTGTCTGTGTACAAGGGTCAAGTGCCACCACTCTCGCACCTGTGGCCATTGCAACTCCAAGGGGGTGGAACACGCCGGTTCCTACGTAAAGAATCTCTTCTGCCCCTGTTCTTCGTGCGGCTTCGTACGAACATCCAAGTACCTGGCCCATGTTCGGGGCCCTATCCCATCCATGGCAAACGATCGGCTTGAAACCATTGTTTTGGAGATGATCTACCATCTCATTGATCAGGTGGATGTGCTGGGCGGTGGTGACAAGACCGATTTTTTTTTCCCGCAGGAGGGGAAAAGCACAACCCATGACGCTGAGATCAATATCCACCAAAAAAGGTTCATAGATTATATCTGTGTGATGATCGACCGGCGTGTGCCCGAAATGCACCAGCACATCGCAGTATTCAAGCGTCTCAAGAGCAAGATCACAGGCGCCGTAACAGGGATTCCCACTGATTATAACAAAAAAACCATTTTGCTTTAAGGCAGCTGCAACACCCGCCGCTTTACGTTTCAGTCCCTCTGGAAACTGTAGAGCAACCTTCCCCGCACCCTTCTCATTCAACTTGCCGATAAGTTCAGATACTCTCAATTACCTTTACCCCTGCATCATCCACTTCAATCGTAACCAGAGTCTTGTAATCACTATTGCACCGGGGTATCCCGCGTTTTATCACTAAACATATGTCACCAACCTCTGCACCTGCCTGCGAAAGCGCTTCCACAATGGCATCGAGTGTTCCGCCCGTGCTGATAACGTCGTCTATGATTGCAACACGATCCCCATTCTCAATTCCGTTCAGGTACAATTCACCCTTTGAATATCCAGTGGACTGATGAACCGCCACCTCACCGGGCAGATCATATCTGCGTTTTCGCATGATGCAGAGGGGGATGTCTGTCATCAGCGACAGGGCGGTGCCTATATGAATGCCCATTGATTCAGCCGTTACGATCTTGTCGATCCCTTCCAGGTCCATGACCCGGACCATTGCACAGGAAACCTCACGAAGGAGGGCAGGTTCAATCAGCGGTACTCCGTCAGTGACCGGGTGGATGAAGTAGTTGTATTCACCACGCCTAACCATCGGGCATGTTTCAAGTGATCTCTTTAGTATTTCAAGCATTCATTTCACCTAAATCTGATATGAACTCCATTATCATTTCACGAGTTACATGGGGCATGCATACAATACGCATATGACCCTGGCGTGTCCGGGACACGATCCATTTTTCAGGACTCAACTGGCAGTCGAACGTGGCCACGTTTACATCTGGATCCACTGCCCTTCTGAAGCCCAGCGATTCCATCTCCCTAATCAACAACCACGTGTTATCCATGCATTCCCGTGCAATCCTCCTCATCCCATCCATTCCAAGATATTCAAGAACTGCAAAAGCCGCCGCAACCGATGCCCCGGGTCTTGTACCCGCAAGCGTGCATTCCTTCCTTACGGTAAGATATGGTGTTTCGACATCAAGGTGGCAGAATAGCTCCGGTTCACGTACAAGCAGGCATCCAGCGGGAATTGTGCTCATTCCAATCTTATGAGGGTCAACCGATATGCTCGACACCCCCGGAAGACTGAAATCAATAATCATGTCAGTATCTATGAACGGAACAACAAGCCCTCCAAATGCAGCATCCACATGGAGAAATACATCTTTATCACAGGCAATATCAGAGAGGGCCGGTATGGGATCAACCATCCCGTATTCTGTCGAACCTGCTATGCCTACAAGCGCAATCGTATTCCTGTCTATCAACGACCCGGCATCCCATGGATCCGTTCTGTTGTTCACGTCCATTCTTGCAGATCTCATCTCAAGACCAAGTATATCACATGATTTTTCAAATGAAAAATGGGCAGATTCCGGGACAACAATATTGGGATTTCTTATTTTTTTTGTTTTTTTGGCAATCCTGAGCGCCTGTAGATTGGATTCGGTTCCGCCGGATGTTGAATACCCTCCCGCCCCGGGATGCTTCATAAGCGTGCCCAGACGATTGACAAGCATCGCTTCAATTCTTGTAGTTCCGGGGAAGAGACCAGGGTCTCCCAGATTCGTCCCGATAAAAAGATTGTGAGCGCGTACTGCCACCGGGTGCGGGATCGTGCACATCGAACTTAAAATTCGTGAATAATTCAGATCCTCGTCTCTCTTCCCTGAAAGAAATGAGAAGAGTTCTTCTTCAGAACAGCCTTTTTCCCGCATCAGGTGCCCTTGCCATATTGAGGATCATACGCTGTTCGGTTTTTGCCGCAGTCTCCCTGATCTTTACTACTGCATCGATGTTTGCAGAAACACTTGATATTCCATGTTCTACAAGCCACTCGACCATTGATGGATCCGATCCGGCCTGTCCGCATATGGAACACTCCACTCCGTATTCACGGCATATTGATATTGCATAATCGATCAGCTTCAGGACAGCAGGGTGGTGGGGATTGTACATGTCTGTTACATTCTCGTTGTTGCGATCAATCGCAAGGGTATACTGGATCAGATCATTTGTGCCAAACGATGCAAACGAGATACCTGCCTTGCAGAGATCTTCTATCAAAATCGCGCTGCTCGGGATTTCAACCATTACACCCAATGATACTTTTTCAACATTCACGCCCCATTCCTTAAGCATTGCCCTTGCCCTGATGAATTCATCCGGGTGCCCAATCAGAGGGAACATCAGGCCAAGATTGTCATATCCTTCATCCCAGAGACGTTTGAATGCCTCTACCTGCAATTTAAACTGTTCCGGGCTCTGGAGATCTCTCCTTATCCCCCTCCAGCCGAGCATAGGATTGTGCTCTTCTGGCTCATATTCTCCTCCGAGCATGTTCCTGAACTCATCAGTGGGGGAATCAAGAGTGCGGACCCAGACAGGTTTACCATTGAATTCATCCATCACGATCTTGATGCCACTATATAATTCATCGATGAACTCGTCCTGCCTTCCTTCACTGATATACCAACCAGGAGTTCCCTGCATGCCAAGGATCAGGTGCTCAATCCGAAGTAGGCCAACGCCATCGGCATTCGTTGCCGCAGCTCGTTTGGCCGCTTCAGGAAGCGACACATTCACTTTTATGCTTGTTGCGGTCATCAGCGGCGCGGCAGACACGGGTGCCCCGGTTACCGGCACAGGTGCACCTGCCGACACCCTGCCTTCATATACCAGCCCCTTCTCACCTTCAACGGTCACTATCTGTCCGCTCTTCAGAAGAGCTGTAGCTTTTTTCGTGCCCACAATCGCCGGTGTCCCAAGCTCTCTGCTTACAATAGCGGCATGGCAGGTCATCCCACCTTCATCAGTAATGATTGCAGCAACCTTTCGCATCGCCGGGACCATGTCCGGATTTGTCATCCGGGCAACAAGGATATCACCTTCAGAGACAACGGACAGGTCACTCATACCCTTGATCACCACCACCTTTCCTGAAGCAACGCCGGGCGAGGCCCCGGCCCCCTCCAGAATTACCCTGCCCTGCGTTACCATTTCAACTGCTCCGCCTGCTGAATAGGATATGGTAGTAATCGGCCGGGACTGGAGAATGTAGATGTGCTCACCTACAATCCCCCATTCCAGATCCTGCGGAATGCCATAATGGCTCTCTGCAATCTCTCCAAAGGACGCAAGACGCCCCACCTCCTCATTAGATAGCACCTGTGCATCCCGCTCTTCTTGTGAAAGTTTTTCGATAATGGTCCCTTTTTCCCCGTCGGGGGAGATTTTTATCTCTTTTTCAGCGATTAATTTATCTATCAACCGTTTTTTCATCTGGTCATAGACATAATTATCAGGAGAGACCTCTCCCGAAACAACCGCCTCACCAAGCCCCCATGAGCCTTCGATTATCGTCAGCGCCTCTCCTGTCACCGGGTGTTTTGTGAACATCACCCCTGCCTTTTCAGAGAAGATCAATTTCTGGACAACCACTGCAATATTAACCGTTGAGTCGTCAAAACCCTGCCTTGCTCGGTAATATACGGCACGTGCCCCGTACAGCGAAGCCCAGCATTTCTTTACGGATTCAACTACGTCCTCAACGCCCTTTATGTTAAGATAAGTATCCTGCTGTCCTGCGAAACTGGCGTCCGGCAGATCTTCTGCTGTTGCACTCGAACGAATGGCAACTACGACATCCCCCCCCATTTTGGTATATGCTTCAACGAGATCAGCCCTGATCTCTTCGGGCATCGTTGTGTCAGTTACCGTTTTTTTCGCCCTGTTCGCTGCGGCTTCCAGCGCATCGCTGTTTTCAACATCGATTCCTTCAAGGATCGATTCGATCTCATGGTCGATGCCGGTTTCAACGAGGAACTTTCGGAACGCCTGAGCGGTTACTACAAACCCTCCCGGAACAGGGAGTCCTATCGAGAGCATCTCGCCGAGTGACGCCCCTTTACCTCCAACAGAAAGAATATCCTCCTTTTTTATCTCTTCGAGCCTCAGAATATTGGGCATTTCGCTCATAATCGCACCTGCTATTTGTTATAATGTTAACATCCAGCATCTAATACGTTGTGATGATAAAGGCTGAATAGTTTAAGTGAAATATAGATCTGGGATTATTGTGAAATTCAAGGTTCTTGTCAGCGACAAGCTTGCTAAGGAAGGAATAGATATTATAAAGGATTTTTGTGAGGTCGATATAAAAACCGGGCTCAGTGAGGACGGACTTGTAAAAATCATCGGCGGTTATGATGCGCTGCTTGTAAGAAGCGGCACCGATGTTACGAAGCGCATCATTGACGCAGGAGATAAGTTGAAGTTCATCGGCAGAGCTGGAACAGGGGTTGACAATATCGATCTCGATGCCGCGACGAAAAAAGGAATCATGGTTGCAAATGCTCCGTCAGGGAATACACTGGCGGCATGCGAGCATACCCTGGCCATGATTACATCACTTGCAAGAAATATTCCCCAGGCGAATGAGTCAATGAGAATGGGGGATTGGAAGAGATCCGCATTCATGGGCGTCGAACTGAACGAGAAGGTGCTTGGTATCCTGGGATTCGGGAGAATTGGTCAGGAACTTGCAAAGCGTGCAATCGGGCTTGAAATGAAAGTGATTGCCTACGACCCCTATATTAATGAAGAAAGAGCCGAACAACTCGGGTGCGAAGTAGTGTCAATCGAAGAAATCTTCAGGAGAGCAGACTTCATAACGGTTCACACACCCCTGATAAAAGAGACAAAGCACCTGATCAATACAGGATCCATCAAGACAATGAAGGACGGGGTAAGGATTATCAATTGTGCAAGAGGTGGAATCATCGATGAAGATGCACTTGCAGAGGGCATTAGATCAGGAAAAATTGCCGGTGCCGCACTCGATGTGTTTGAAAACGAACCCCCGACGGGTTCGCCCCTGCTTGAACTTGACAGGGTCATCACCACACCACACCTGGGTGCAAGCACCGTTGAAGCGCAGCAGAACGTGGCCGTGGCTGTTGCGAGACAGTGCATCGACGTACTCAACGGGGAAGCTGCCAAATACGTGGTGAACGCACCGATGATCCAGCCTGAGAAACGGGATCTGATAGAGCCGTTTGCAGGGCTTACTGAAAAAATGGGGAAGCTGATAATCCAGCTTGTAGAAGGCAGAATCAAGGAGATCGACATTGAATATGCCGGAACTGTTTCCGAGTTCGGGCAAAATACCAGGTACATAACACGCATCGCCCTGAAGGGGATATTGGACTCAATACTTCAGGAACCGGTGAACATCGTAAACGCCGAACATATCGCCAACGAACGGGGGATCAGGGTGGCGGAATCCACTTCATCGAATTCAAAAGGGTTCACAAACCTGATCACGATCACAATAACTACTGATAAAATGAGTGAATCCGTCTCCGGTAATGTGTCTGGGCCGAACAAACAGCGCATCGTGGCAATAGGAGAATACATGACCGACATGACCCCCGGAGGACATGTCGTAATATCAAGGCATCATGACGTGCCAGGTGTTATCGGGCAGTTTGCAACGATCATCGGTAGGGAAAACGTCAACATCGCTGGCATGCAGGTGGGAAGAAACAAGCCGGGCGAGGAGGCGATCATGGTTCTCAACGTGGACGATGAAGTGCCCGAAGAGACGATGGAAAAGATCAGGAAAGTAAACGGCGTCTTCACTGCAAAATACGCCCATATCTGATCCGCCTTTTTTTATCATAACTCGAAAGAGAATTCTTTTATAATCAGATAACCAATTGTTTAGAGCAGGTTCTGCTTGTTGATATGGGCCCGTGGTCTAGCTGGTTATGACGTCGCCTTGACATGGCGGAGGTCCTGAGTTCGAATCTCAGCGGGCCCATTTTTCCCTGTTTTTTTAAGGAATAAGCAGATTTTAGCCTTCCAAGAATCTTTTAATAACATGTTATGCCTTGCACATAAGTTTGTTCCTGGGAAAGGTTTTCTAAAGGACCAATTTTTAATGAAAAAAATGGTTTATAAATTGAATCACACATCACCACACCTCTCCAGCCCGATCAGCACCTCGTCAAGGGATCTCTTTGGTACATGGTGCACATCCTTTTCGTCACGCCAGTAATTCGTGTTGCCATCATACCCCAGATCCTCCAGCACTACCGTCTCCGCAGGATAGCCCAGTGCAACGACCAGCTGGATCTCGTACTCCTTGGGTATTGACAGGAGATCCCTGAGTTCATCTCTTTTGATCGATCCGAACATACAACCGCCAAGACCCTTCTCTGCCGCAGCAAGCCTGATTGTCTGGGCCGAGATGCCAACATCAATGGCAGGATCAGGGATACATTCGCTTCCAGACAGAATGGTGATATAGGCAACCGGCCTTTCACCTTCGACAGGTCCGCCCCATTCGGGCAGATCAAGGGCCCATAGCAG
>Ga0272441_10005087_pt1 | contig 23208 bp, 17 predicted proteins | sample SSMProp6N_FD_193582 | JGI IMG/M metagenome (GOLD analysis project Ga0272441, IMG submission 193582) | Marine sediment archaeal communities from Little Sippewissett salt marsh, Falmouth, MA, United States - SSM-Prop-6N | ecosystem: Environmental > Aquatic > Marine > Wetlands > Sediment ...
AGACATTCTAACGGAACCTCATATAATTTGTTGTAGAAGGTTATGATATCATTAGCATTACCAAAAATCTCCCCATCTTGATTTCTAAAAACGAAATCTCCAAATCCCACATACTCAAGCAACCACTTACGCAAATCCCACATCATACCATGAGATCTTTTATTAATATAGAAGCACCCCATCTCCTCTGATTCTTCTCTGTAATGCTCTTTACTTGACTGAAGAACAATAGGTAAATTCGTGTTTTCTTCTTGGATTTTTTTTGCAAAAAGAAACCCTGCATTTTTATTAAGTTTGCCATCTACTGGAAACTCTACATCAGAAATAACACCCATCAAATACTCTTTGTATCTTTCGTAGTAGGAAAGAGCCTCTTCATATGTTTCGGCTAGAAGAATCTTTGGCCTAACTCGCATTTTAAGCAGATCTTGAAAATCATTTGTACCTTCACTAAGAAGACGATGGGTTTGTCTCATAATTTCCCCATAGATTTCGGGTAATAGAAGAGAATAGAAACGAATTGAGTCATCCACAAAAATGAATACTCTAACATTTCCTTTTTGAGTATCATAGTCAGCATTAAATTTGTCTTCTAGATGCTTTATTATAGCCACAAAAATCTTGGAATCTCCGTTCCAAACAAATACACGATCTATACCCTTTCTTTTTTCAAATTCGGGAAGATACTTTATTTCCACAACACTGTTTAATAGCAAAATGACAGGTATATCTCTAATTTCTTTTACATTTGCTCCAAAAGAGAAAGCATCCATATCACCCAATCTTCTCATTGTAATGACTAAATCAAATTCTTTCTCTTCAAGAAAATCAAGTGCCTCATTTGCAGAAGAGACTCTTGTAATTCTTGGCAATGTTCTTAAATTAAGGTTCTGGAATTCTTCATAGATTTGATCAGATAAACGACCATCTTCCTCTAACATGAAACTATCATAGATGCTAGAGACCAGTAGAACGTTTTTCATTCTGATGTTCATTAATTCATGAAAGATTTTGTATTTAGGTTTATACTCGAGAAAGAAACTTTCCGCTTCATGGTGCAAAGTCAATAATTTAGCCTCCTATTGTGAGAAGTATTTACACTAAAGAATAATAATTCCACTAATTTAAATATGTTGAAAAAAAAGAAATGAGAGATTTTTCACTCATTTCGCAAGTGTTTGCTCATCTGCTTCATTGCCAGTTCTTCTAATAAATATAGTAAGAACCAGTGCTAAAACAAAGAAAATAAACGAATACAAGAATAAAGCACTAATATTTGTAGCATCGAAAATTGCTCCAGCTACTACAGGTGAAAGTATTGCTGCTGTAGCTGAGAAGAAATAGTATAAACCAGTGTAAGTACCTAGTCGTGCTGTCCCCGCAAGTTCCCAAACAACCACTATGCTATTGATATTGATGAAAGCCCAGAACATACCTCCAAGAAAGAGTAGAATTCCATCTATAAGCACTTCCCATGTCCACCAGAAGGGGATAGGTATTGTGTAGAAGATATATGTTCTTAAAGCAGATATATCGACTAATGAAAAAATCACCAATGGTATCATTATAGTGACTAATCCTATCAATCCTATCATCATTGTTTTCTTTCTTCCTATCTTCTTTGCTATTAATCCAGCAGGAATTGCAAATATGATGAATGTCAAGGAGTATACTCCTAACAACATACTAGCATCCGCTTCATTGGTTATTCCGAGAAGATTTGGATCTGTTGCATACGTACTGAACCACGTTTCAATTGCGTTGAATGCAAAGAACCAAGAAAGTATAGCAAAAAGGATGAAAATCAGACTTTTGTCCTTATCCATGAACATATTACGTATTGAATCTATAAGACTAACCTTTTCCTTTACTTCGACATCTACACGTTCCTTTGGTTCTCTTATATTGAAGTAAAGAGTCACTAAACAGAGTATCATTACGATTGATACTATCCAGAAAGATAGTGTAGGATTAATCTTGTAGATTGCAGCCATCACAAAAAGGCCAATTAACGAGCCAACACCACCTAGAAGGTTAATAACAGCATTACCTCTACTGCGATATTCCTTGGAAACAAGATCTGGCATTAAAGCAACTACTGGAGCTCTATAGAGAGCCATTGAGATGTTAAAACCACCGATAATTAAAATCAGTAACCATAATGTTTCCATAACTGTTGGGATTAATCCAAAGAAAAGTGCAGCAATGGGGATACCAATCATGATAAAAGGCATACGACGTCCAAATTTTGTCCATATATTATCAGAAACCTTACCTAACCAAGGTTGAAGGGTTATAGCAGCTATGTTATCAATCACCATTATGATACCAATGATAAGTTTTGAGTTGTCGAGATATCCAATCAAGTCTCGAAGGAATATTGGTACATAAACATTATACATCGACCATGTGATTGCAGTTGTGAAAAAGCCTAGTCCTATTATAGCTGTGTAGAGATATGAAAAACTCTTTCGATCTCTTGCATCAGTATAGTTTTGTACAATTCTACTTAAGAACGACATGAAGGTTGAAAACAATAACTCATATATAATGATTTTTCCAAGTACATTCCCAAATTTTTGTAGAAAAAGCGCTTATTTTATTACAAGAACGCTTTTAGCAACATTACAGAGGATTTTCATGCTAATTTTGGTTAATTCGGAGTTTCCGAAAGAAATTTTAATGCATATACTATTCATACTTTAGACTGGCTTTTCTTTCTAAAGGAAAGTCGACAAAAGAAGTGATGTGCTAGACAATGGGTTCTGAGAAAAATGACGACACTATGATTCAAGAAGAATATATAGATGTAAGAACCATTGTCCCATTATCTCAAAAAGAGGCTATTGTCATCGAGATGTATGAAGATGGTCTTTCTACATATGATATTGCAGAACAGCTTGATGTAAATAGACATACGATATCTCGAATACTAAAAGAGAATGAGATAGAGACACGTACTATAGCCGATTATCACAAGTTAAAACACGATGATATTGTACTTCTGTACAAAGAAGGTAAAAACAAACACGAAATAGCTAAAGAACTTGGATTAACATATTATACTGTTAGAAAAGTCTTAGAGGACAAAGGACTAGCGCTCAACAAGAAGGATAGAGAAACTGTTGCTATTGCTAGATATATTCAGATGAAAAATAAAAATTACGAGAATGAATATATTGCTATATTTTTAGATTTGACAGAAAAACAGCTGAATAGACTTATTCGCAATTCAGGAGTCAATGTTTCTTCAGTCCGACACCAAACAAAGGATATTGAAGTTCTTCCTGAAATTGTTTTACAGAAACTGAAAGGCATGGCTGTAAGTGAAATCGCATTAAAATACGAAATAGACATCCTTGTAGTTCGGAATATTCTGTATGAATTTGGTCTCGCTGCCAAAAAATAAACATCCACTTACTTTTATGTAATTTTGGAATTACGATTTCATATTTATTGAGAAATCTTATACTGAAATTTTATAAGATTCGCTGTTTGTTCCTCAAAAAACTACATTTATGTAGTTTTGAGGATTAACTCTTATGTGCGATCACTGTCTTGAACACGGAACAGCTGGCAAATGGTACTTGAACGCCAAGAATTATACTATGGAAGTAATGGAAGAATTCAATCAAGACGAGGATTCTCTTAAGGAATTCTTACTAGAGCAGTATAAAACATTTGAAGCTATGCAAGTTAGAAAAATAGCAGGGTTTAGTGCTCAAGGATTGGGTTACAAAATACAAATGCCAATTGTAGGTAAAATTGTTAAATATTTTGCAGAAAAAATGCTGCATTCTACTAGTCCAAAATTCAATCCTAGACAAGCTGAAGGACATATCGGACAAGTTGTTCCGCTAGATGATGCAATAGCGATTTTGGAGAACTGTGTTGATGAAAACACAATCATCATGAAATATTGTATGTGCAGATATCAATCAAGAGGGGAAAAAGAAGCTTGTTGTATCAACTTTGGAGTAATGAGTGATGTTATAGATAAACTTCCACGATTCGTTCCAGAACCTGAAGATAGCAAGTTTAGGATCTCAAAAGAAGAAGCAATTGAAAAATTCACTGAATTCAATAAGAAGGGGTATATAGGAACTATCTGGTATGGAGCATTTCCTTATATTAACAATTTATGTGCATGTCAAACACCAGAATGTGCAGGAATTCGTCCCAGAATAGATTTCGGTATCAAATCAATTTTTAAAGCTGAATATGTGGCGCAGAACAATCCGGATAACTGTCAAGGATGTAAGCGTTGTTTAACAATGTGTCAATTTGGAGCTATAAGTTTTGATGAAAAAACCAAAACAGCTGTAATAGATCAATCTGCTTGTTATGGTTGTGGTGTATGCCTACATGCTTGTAGATTTGATGCAATAAACATAGTTCCTAGACAAGTTATCCCCGCACTGGTTGGAAAATACTAGGGGGGATACTATGGGAAAAATCAAGATATTTATTGACTACTCAATATGCGGAGATGGAAATAAGATTGATCCTAGGAATTGTGCTATATGTTTGAAAGTATGCGAACCAGCTCTTTTCTTACTTCATCAATCATTAGACCATTACGAACAAGACAATCAATATGATCCACAAATATGGCGTATAACTCCTTTATATCCATCTCTCTGCACACTGTGTATGAAATGTGTAGAACAATGTCCAGAAAATGCTATTACAATTAAGAGTAAAGGAAAAAGATGACTATGAACAACAATCTTGGAAATTGCTTAGTTATAGGTGGAGCTGGGATGCTTGGATATGAAATTGTCCAACAGCTGCTAAACGAGAATTATTCGGTAAGAGTACTTGATATTAATCCTACTGAAATCGAGGGTGCAGAAGTTGTTGTGGGTGATCTTACTGACAAGGAAACAGTCGATATAGTCTGCAAAGATATTAACACTGTTTTTCAAACTGCTGCTGCTATTTGGAACCCTGAACTAACTAAGGAAATCTATGACGAGGTCAACATTCAAGGCAATAGAAATGTACTGGAATCATGTCTAAAGCATGGTGTTTCCAGATTAGTTTACACTAGTACTTTAGATGTGGTTGTAGATGGAAAGAAACCAATCTCCTACGGTGATGAAAGTCTTCCATATCCTAAGAAAATACCAAAGGACCACTATTCAAGAACCAAAATAATTGCTGAAAAGGAAATAATTGCAGCAAATGGAGTTAATGGATTATTAACTTGTTCACTAAGACCTGTAGGTATGTATGGACCTAGAGATAAATATCATATAGCAAATATAATTGAAGTAGCAAAGAGTAATAATAACATAAAGCTAGGGGATGGCACTGCTTGCTTTAGTCATGTTTATTCGGAGAATGCAGCTCATGCACATATCCTTGCTGCTAAACACCTAAACCATGATTCCTCTGTTCCAGGTGAATGTTACTTTATAGCAGATCACCAACCTGCTAGCAATTTGTTTGAATTTATGAAACCATATTTAGTAGAATTAGGACTCCCTGTACCAACTAAATCCATTCCTTATAGATTGGCATATTTTCTGGCTTTCTTTGCTGAAATATTTGCTCCAAAATCTAACTTCAATAGATTTGCTGTTGTTCAAACTTGTATAGATCATACTTTCGTAAGTGATAAAGCAAAAAGAGATTTTGGCTACAAGCCTATTGTATCTAAAGATGAAGCATTTCACAAAACAGTGGAATGGTTCAAAAATCAAGAGATTGTTAATTAAGTTAATTTAAATACATGAATATCATTAATTAGTTAAGTAAAGGTGATAAAATGGGAAAATTCAGTAAATTTTTAGGACGTTTAATTGCTTTTGGAGCTTTTGCTGCATGGTTTACTTTTAGCATTTGGGGTATATCTCATTGGAATAACCAACCCAGCTTCATAGATAATCAAAAAACAATGATTGTTCTCTACGTTCCAATGTTCATAGGAATGTTTCTCCTTTTCATAGTTGTAATGGCTATAGGAGCAATTTCTAGAGCAAATACTCGAAGAAAGAAAAGGAAAAGAGAGAAAGAAGGAGTAGAAATCAAAAGTTTCAAAGATTTAGAAAAGCTTGAAGATGTCAAAGATTGGGAAGAATTCAAAGCGATGATACCTGAGAAGTGGAAAGACAAATTTAAAGAATGGACTAAAGAGTAATATTTTTTCTTTTTACTAGGTTTTAGAAATTCTTTAAAAGAGGACTATTAAAGTAACTTGAAAAGGATGGACATCCCTGCAGAATTCGAAGACAAAATCGATGAATTAACTATTGAAAAAAGAGATTATCAGCTAGCAGCTGTTAATGAAATTATAGAGGCTTTGCCTGATAACTCTATTCTTTTAAATTATCCATATGGTACTGGTAAAACAATTATTGCCTTACTCTCATTTTTAGCTGTAAAAATGCACAAACCCAACGCCAAATTTATTTTTACATCGGCTCGAGAAGCAGCTGGTTTAAGGTGTCGTCAAGCCTTGGAAATGGGTAAGAAATTTGGATATATTGAAAGTCTTGGATATCTTTATGATCCTACAGGTAAAGGTCTTGGTTTAAGACAAAAGAGTAAGATGTACGAAGCTTCAACAGTAATATTTTCTCCAATTACTGCTTTAATGAACGATTATTTCGAGATTAAAACTAAACTTCGCATAAACATTTTCGAAAATGTAGACATCTGTGTTATTGACGAAGCCACTGATATTCTTGCTAGAGATATGTCAGGTTTTCGTAAGAGTAAATACTTCGAGGGATTGTTCAATCTAAGAGAAAAAGGCAATAAATTTCCAATACTCGCTTTATCAGGTACTCGAGATAAACAAAAAGCAAATGCAATTTTGAATCTTCTTGGAGAAAGTACACTTCTAATGCAGAGATTAGATTTATCACCTTATGAGACAGTAACAAAGATTCATAAAATCCGAAGAGAGGACTATATTAAGATTGATCAACAGATTTCTGCTCAAATCACTAAACCAATTGAGATTATACAAAAAGGATTAGGAGCTAAGCTTTCTCGATTGGAAATCATCAAAATGTCCTATAGTGGGGCTTTGGAGAGATTGGAAAAAATCAATACTTTTCCAGGAAAACTTGGTAAATATCAGATAAAAGATGAAGACACCAAGAATGAATTGATTCTTGCTTTCAGAAGACTTTTCAAATTTAGCCATGCAAGATTGCTCTTACTTGAATCAACCCCAGGAGAATTCCTCAAATATATTGAAGACGAAGAAAACAAAGAGATCTTCAAGAATGTCATAGAATTAGGAAAAGAATTAGTTACCTATCGTGTTGACCTTCCAAAATACGAGAATCCTGAAGAGAAGGTTACCAGAGCATTAGTTCATCCCAAAGTATATACAGCAATAGACATTATCCATGAACACTTATTCAGAGGAGCTCAAATATTAATATTCACAAGATATTTAGCTTTAGGAAACTATCTACACAGATTACTCCACAACTTGGGTTTTCCAGAAGTAAAGTATCTATCTGGTCAAAGTACAGAAGATATGAGAAGGATTACCTTGAAAGATTTCGACGAAGGAAATGTTAAGGTTCTAATCTTCACACCATTAGGAGGAAGAGGGTTAAATCTAGAAGCAGCCGATGTAGTTATCCATCTAGATATTACCACTAACATCGATGATATGATCCAAAGAAGAGAACGAGCAAGAGGATGTATGGAATATGTTCTAGTTTTGGAAGAAACCAGTGAACAAGGTAAAGTCAAAGATTACAAGAAACTCATCGGTGAAGATGACGAAGAGGAGGAAGAAGAAGATCAAGAACAGGAACAAGAATCGGGAGAAGAATTTCTACCTCCAGAAGAATAATTAACATAACAATTAACTTTGAGAAACAATGAAAGAATCAAAAAAGTAAGGGAGGGATAAAGAGAGAAGAGAACAAGCTCCCTCCCTGGTTTGGTTTGCTTAAATATTATGACTTGCGATCAGCGACGTTCGCACGGTCAGCGTGATTTAGTCAGCTCCTTCTCGAATAGACCTGCACTTGGTTGTCCATATTTGAAGTTTAAAGCATCGAAATGCCTTTTTAGCTGGAGTCTTCCTCGGTATAACCATACAAAGAATAGGTCGACATTTTCTTTCTTTCCTATTTCCTTGACTTTGGCAGCTAGCGCATGCAAGTACTTAGTCTCTGTGACATAAGTAAATGGGAGATTAGCTGTATTTGGCTTAACATCATTACGATAAATCATAGTCGTTCCAACCATTTCCCCATTTTCTTCAATAACCAAGTGAGCTAGGATATCACCAGCTTCATTGTTTAGTTCTTGGAGGAGCTGTTTTTCTGTTTCTTCGGAAATCTCATCATAATTTCGAACAAGTTCTAACCATTTCTCAAGATCCTTATCAGGATCAAAGTCTCGAACCTCTATCTTTTCACCAATTTCCTTCAAATCAATACCATTCAAGATATAGACTAGATTGTCATTATCTTTGATATGTTTGTATCCCCATTTCTGAGTTAGATCATAGTTGTTACCTGAAATAGCAGATACATAGGTTTCCACAATCTCTATACCTTTCTCCTTTAGGGTACTATATGCTTTATTTAGGAGGAGATCGGTTGCATCTTCATGACCAGGTAAGATAGAGGGGAAGACAAGACTAGCTCTCTTCCTTCCATCTTCTTTGGGCTCAATGACTTTCGAGGTTAGGAAACCAATCATTTCATTTCCTTTGAAACAGTAATGTCTTGTTTCTGGATCGAAACCTGGTTCTGAGTAAATTACCTTCAATCTTTCAGCAGGAGTTTGGTGAGCAAACTGCCAAGTCTGCGCTACTTGGTAACCTATATCGGCTTGACCTTGCTCGAATCCCTTCTGATAATTTTTGAGGGTATACTCTTCCATACCAACCAACCTTCTCAAGCATTTATAAATTTTTCTCACATGTTGAGACTGCTTTCCCACAATAGTAAATAATCTTCTCTGATATAGAGAACATAGCACATATCTCTCACATATAATTAATTTTTATACCTTTCAGACATAAGATTGCCAAAATACTAATATATTATTTCTAAGGATTTAAATTATTAATTCGAGTGCTCCAAATGAAAAAAAAGAGTGTCTTATTCTTAATTATGGGGTGTTTTATACTCCTTCCTGTAGTGTTTTTATCAGCAACTCAATTTCAACCTATGTTTAATCCAGTTCTATTGGAACCTTCTGAAAGCATCGAGGAACTTACTCAAGAAATTTACGATAAATCAGACAGCTTATTGAGAACTTATGGAGTTCCTGGTTTAGCAATTGCATTTATTTCTAATAATAACACAGATGTTTTTCTTGGAGGTAAAGCAAATTACTGGAGAAGTAGTCCTCTCACTAGTGATAACTACTTTCAACTAGCTTCTGTATCTAAAACCCAATGCGCTTTTGCAATTATGAAGCTAGTAGAAGAAGGTCTTGTTGATATTGATGTTCCAGTTGAGACTTATTTGACAAGGTGGTCTTTACCAGAAAATGGTTTTAATAATTCAGAGGTTACAATCCGCAGGATTCTATGTCATGCAGCTGGGCTTTCAGTTAGTGGAGTACCAGGTGTGGTTAAACTAAAGAATCTCCCCACTATTGAAGAAGCTCTTACAGAGTCAGGAGTCAAAGTTATTGCCGAACCCGGAACTACGTACATCTATTCGGGCGGAGGGTATGGTATCCTACAACTTGTAATAGAAGAGGTTACAGGGACAACTTATGATGATTATCTATACTCTGAAATATTGCAACCTTTGGGACTAAATAACACTTACACACAATGGATGGAAAGTTTTAATGATGACATTGCAATAGGTCACGGTAAATTTTACTTCCCCTCAGTTCGAAGTTATACTCCATTTCAAGCAGCAGCTGCTCATTATTCAAACATACTAGATTTCACAAAATGGTGTGAATCCTTTATCTATGGTCAAAGTGTTTTGAATGCTAGTTTAGTTGATCTTATGTTGACACCTCAATTTGGGACAACTTGGGGATATTCACTGGGATTTGAGTGGAAAAAACTGTCTAATGGTATTTCGACTTTAGGGCACAATGGGGACAATTGGGGATATCATAGTTCGTTCAGGTTTTCTCGAAGTACTGGTGATGGTATCGTAATTTTGACCAATGGTGATCGAGGAGCATTGTTAAGAGACCATCTAGTAAGTGAATGGGAAAAAATTATTGGAGAAGAGAGTGGTTCTAGTGCAGTTCTTGAAAGCCCTAGACGTTTTACGACCATAACTATTGTAGTCTCGGTAATTGCTATTATCCTTATCATCGCTTTAGTTTTGGGATCTAAGTATAAAATCTTAGAATTCGATTATCCAGATTATAACATCAAAGATTCAACAAGAAAGAAGAGAATTCTAAGTTTGCTAAGAATAATATCAACAATGTTTGTTACTTTTGGATTCGCATTTTTAGTTATTCTATTAGGTTGCACCTATGGTAATTACACATATGCACCTACCTATTTCATATGGATTGATAATTTAATATTAGCATTAACAGCTTGGTGTATCCCAGCAAGCCAGTTCATCAAATGGAATAAACCGTCTATTAGCAAAAAATTACAGAAATAATACAAAAAAGATTATAAAAATCAAAATAGAGAGGAAACAATGTTAATCTAAATCAAAGATATTCCCTCTATTAAATAACCCATAAGGATCTAAAACGTTCTTTACATCCTTCATCTGTTGTACACCCTCTTCACCATACATAACTATAAGGTATTCGTGTTTGATTTTACCTATACCATGTTCAGCAGACACTGAGCCTCCAAATTCTACAGCTTTCTTAGCAAACTTCTTGTAAAGTTTTTTGCCTAGTTCTAACTCTTCCATGTTTCTTGGTAAAATGTTAACATGTATGTGAGAATCGCCAATGTGACCCCACATAACATATTCAAGTTTGTGTTCTTGTAAAGTCGAGTGGTAGACATCCATAATATCTCTAAAATATTCATGTTGTACAGACATATCTGTGCCTAATTTGTGAATACCAGGATACTCATTCTTTCGTTTAGCGATTATACCATTAACTGTTTCTGGAACTGCATGTCTCATAGCTTTAAGATTTTCTCTTTCTACTTCGTCAAAGGCAGACCAACAAGTGTCAATTGAAGAATTACATGCTTCTGCTATAAGGCCTATTTTCTCCAGTTTGTCTATAAGATCCTCTTCAGTATATGGAATCTCAAAGAAAATCGCAGTTTTGATTTCTGAAGGTATTGTTTGAACATTTGCTAAGGCAGGATTGGTTTGTGCCTTTCCTTTTAACAATTCAAAGGAGTTTTCATCAAAGAATTCAATATATTCCACAGCTAATTCTTGATCTTCACGCAATTTTTCTACAAAACTGATTGAATCGTTTTCAGTTGTAAAGAACATAACATTTGGTAATCCTATGGGTTTAGGGATAATCCAAAGTTCAACTTCGGTTACAAAACCGAATATCCCTTCCGAACCTATAAAGAGTTCAATCAAATCCATATCTGGTTTTGCATATAATCCTGCTGCATTTTTTACTGTAGGCATTTCATAAGTTGGAAGTTTTATATTTGCATCTTTACCTTCTTTCTTGATTGTAAAAACACCATTTTCAGCTCTATGGTCACCTCTTGTTATATCTAGAACTTCTCCAGAATCAAGAACAACTCTTAACCTTCTCACCCAAGGTCTCATTGCTCCATATTTGAAGGATCGTCCTCCTGAAGCATTAGCTGCAATAGCACCACCAACTGCAGCAGTCATTTCTGTTGGGTCTACAGGGAAAATATATCCATCTGATTCTTCCTTAAATTTTTCAACCCAATCCTCACCATCAATATTGTGCTCTGATGTAAACTCCTTATTATGGATAATTTCATCCAGTTTCTGTAAAGTAATTCCAGGCTGTATTCGTACATAGTATTTCTTTGCAACAGTATCATAGCCTAAACCTAGAATTTTTGTCATCTCATCAGTTGAGACTACAGCACCACCAAAAGGTACAGCACTGCCCACTATACCTGTCCTTCCTCCTGAGATAGTAATGGGTGTTCCTTCTTCACGCATTTTGTTAATAATTGCAATTACATCCTTCTCATCACTTGGAAAAAATAACCAGTCAGCTGAACCACCAGCTATTTTTGATTCATCAACAATATAATCAGAGTGTTTCGAAACTATATCCTCATGACCTTGTGCTTTACTGACCTCCTCAAAAGGAGCTTCTTCTATTCTTATTGTATCTATCACATTAGTTGCCATATGAGACACATCCAAACAAATATAGGCTAACCCCTTTTGGTAGATAATAGAATAAAAGGTTTCACATTTTAAAAAATTAAATAATAGGATCAATTCTAAATGAATAGGTGTATTTAGTATCCTTTTTGAGCTTATACTCGTCGTGAACTGTAGGTAATGCGGGAAAGTCTCCTCCAACACCTCGTTGTTTGTAATCTATATTTAGTGTAACATTAACTCTTCTTGGCAATTCATAAGTGTGTTCAGCTAGTTCTAAGTCTTCTTGGGTATAAGGCCAAGCACTGAAATTAAGATATTTACCTGATGTATCAGAAACTTTGAAACCCTTTCTCTCAGAATTTAGAACCTTTAACCAGCGAACATCTGTTCTATTACCGTTCTCCTGAGGAAAAACGTAATCATGAATAAGTTCTTGAGCTGTTCCAGAATATCTACCAATTGCAGCACTTGTTTTTCTGTCTTCATATGATTCATGAAAACCTCTACCAAACCATTCGAAAAGAGTAAATTCAGAAGATAATGAAGTTTGCATTCCTAGACGTATTAATTCCTTCTTTGGTTGAATTTCCACCTCTACTTCAAATCTGCCGTCACCATAAATTGTGTACATTGCTTTATAGAAGCCGTGAGTCTTTGCTATACTCATCAGTACCTCAACTTTGATAACATTTCGCTGGAACTTATCTACCCTGATTCGCTCTATTTTCCTATCCCTTGCAGCATTCTTCCATGGATTGGTTCGAATTAACCAACCTAGTTTTGGATAATTATAGGAAACTACTCTTTTTAGATTATCATTATCTATTGGAGCTCTCCAAAAATTGGGTTCAAATGGTGAAGTTATAAGTTTATAACCTTTATATTCGTATAGCTCAATGGCTCCTGTTTTCTTCCCAAAAAGAATGTTAAAATCTCTTCCTTTAATATGTACATCGGTTTCAGTATATTCAATCTCAATTGAAGGAAGATTGAATGTTTCTTGCTTTTCTAATGGAACTTTATAAGGTATTTTGAATTGTTCCCACGCTAAAGTGTAACCTTTACTAGCCCACTTAGTTTTCTTCTTTAGTTGAAATGAAACAGTTAATTGATATTCTGTTATATTTTGCAGATTTATTGGCTTGTAAGGAATAACTATTTCTCTTGTTGAAAGAGGGCCGAATTTATTCAACAGAACTTTTCCAGTTTCAACAGGTTCCCCATCAGCTGTTATTTCCCAAACCAAATCCAAGAAGTCCAAATTTAGAAAACGATATTTGTTTGTAACTTCAATTCTTGCTTCATAAATATCTACTAATTTTACAGCTATTTCTTGATAGACCTTCTTAACTTCAAAGAGAGAAGGATTGGGGGTTCTATCAGGTCTCACAATACCGTTTATACAGAAATTTGAAGAGTTAGGAACATCACCAAAATCCCCACCATAAGCCCAATAATCTTGACCATCAGTGGTTTTCTTACGTAAACCTTGATCTACAAAATCCCATATAAAACCGCCAATACAATTGGCATATTTCTCGAATAAATCCATGTATTCTTGGAAGTTTCCGAGACTATTACCCATTGCATGAGCATATTCACAAAGAACAAAGGGTTTGCCTGCATAGTCTTCAGGTTTTATATTTCTAGCTGGAAAACGCATGGGAACTTCTTGATGCTCACCGATAAGTTCAACTTTATCGGTGGTGAAATACATGTTACTCATAACATCTGTGATTTCGCAATAATGATCCTCATCATAGTGAATAGGTCGTGTATCATCTATCTTGATTGCAGCATCTTTCATAGCATGGAAAGCTTGTCCAAAACCTGCTTCATTTCCAAGTGACCACATTATAACTGAAGGATGATTTTTATCTCGTTCAACCATCCTTTCCATACGATCTACAACAGCTTTAGTCCAAAAATCAGACATCTTAGAAACAATATTCCAATTTGCATGAAGACCATGGGTCTCAACATTCGCTTCATCTAGAACATATATACCATATTCATCACATAATTCATAGAAACGAGGATCTGAAGGGTAATGACTGGTTCTTACAGCATTAATATTATTCTGTTTCATGATTTCTACATCTTGCTTCATGCGTTCATAGGGAATACTATAACCATAATCAGGATCAAAATCATGATGATTGACACCTTTAAGAATTATAGATTCTCCATTTATTAACAACTGCTCAATTTGAATTTCCACTTGACAGAACCCAAACTTGTTGGATATGCAGTCAACAATTTGCCCTTTATCATCATAAATAAGAAAAACAAGAGAGTAGAGGTTAGGGGTTTCAGCGGACCATTTCTTAGGTTTCTTAACTAGAATTTCGAAATCAAGATTCTTTATTGAATCGGATTTCTTCAGAGAGATGTTCTGTTTTACAAGAGGTTTTCCAGTTATTAGTTTTTTACCATCAAAAAGATAGACTTCAAGCTTATGTTTTGTTATTCGTTTTCCTTTAACATTACCTAGGGATACTTGAAGGTTAAGCAGAGCATCTTTGTATTTTGAATCAAATTTAGTATGAGCAAAATAATCTGAAATATACAATGGTGGTTTGGAGTATAAGAAAACATCTCTGTAAATACCACCTAAAAACCAAAAATCTTGATCTTCTAAGTATGACCCATCACTCCACTTATAGACTTGTACCGCTACTTGATTTGTTCCTTTTTTCAAATAGGAAGTAATATTAAATTCAGCTGGAGTCATGGAACCTTGACTATAACCAACCTTTTTTCCATTTATCCAGAGATAAAATGCCGATTTAACACCACCAAAATGAAGGAATACTTCTCGCCCTTCCCAAGATTTAGGAATTCTGAAATTCTTCTTATAAGATCCTACTGGATTATCTTCATGATTAATGTTAGGCACTTTTCTTGTCCTCAAACTAGGTGGATAACTATGAGACAAATAATAAGGCATTCCATATCCCTGTAGCTCAAAAGTTCCAGGTACTTCTATATCGTTCCAAGATTCCACATCATAATTTGTCTTGTAAAATTCTTCGGGTTTATCAGCTGGTCTTGTGACCCAGTTGAACTTCCACTTTCCATTCAAATTTTTATAATAAGGGCTTTTTTTATTTGAAATAGCAGTTTCTTTATCTACATGAGAAAAACAAATTGTATGACCTTGTTCTTTATTTTCTCCTATAATTAAAGGATCTTCCCAGTCCAGAACCTCGCTCATATACATCATTACTACTCTATCATACAAAACTTTTCTGATTACATAAAATAACTTTATAGTTCTAATGTTAGATGCTTCGCTGCTAGATAACCGAAAGTCATAGATGAACCTATTGTAGCTCCAGGACCTGGATAACTATTACCCATAACTGAAGCTGATGTATTACCTATCGCATAAAGACCATCGATAATTGTACTATCTTTTCTTAATACTTGTCCATATTCATTAGTTAGTAAACCACCCTTCGTTCCTAAATCTCCAGGAACCATTTCTACAGCATAATATGGAGGGTTCTCCAATGGTGCAAGATTGTGATTTGGCTTCACTTCAGGATCTCCATAGTAATTGTCATAAGCGTTTTCTCCTCTTTGGAAGTCCAAATCTTTCCCTTCAGCTGCAAATTCATTAAATTTTTCAATCGTTTCTTGTAAGTTATGGGAATCAACATCTATCATTCGTGCAAGATCAGCAATCGTATCAGCTTTCTTGATATATTCAAAATCATAATAAGCTCTTGGGAATTTTTGTCTAGGAAAAGTAGTTCTAAATATGTAATTTCTTCTGAAATGATGATCAAAAATAAAGTAACAGGGAATATGTTGGACACCAGTTTTATGATTTTTAAAAATCTCATGTACCACTACAACATAACTAGCTGATTCGTTAGTAAACCTTTTTCCAGCTTTGTTAACCATGATTGATCCAGGGTAACCTCGTTCTCCTACATGAAAGAAAGGAGTTCCATTATGATCTACAGATGTTGGTCCCCACCAAGCTTCCTCCATTAGGTCTATAGCAGCACCATGGTGAATACCTGCCAAAATCATATCTCCCGTATTATCACTATGAGCAACTGTCCAATTGATAGTAACAGGATCTGGATTATACTTGCGTCGCATTTCGAGGTTGTGAGCAAAACCACCTGCAGCTAGAATTACTCCTTTTCTAGCTTTAATGGTATATTTGTTTTCATCGTGTTCAACCATAACACCTAAGATTCTATCCTTATTACGTTCTAAATCAATTACTCTGGAATTTAGAAAGAGAGGAATATCAGCTTCTATTAAACTGTAACGTAATCTAGCGATTAATCCTTGTCCCATTGTAAGAAGTTTACGTCTTGTACAAAAATTAAAAAGCGCTTTAAATCCCACTTTCAATGCAGTCAACTTACCTCTCCAAGTTGACATTATCATGCCTAAATCATGATATTCAGATATAGTAAAAGCCATATTCATTGGAATATCAAAGGGAGATGGATTGAGATTTTTTAGTTCTCGTTTCAGTCTTCTACCATTGAAAGGTTTCACTTCCAAAGATCTTCCCTCTGCTAATCCTCCCGGTTCATCAGGATGATAATCCGAATACCAAGGGACGCTGAGGAATTTTAAGTCTGCATAAGTTTTCAACCACTCAATCATCTTCGAAGAATATTGAACATATGCATCTTTTTTCTCTGAAGTCACTATATCGCCAACAACACTATCAAGATACAATCGAGCTTTCTCAACAGAATCTTCGATTCTTGCTCTTCTAAGTAAGTGATTATTTGGAACCCATATTCCTCCTCCTGAAAGTGCTGTTGAACCACCATAGTATTCAGATTTTTCTAAAATAATAACATCTAAAACAGCTTTTTTAGCAACTAAAGCTGCGGTCATTCCCCCTCCTCCTGAACCTACTACGATAACATCGACTTCAACTGGAAATTCATCCATAGGAACAAATCTGAAAATAGTTTTTTAATTGTAGGGTGAAATTCTGAAAAAAACACTATAAAGTTACCTCTAAAATGTATAAAATTACATTGTATTTATATATAAGAAACTACAGAAAGGATAAACGGTGACATTATGTCTGAAAAAAGAGATGGTTTTTTCGCCAATATATTTGACTCGTACAAGCAAACAATCATTCTGGTTGTGATGCTCATTGCATATCTAATAATACCTGCAGGTATTGCAGTTTTAGGATACTGGTTAGGAGTAGTAAATCCACCACCCGGTCAAACTTGGATGGGGGGTCTCACTGTATTTTTAGATACAATTAGAGATATCATGATCAATCCAGGAAATATAGCTACCCTCCATTGGGGTTATTATATTATTGTTGTAGCAGCACTGATGGCTGTAGTTAGTTTTGCAGCAGCATTCCTATTTACAGCTTCAAGAAACGATAGAATTGCTAAGCCATTAGGATTCTTCAAATCTTTCTTAAGTGCATGGGGAATTCTATTCACATATGTAATATTAAGTGCAATATTCTTTGGAGCTTGGTATGGATTTACCTATCTAAATATAGATTTACTAGATACAATTCTATTCTGGGTAGCTGTAGGAATCGCCGGGTTATCATTAATTGCAATGATCTTCAGAACTGTTGATTATTTACTTGAGTTAGAGTAGAAAATCAATTTTTCTCTTTCTTTTTCTTTTTCTTTAACTACTACTTAAAAGCAATAAATTAATTCACAATAACACTATCTTACTTATTGTTTCTCCACACTCAGGACATTGTCTGTTATCTGAAATCCAACTAGCTAAATGTTTATCATGAATAGAATGACCGCATGGTTCAAATTTACAATATTTTTCCTCTGAAATTATTGATTTATTGCAAATTGAGCAAGTTGCTATTATTTCTTGAATTTCTTCTTCTGTATATTCGTACGTGGGTGGAGGATTTTTCTTATCTTGTTTTCGATAGATATAACCCAAAATTGCTGTGACATATCCGGGAATTGGTCCAAGTGACATAGCAACGATAAAAGGTATATACAAGGCATTGTTCAAATCTTTAGCAAAAGACATTCCAACCATTGAGCCTATAAAAATTGCCATGAAAATGGAGGAATAGAGAAGAAGGCTTCCAGCTGAATTAACAGCATAACACCTATAGGAACAATAACCACTATTTTTGAAAGTCCAGTAGGGACTTAATTGGTCTTTCCCACAGTTAGTGCATCTACGAGTCATTAAATTCAAAATGTAAAAAACATGGGGGCTATTTAAGTTTTTTAATATAATTATGAGAAAATCAAAACAAAGAAAAAGAAAAGATTTGAGGAAACTAGAATTGTTTCCGATGAAAAATGAAAATTGCTAAAGTGAGAATTACAACCGTTGCTGCAGATCCAATACTTAACGCCAAATATAGAGGATTAAGATTTTCAGGTAATGAACTTGTTGCTTCTAACAATCTAGGGAATAATGCTAATGTTGATATTTGTTGCCCGAGATAGAAGGATAAGATTGCAGAAACAGCAACTGATTTAGCTATCATTCCAATAAATAGCCCAATAACACAAGCTACAGACATCGCTGATATAGCAATTAGAAGGTCTTCAAGCGCTAAATTAATCAGATTCGGAAATCCTCCAAATAATATTGTGATTTCTTCTTCAGTAAACTTGATTGAATCAATAATTAGACCAATTCCAAAACTAAGGAAGGAGGCTATAATTAGAGTAAGAATCATAGCTAGATATTTTGATAGTATTATCTGCCATCGCTTTACAGGTCTTATCAGAAATAAAGCGTATACATTTTTAGTTATTTCATTAGTCATTGTGGTTCCTAGAATCACTGAAGCTAGCACACCTCCAATAACTGCTATCAATACTCCTGAGAAAGCAGTTACTGGAAATTCACTTTGTGTGGGTGTCAAAAAGTGCATTAATATTATAATCAAAGGCATACCAACCCACATTACTATGATGGCTTTTGATTTCGTATAACCTTTGAATTCATCCCAGAGTAACAGAAAGAGGTTTCTCACATTGTTCTGGAAAACACCACTCATTTTGAAACATCCTCCATAACATATTTTAGATAGACCTCTTCTAAGGATGGTTTAAGATAATTAAAATTACGCACAATTATTTCTTCACTTACAAAAAAATCCATAAGTTGAATTAATCCTTCATCCAGATTCACATCTTCTACAAACATAATTGTAATTCTGGAAGAGTCTTCTTCATCCACTTCTACTGCATCTACCAGAGGTAATTTTCGGATTTGATCCAGCTGCTTCTTTATATTTGGACTGCTAACTTCAACTCCATCTCCACCTAAAAGTTCCTTTTGAAGATCTTGTGGTTTTCCGACTCGAGCTAAGCAGCCTTTATGGATAATTCCGATTGAAGTCGCTATGTCTTCTACGTCATCTAGAATATGAGAAGAGAAGAGAATAGTAACATTAGTCGATAAAACTAAATCCTTGATTATTCTTTTCAGCTGCCATCTACTAGTTGGATCTAATCCACTAAGTGGCTCATCTAATATTAAAATGGGGGGGTTGTGTAATAAAGCTTGAGCAAGTTTAAGTTTTTGTCTCATACCACCCGAAAGATGTTTGATCTTTCTTTTTCTAGCATCTGCTAAGCCTACTTGTTCTAGCACTTCTGGTATTCGTTCTTCTAAGTCACTCTTTTTCATTCCAGATAACAAGCCAAATGTTGAAAGAGCGTGATCTACTGTCCTCCATTCTTGAAAACCTACATCTTGAGGAAGATAGCCTATTAATCTATTAATATTGGGATTTTCAGAATGTAGTAACCCATTTATTTTTACTTCTCCCTTATGATTAGTGATTAAACCAACCAGTATTTTTAGAGAAGTCGTCTTCCCAGCACCATTTGGCCCAATGTAACCAAATATTTCGCCTTTGTGAATCTCAAAAGAAGCATCTTTCAATGCTTCTATCATCCCGTAATTTTTTGAAACATTACAGAACTCAATAACTGGAATTGCGGCTCCTTTTGACATAATAACCAGCCTTGTTTTCCATTCTCATGGTAACTTAAAAAGGATTGTAAACACTATAAATCGTTGATTTTGGCAGAAGATTTATTATCTAACATTATATGAAGAACTTGTGATTTCTAATAAAGAAATAGAGAGAAAGGTAGACTCCTTATTAAACGAACTTACACTTGATGAAAAATTCAAGTTAATGGTTGGTTATTTTCGTTTTCAGACTAATACAATTAAAAGATTGGGCATTAAAACTTTTAAAATGACAGATGGTCCTTTGGGAATAGCTCAGCACTCTAGTATGCTTAGAAAGAATACTAGGTTCGCTGCAGGCATCAATCTTGCAGCCTCTTGGAACCGTGATCTCGCTTATGAATGTGGGGAAGCTATTGCGAAGGAAGCTAGAGCTATCAATCGTCTTTGTGTTTTAGGACCTGGAATAAATATAGGACGCACTCCTTTCTGTGGTAGAACTTACGAGTATTTTAGTGAGGATCCTTATCTAACCAAAGAGATGAGTATTCCTTATGTAAAAGGTGTTCAAAGCCAGCGAGTCGCAGCATGTCCTAAACATTATGTAGCTAACAACCAAGAGACTAACCGACTTATTGTAAACGCGAATATAGATGAAAGAACATTAAATGAAATCTATTTGCGTGCTTTCAAGGAAACGGTTGAAGAAGCAGATCCATGGACTATTATGACTTCATATAATCAAGTCAATGGTGAATACGTACACGGTAGTTCCAAACTTCTCAAATCTACATTGTTTGAGAAATGGAAATTTAATGGATTCGTTATGACTGATTGGTGGGCAACTGAACATCGTGATGTCGATAATGGAGAACCAGAACAACCCTCTACAGCACAAGCAATTAAAGCTGGTTTATCCTTAGAAATGCCTGTCCCTATCTTATATGATCAAGATATTTTGAAGGAAGAACTGGCTAAAGGAAGCTTCACTGAAGACGATATAGACAAACTAGTTAGAAGATTACTCAGAGTTTATGTCAAAGTAGGGATGTTTGATGAAGAAACTGAACTACCCGAAGGTGAAAGGAATACAAAAAAACATCAAGACTTAGCAAAAAGAATGGCTGAAGAGAGTTTAGTATTGCTGAAGAATGAAAATACCATCCTACCCATAGATATTGATAAAACCAAGAAAATTACCGTATTAGGACCAAATTTAGATAAAAAACTCTATAGTTTCCTTATGGGTGGAGCAGCTGCTGTAAATCCTCCTTATGAAATCACACCTCTTAAAGGATTAAAAGAGAAATGCAAAGGCAAAATCGAACTTACTTCAAACCCTGCAATAGCAGATTATGTTTTCTTGTTCATGGGATTAAATCATGAATCCCCTGCTAAATTAATGGGCTCAAAAATCAAGCAAATGAAAGAAGAATATGGTAATGAGTCAGAGAATTTTGATAGATTAGAGCTCGGTCTTTCAGAAACTCAGATAGAACTAATTAAAAAAACAGCAAAAATTAACCCTAACACAATAGTAATACTGTTTAATGCCAATCCTGTAGCAATGGAAGAGTGGTTAGACAAGATTCCAGCTGTTTTAGAAGTCTGGTATCCAGGTATGGAGGGGGGAAGAGCTATTGCTGATGTTCTTTTTGGAGACGTTAATCCTTCAGGTAAACTTCCATGGACTTTTCCGAAAAGAATTGAGGATTCTCCCGCTCATAAATCTACTAGAACTTTTCCTGGTGAAAACTTACAAGTTTACTATGAAGAAGGGATATACATTGGTTACAGACATTTTGAGAAAGAAGGGATTCAACCTTTGTTCCCATTCGGTTATGGTTTGTCATATACCTCTTTCGAATTCAAAGATGCTAAGTGTGATAAGAAGGTTCTAAGATCTCTAAAAGACAGTCTTCAAGTTAGTGTTAAGGTTAGAAACACTGGAAAGAGAGAAGGTAGTGAAGTGGTTCAAGTCTATTCTCAAGCTTTGAAACCATCAACTGATCGACCTGTTAAAGAATTGGTTGGTTTTCAGAAAATTCTTCTCAAACCTGGCAAAACAAAGGAAGTCAATATTCTCATAAAAGCAAAAGATTTAGCTTTCTATGATGTTAAATCAAAGGATTGGAAGGTGGATGAAGGTAAGATTCTGCTACACATAGGAAATTCATCTGAAAGTATACTATTCAAGAATGAAATTAGCTTCAAACCTTAACTTTTCTACTTACGATGACTTGAGATTCCAAGAATCTGAAATTGTTAGAATGGATAGGCTTTTTAAAACACCTTTGAAGTCAAACTTACTATGAAACCGTTTCAAGTTATCGATACACTGTTATTTGACTTGGATGGTACTCTCACCGATCTTGGTACAAGATGGTGGATGCCTTTCTTTAGAGCAATCGATATCTTGAAACCTGATCTTGATCCAGCATTAAAACAAGAAGCACTTGAAACAATTTTAGGAAGAGTCATGAGAACAGAAATGGGGCGAAATAAGCTCCTTAAATTAACCATGTTTCTCAAAGCAATTAAAGATACAAAAATGACTTATAGAGAAGGATTTAAAGCTATTCAACTGGTTAGGAAGGACCCAGTAGCATTCAGAGAACTTGTTCCTCTTGAAGGAGTTAAAGAAGTTCTAGAAATACTCCATGAGCGGGGTTATAAATTAGCGTTAGTAACAAGTGCAGGAGATAAAACTGTAGAACAAGCAAAGAAAGCTATTGATATTTTGCACGAATTTGATGTTCTCATTACAAGAAACTCTGTTAAGAGAATAAAACCTTATCCTGAACCCATTCTAAAGGCATGTGAGATTTTAGAAAAAAAACCAGAGACTTGTGCAATGATTGGGGATTTTCCACAAGATATTCAAGCAGGAAAACTTGCTGGAACAAAGACTGTTGCAATATTGGGAGTTAATGCTAAGTATACAAAGGAGAGCATTAGAAAATTAGAACCAGATATAACATTAAATTCAATAGGTGAACTATTGCCAATATTCTTAGGCCCTCCAGAATTT
>Ga0272441_10005088_pt1 | contig 23205 bp, 40 predicted proteins | sample SSMProp6N_FD_193582 | JGI IMG/M metagenome (GOLD analysis project Ga0272441, IMG submission 193582) | Marine sediment archaeal communities from Little Sippewissett salt marsh, Falmouth, MA, United States - SSM-Prop-6N | ecosystem: Environmental > Aquatic > Marine > Wetlands > Sediment ...
ATCTAATTCTAGTGAAAGGAACTGGTTGGATAGCGATTGGATGTATATGTCTGCGTTATCATCTAGTGATTGGGTTGATGGTCCTTGGATGTATATGTCTGCGTTATCATCTAGTGATTGGGTTGATAACAGTTGGATGTTCATAAGTGCGAGTAATAGTTCAATGGTTTGGACTGATACACTCTGGATATTCATGTCTGCATCTAACAGTAGCATCCTTTACATAAACATAAGCGGTGAATACCCCGCAGACACCAGTACACAAATTACAACAGTACCACCAATATATGCCAACATCAGCAGTCATAACAGCAGCACAATGACAATACATTTCTACTGGGGAAACTCTAGCGAGAACTGTACCAACCTGATAAAAACATGGACTGGCACAAATAGTACCTATTACGCTGTATACAACAATGCAAGCAGCCAAATGACAACATACTACTGGAGTATCAACGCTACTGATGGATACCAATGGGAAAACGAGACATATAGTTTCAAAACAGAATCCTTCCCAGGTTTTAGCAGTCAACCCCATCAAAACGTTATGACCTATTTTGCTATGGCTGCCGGTAGTCTTTTATTCTTATTTTATCTTTTTATAATAAGACGTAGGAGGAAAAACATATGATGGAAAGCCTGTTTATAATATTATTCGTATTAGCTGTACTATTTATGCTGATAGCAATTGAACTAGACTGGGGTATATTCTGGAATACCGCTTTTATACTCACAGATATTGTACTATGGTTCCTATTAGCAGCTAGTATCATGCAGATTGAAAGACCCTATGAAATATATAACGCCACTAGTGGAATCGTTGAAACAGGGTATCATAACTTCGCTAGCCCTATAAGCCCATACTTGACATACCTGTTTGCATTATTTGGTATAATAATGATGATTTATTTTGTAATGTTCATATTCTATGAAATATCTAAAAAGAAATGGTTGAAATAAACATGTACCCCTATCGTATAAGGATAACTGACCCTGATCTAATAAAAGCTTTCGAACAGGTCAGCCGTATAGGATTCTGCAGAGTTAAACCACAACAAGCAAGACGTATAGGATATAAAATACCACGGAAAATAAAAAGAGACGGAGTAATAATAAACAAAGGAATCTTCACTATATATAATGCACGTATCCGCCTTGACCATGAACCCAGCTATGGTAAACGTAAAGGTATGGATTTTATTTTTAAAACAGTTTTCTAACATTTTATTACAAAAATATTACAAGTTAGTTTTTAATTTTTAAATATACATAAACAACAATATAGGGTTTGGTGATATAAAAAATGAGAAAATTTTTGAAAAACCATGAAGCAGATATGAACATGATATTATCTGCGATTATAATGGCGATAGTGTTTGCTGTTGGTATTATAATTGTTTTTAATGTCATAGCAGGAGTAGATTCAACATCTATAGATGCTGATTTAACAGGTACACCAGCTGCTAATGCAACAGATGATCTACTTAGCAACGTGGAAACCTTCTATACAGTGGGACCAATAGCTCTCATTGTTGTAGCAGCAGTAGGAATACTAAGCTATATTCTCTTGTTACGCAGAACGTAATTCTAAGGAGGTTTCTTAGGATGCGTAAATTGTTGAAAAACACAAACGGTGACATGAATATGATACTTTCAGCTGTCATTATGGCTATAGTTTTTGCTATAGGTATCATAATTGTGTTCAACGTTGTCGGTGGCATAAGCGATGACCTTAGCAGTCTTGATGGAGACCTTGCATTAGCTAAAGGACTGAGCAAAGGGGCATCTGATGAAACAGGTATTAACGAAGCATGGGAAAATTATAATGCAAGTACAATTGCTACTAATGCAACAGATGATCTACTTAGCAACGTGGAAACCTTCTATACAGTGGCACCAATAGCTCTTATTGTTGTAGCAGCAGTAGGAATACTAAGCTATATCCTGTTACTTAGGAGAACATAAACATGGTAGGTCATAGAGCTAAAACCAAAAAAAACGCTAACCGAATGGCTAGACGATTGGCTCGCAAAGGATACAACACATCTGTATATAAAAAGAAAAAAGGATACGGGGTGTCTGTAACCCGTAAATAAAAAAAATCCTTTTTCTCTCTCTTTTTCTTTTTAAACCGTAATACTTATATATTGTAAGATTACAATATTTGTTTTTAGTATGCCTACAGATATTTATACTTTTAGACCAAAACCTGAAGTAGCTGACTGGATAGATGAAAACATAAATAGTTGGACAAACTTCTGCTATGATAATATCTATCTGCAGCAACGTAAAAACTACCAAGAACGATTCGAGAGGATAGGGTTACGCATTTTTTATATCCTAATAGGTATGATAATGATTAGTTTTATCTATTTATCCACCGACATTATTAACTATATTTTTCTTTTAACAGGTGGAATAGTAATAATTATTTATGGTTTTTTCAGCCTAAGCATAGAGGTTATAAATGGAAAACGAAGAAGAAAACGAGTTTAACATACCACCACCAGATATGGAGGATGGTGTACAACTTGGTTACATTCCACGTAATATAGATATAGCTTGGAAACAGAAACTTATCGAGATACATCACAATGTAGAAAAAACGGAACTACCTAAACATCTTAAACAACAACTACATAGTTACATAGATCAAATTCTTACTAATGCTGGTATGACATATATAAGTGCAGGGCAAGTACTAGAATTCCTGCTGGATTGGGATAACAAAATGCATGTAATGAAAATAATGAACCCTGATATTGATACACCTAGTTTCCAGGATTTTAAACGTAGCATCCGTATGGAACTTAAACTACAGTTAAATAAATCTAAAGATGGATGGCAAGGCAACCATGCATTTGAAACACATGTTAAACAAGACATTAAACAACAACATGAAACAATTAGTGAAAAAATGGGTGGATGGATAGGTAAACGTAAAAAAAGAATGGTGGAGGAAAGACAACTATGATAATGGGACTATGTTTAGTACTTATAAGCCTTGGAATGCTGATGTGTACTTTTGACCTTTTTGTACCTATACCTTATCCTTTGATTGTTTTATCTATGAAACTTATGGGACTTGGATTTGGTTTTATAGGTATACTAATACTAGCAGGTCGTAGCAATCAAACAGGAGCTGGTGTATGGCTGGATATACCAAGTCAAAACAGTACAATATGTATACATAGCGGTATCACTGGTAAAAGACTTGACCCTAATGCTAAGTTCATAAAAACCCGTGATATAGGACTAGGTATACTTAAAGGTAAAAAAAAGGTTTTTAAAGACACAGGAAGCGGTTTCCGTGTAGCAGGTCACGATGTTAGACGTACACATGAAAAAATAAGTGCAGATATTCCTGAATGGCTAGGACAATATCTATACCAACTCAAAAATAAGTATAATGTTAAAAACGATGAAGAACTATTTGAGCTATATAAAGCCCTTCAAACTATTCAGACACATAAAGACATGGAACATATTAAAATACTTGAACCTATCTTGAAAGATGACCGTAAACGTATGCAACTCTATACTATGGACCTTGATGACCTTAAAAAAATGCAGGAATACATGTACGATGGTGAAAGTATACACATGGAAGATGTTGAAAACTTTATTAAACTTGCTAAACCTAACGAACTTGATACTTGGATTACTCAGGAGATAAATAAGAACACATTAGAGAAACGTAACTACCGTGACCCAGGTACACAGATTGATTGGAATAAATGGCTACCTGCTCTAGGTTTTTTTATGATAATTGGTGTACTTGCTACTGTTATTCTAATTAGTTATCTAGATTAGGGGGGGTGAAAAAAAATTAATGCAATAGGTACAGTTTTGGTTTGGGTGATTGTTTTTGTTATTGTTGTTTTTATTGGTGTAGCCATCTGGGAACAATTGCCAAAAAAACTTAGAGAATATATAGTTAAAAAACTTAAAAAGAAAATGGAGAAAAAGGAGGAAAAATAGTATGGAAATGATAATACAGATAATAGGAGCTGAGGAAATAGCAAACAATGTAGTAAAACTAACATGTATACCATATACTAGTAAACAAATACGGGAGAAACATAAAAGTTTTCTAAGCATGGCGACAACAGGAATGAATGTTTCAGATATGGTACAGGAGATACAGGGACATCAGCAAAAAAAACATATTTTATATATCAACCGAGATGAATGGCGACATGAATTTAAAAACCGTCTTTATAGTACAATAAAAGTAAATATCGCACTTGACAAATTTATACCTGATAAGGAGGAAAAATAATGGTAAACGAATTTCTTATGAACCGTGTAAACACAGCACATAGCCTACTGGATGAAGGACAAGTAGAAGGAGCTCTATGGGTACTACGTAACATTAAACTACGTATACATGACCCAAATGTTATAAACAAAATCAAAGATAAAGAAAAAACAGTTGAAAACGAATACAAAACTCGCTATAGTAGTATAAGCGGGGATGCCACCCGTCAAATGGAACAACTAAGCGATCTCAACCTATGGCGTATAAAAGAATACATTAGTTTCTATGATCAAATACTTAGAGAACATGAACGATTATAAGAAAAAAACAGCACAAAAACGTGCAACATTTAACGATACCCTTAGTTACCAAGAAGATTTTAGAATAGAACTTGACCGTTTAGAAAAAGAAAATACAACTGTTGATGATCAAGGTAACTTTTTTGAATTATTTGGACGTAGTCTATTGGGGCTTGAATATGAAAAAACACATCTCTTAATATTACCCGATGGTACAGACCTCACAATTACAGATATTAGTGAATTTGTCAGGCGTTTGTCATATGTTAAAAGCAATAAAGTTGGTTATGATTTTTTTAAATATTATACAGATTCTTATAACAAAAACAAAAGTTTCGATATTAAAGATATATGGTATGAAATAAAATTTATCATTTTTGGAATTTATAGTCCAGCAATTACTTTAAGTGTTAAAAGTAGTAAAGAGATAACTAAATATGAACCTGCTCAAGCAGCTAAGGTATGATATTTATGGTAAGTCCTACATCTGAAGGTAGACGTTTATATGAATTATTATATAAAAACTATAGCCCTGATTTTGGTGCTGGTCTTGTTGGCATATGTGGTGCACAAGGTAGTGTCAAAACTGCTGCATGTCTTGATATTGCAGAAAAAAAAATGAGATACAACCCAAAAGAAATAATTTTGTGGCGTGAAACATATAATAGTCCATTACAATGTAATAGAATTATAGATTTTCCAGTAAAATATTTTGTAGAGGATGGACTTGAATTAAGTTTTGTTAATACAGGTCAAAAAGCATTAATTAAGCCTGATATAACGTTTTTTAAGGATTTTGAAGAGCTTTATAGTCTTACTAAAGGGCAAACCCTTAATGTACCTTTTTTTAATTCTAATAAATCCTGGACGGATTTAATCAACTTTTGCAATAGTAATATAATAGCTGGTGGAGACTGGCAAACAATATTCATCGATGAAATGGAAGGATTATATAAAGCAGGAAGTAATAATCAAACTGAAGAACGATGGTGGGATTGGATGGATTATAGTGGTGAAGTAATAAAAGAATGTCGTAAAAGTTTAACTGCTGTAGTTGGCAACTATCACGATGAAAATCTAATAGACCATAGAGTAAAAGGAAAATTCATGTTTTTTATGTATGGCTTTGGTGCGATTGTTAATAAATCCAAAACTCGTATATATCAAAATAAGGTAGATCAATGTAGTCGTGGAGAGTTCTGGATAGCACATGGTAGACATAGATTTGGTTATATATGTATTGAAAAATACTTTCCTCCTACAGAAGAACGTATAATAGTAAAAAAAATTTAAGATAAACTATTTTTTCTATTTATTGCATCTCTAAATATTTACAAATCTAGAACAATAAAAATAAATAATTAATTATCTATGAGGGGGAGGGGGTAATAAAACTTTTATAGGCATAATGCGTTTTTCTTTTTAGATTTCAACATGGATAAACCATATAAAGATAAAAACCGAAATATTGAAGATAAAGAGGAAATTATGTTATGGAAAAGATTTGGTGATGAACGGTTTAAACTCTTATTGTTTTGTTGCATAGTGTTTATAGTCAGTCTTTATGGTAGTTTGTTTTTGAGTTTAATGTGTATATTTTACGTTGTTAAGGTTGTTGGTTTATAATAATTACTAACATTTATATATAACCCACATGTTACACACATTGCATGAAAAATATAAGGCTAGTATTGGAAGATGAAGAATATGAACAACTACTGCAGAAGAAAGGTAACATGACATGGAGACAACTACTTTTAAAGGTGATGCAATGATAGAAATAAATAATTCCATCATAACAGTATTTGAAGCATGTTACCTTCTCAGTAACAATAAAGGATATATGGATGGGGATAAAAAATGCCTAGTTATAACAAAAAACTAAAAACAGAGAAACAAACTGAAGAAAAAGGTAAAATGTATTGGCGGATTATTAGTTATTTAAACGCAGTTGAAAAAGATCAGGTCGAAGATTACCATGATAAACGTAATCGGAGGACTGATAAACATTAGGGTCCTTTGCCTTCCCAAATACCAGAACCCTGTTTTTTTGAGAGATAGGGAAAAAAAGGACAAAGGGATGCACTCTAAAAATACCCATTCCTCGATTGGCATATATATAACATCCCATCCCAATATACTCTATGTTGTTCCTCTCCTCCTCACCTGGAACAACCTTTTTTTGAGTGCCAACCATTGGAGTGCATCCCTATCCACATCCCAAAATATATGGAGTTGATAGATATTGTTAGATAAATATATACAGATAAAAGATAAAATAATTGTAGGTGGTCAATACCCATCTACTGGTGCTTGGTATTGCAAAGACCTACCAGCGAATACCCCTAAGGAGTTTAAGGAACTCGCTAGTGAAATGAACAATGTTTTGAATGAACTTAACAAAAATGTAAAAGATAAGGAGAAAAAATAATTATGGGTTATTATCATTGTAAAAACTGTGGGCATATGTTTGAGACACCATATAGAGACATACCAAGTAAATGTACACTATGTGGTAGTCCATATAACCTTAACAGTATTCAAAAACAACAATATCATATGTGGATTAAGATACGGGAAAACAGTAGTAAATACCGACAGCTTAAACAGGAAGGAATAATTTTATGATACAAAATACTAGTATAGATGCATGGGTGGAACTGCAACCAGAGCTAGGAACAATGCAAAACATGATTTTTAATATTATAAAAATATATCCAGGGTCTAGTAACCTTGATATAAGTCGTATAACAGATAAACCTATTAATAGTGTTACACCACGTGTCAAAGAACTAAGAGACCGAGGACTGGTAATTCTTAGTCATTATAAGACAGATCGTATAACTAATAGGAAGGTGATGTGCTGGACAGCAGTACCAATGAAAACATGTTAACATTTGACATGGCAATTTCCCCATGGGGAAATTATTTTTTTTCTTTTTTTAGTTTTTTTTTGTTAAAAGGAGAGACCCAGAGACCCCCCTATTTCGTATGGAACTATAATATAGATAGGGGAAAATGTTCATATTTCCATTGGAACAATAGAGTATGGACTAAAAAAAATAAAAGAAGGAAGATACATAACAGGTTTTCCTTTTTAAAAGTTGTGGTAGGTGGTGCTAAAAAATGCGTACACATGTTGATGACATCCTGATAACTTGCAGGTTCTGCGATGATTATTTCACAATTGAAAGTATGAGAAATGGTACAGAAGCAACATATGTCTGTACAAGTTGTGGTGGTAGGATATTAGTAAAAATATTAGATGGTGGTGAAAAAAAAAATGTTGAATGAATATGAGTTAAAACGTCTTATAGAGGTAGAGAAAGATCATCTTAATCAGGTTATGGACCTTGACACTCGTCAACGTATGCGTGATTATATTCATGGTTTGGAGACTGTGCTTGATGAATAGTTATGCTGTTACTATCTGGGTTTTGTTCTTTATGATACTTGGTTATCTTGTAACAGGTGTATTGTATAGCTGGTGGAGTGATAGATATGAAAAAGAAAACGAGGTGGAGTAGGGGTAATGTTGATATTAAACATGAGTTGTGGAGGTTTTTTGATTGGATGGACCGTATGATAAGAAGTTTTTAATGCAGTATCAGAGTGATAATCCTAATACTTGGACACGTGAGCAACTCATTAGTGGTGTTCGTTATTATCGTGCTAAGGTTAAACGTATGCGGGATGAATATGAGATAATTATTGAGGAATATGAGAAACTACTTGGAGGTATATAACAAAATGTTAAACGATGATGAATTAGACAGCATGTGGTGTCCACTATGTCAGAGTTATGGTTTTTATCATAGTATGGATTGTTATGGTAGACCTTTGTTGGTTTGTAGTAATGGTTGTGGTATGGAGTTTAGACCTTATGAATATTAAATTAAGGAGTTGAATGAAAATGAAAGAGTTTGTTATTGGTTTGTTATGTTTACCTTTTGCTATTATTGAATGTCTTGTTAATGATGAATTCAAGGGGGAATAAAAGAAAAAATGGATAATGTTACTAAGAAGGTTTGTATTGAAAAACTTGAATATGTTATAGATCGGTTGAAAGAAGAAAACAAAACTGTGGGTGAATCTAAGAAGAAAGTGACTGTTGATGAATGGCTTGATATGTATACTGATAGTTTTGGTTGTGGACCATGAGTTATATTGGTATGAATGGTTGGATGTATATACTCAGTATTTGGTATGTATTGTTGAAGATGCCTTTGACATATATAAAAGCGGTTGTTGTTCGTTATGAACATCTTAAACAATTGGGTTTTTTACATGCTATGGTTGTCTGTAAGAACTGTGGTTGTAGGTATCGTGTTGTTCCTGTTAGAATTGTTTGTCCTAGATGTAAGGTTACTAATCAGAGGTTGGTGTAGGATTGGTTATGGTTAAGAATTTGTTTGAATGGATAAGTGAGAAGGATATGATGAAGAAGGAAGATTGGGAACATATAAGAGGGATGACTAATAAAAAGGTTCAGTTGAATAAGTTTACTGGTGATTGTTATTTCCCTGAGTATTTTTTTGCTCGTGCTATTTTGGATTTAGATGAACGTGTTAGAAAACTTGAGAAAGAAAAAACTAAATTAAAACCGTAAGGTAAAACTTAAATGAAAATATTTGATTTGTTTTATTATAAATGAGAAGGAGGTGAAATGAAATATGGCATATAGAAAAGTAAATGTTAGAGCTAAAGACTATGAACATGCTAAGAAAGTTTCTCAAAATTATAAGAAACTTGGAACTGCTCAATTTGGTGCAGAAGCTGTACATAATGTTTCTATAAAAAACTCTAAGCCAGTTGGTGGTCATAAACTCTATACTGTAACATTTAGAAGAAAGAAAATATAATTTAAAAACGTGACAAAGAATGATATGTTTAGAATTGTGGCAATATCTTATACTAATAGGATTTGTAATGTATCCAATAACAAAATTAGTGTTTTGGATATGTGAAATCAGTGAGATGATATTTAATGAAAAATATGGTAAATGTTGTAAATGTTCTTGTTGGACTATACCAAGAGCATGTATTATTTGTAAGGTAAAAGGTGTATGAAATGGTTATCTGGAATATTGAACCAATGTTGATTGTGGTTGCTGGTATGATCTTGCATATAAGTTTGCTGCTCTTTTGTTCAATTAGAGTTAAAGAAAAATATTTTCTCCCAATACTGATAATATCAGCAATTATAATATTTGGTATCTGTGGCTATGCTATCTATTATTTAGCAGATATTGGATGGATAACATTACCACCACCAACGAACATAACATCAGCATTAGATTAAAACGTGATTGAAATATGATCCAAACTTTAAATTGTCGTTCTACGCTAAAAGTGTAAGGAATCGATATGAAAACGGCTGTAATATATGCAAGGGTTTCAAAAGAAGAACTTAACTTAGAGCATCAAATTAAATCATGTAAAACCTTTGCATCTCAAGAAAACTACAAGGTTGTAGATGTTTACTCTGATAAAGTAACTGGTACTAAAAGTCGTAGACCGGAACTTAATAGATTAGTTACTGATATGAGAACTGGTAAGTTTAATGTTGTTGTAATATGGAAACTTGATCGACTTGGTAGAAGCCTACAACACCTTCTACGTATCGTTGATGAGTTCAAGAAATACAATATAGACTTTGTATGTGTAAGTCAGAACATTGATACATCAACAGCTAGTGGTAATTTTACTTTTCATATACTTGGTGCCGTCGCTGAGTTTGAAAGAACATTGATTAGTGAGAGAACTAAGGAAGGATTAAAGAACGCTAAGAATGTGGGTAAACGTGGGAAGGATAAGAAACCTAGACGAAAGTCTGGATACTATATGCGTTGGCAAAAGAAACCACCAATGGGTAGGTAAACAAAGGGTGGGTGTAAAAACATGGAAAATGATAACAAGAAAGAATCAAGAATAAAAGACGGGCGTTTGTTTAAACCCGACCGTTTATTTACCAGATCGGCATAATGGCACGAAACATTTATATACTACTATTACTATTACTATTATTATGAAATGTGTAAAGTGTGGATATGAATGGACTCCTCGTAAAAAGAACCCAGTATCATGTCCAAGATGTAAGAGTAGGCTGGACTACCCTGAGGTTAGGTGATATGAAAATGTATGATGCGTATAAAGAAATTAATAAAATTTGGTTAATATTATTAGGAATACTTGTTGTATGGGTATTAATCCTTGTATTTGGGTGATAATGATGTTGTTGAGTTATTTGTTGAATCGGGTTGAAGATGAAGATTTTAAAGAAGACTTGGTTGGTGGCTTGGTTGGTGGCTTGGTTTTTGGCTTGGCTTTTAGCTTGGCTGTTGGCTTGGTTGGTGGCTTGGTTGGTGGCTTGGTTGGTGGCTTGGTTGGTGGCTTGGTTGGTGGCTTGGTTGGTGGCTTGGTTGGTGGCTTGGCTGTTGGCTTGGCTGTTAGCTTGGTTTTTGGCTTGGTTTTTGGCTTGGCTGAAATCTATAATAGTTCTATAGAACTTTTTATTTTTCTTTTGATCATGATTTTGGTTGTTTCTGAGATTTTGTTTTGGTGTGATAAACATAAATATGAAGATATGAATCGTTGGGATAATGCACTCTTGAAAAAAGGTGAAAGTCTATTTGAGAGTAGTATTGTTATTGTTAATGTTGTGTATTTGTTAAATCATTATCAAGATATATTTGTTTTCTTTGGTAAACAACAGGATAATATTAAAACAGTATTAGGTTTTGTCGGCATTGGCACTGTTGTTGTTTTGCTTGTGTTGGGTTGGTTATGGTTGAATAGTTTGAAGTATCGTGAAAAGAAAGAGAAAGAGAAAGATAAGGATAAAGGTAAGAAATAACCTTGAACTTGGGTGATATGTTATGAAAAGTGAAGATGTTAAAAATGTAATAATAATTGTTAGTATTGGCTTATCAACTATTATATTTGCATTAGTTGGTATTGGTGGTCATTACTTTGGAGTTTGGTGATAGAATGAGTAAACTAAAAAAGATATGGATTATTGGACAGGCATTTGTAGTTGCTCTTTCAACTTTTTTTACAATATATATTCCTTTGATGTTTCTTAATTTTGAATTTATGAAATATCTAATTATTGGTGATTTATATTCTGGTTTGTTTGTATTTGTTGTTATTGGATTTGGGTTGATTTGGATTTCTATTTTTGTTATGGGTAAGATTTTGTATTTCTTTAATGATTTATATAAGTGGAATGAAAAGTATAAAAACCTTAATGTTAGGTGATAGAAATATGAATATGTTGTGGTCTGAAAAACTACTATGGTTAAGTGGTTTGGGTGTAGTCATTGCAATATGCTTCTTGTTATATATTTTAACAAACATTGTATTTGGGTTGTAAAAAGGTGATAATGATTAATAGACGTGATCTATTTGAGACAATTGTTGTAGCTGTACTAGGTATAACTATTATTACTAGTCCTCTTTTTATTGGTTTAACCTATGGTATTATATTTGGGTTAATACTGATACTCATGCTGGTTTTTATTCTTTTCAGATATAGTTTTAGTGATGATAGTAAAACAATTAGTGGTGTGTTCATTGTTTGGTTTAGTGTTCTTATGTTAAGTCATATGTTACAATTGATTGGTTTATGAATTATGAGCAACGTTTCCGTGTTTGGTATATTTGTATCATGCTTTGTTTCATGTTTTTGGTGTTGAATAGTTTTGTTTATGATTTGTTGGATATGGTTTTGTTGTTGGTTGGTTGTATCATGGTAGGCATACTCAGTTATTGGTTATTACCCAAAAATTATAAATAGTATGTTTTACAATATATAATACCTAATTGTATACAATAAAAAACTTTTATTATGGGAGGTCTAGGCTGCCCAAGACTATTAGCTTAGACTATTCTATCTTTTTATGTGGTGGTGATATTTTTTGTGCCCTGATTTAACAATGGATAAAGCTGTTGAAATACTGAAAAAGAAACTACCCCCGCCAACTCCTAAACCTAAAGAACAACCTAAACCAACACCTAAACCTACTGTTTCTAAATCAAGCCCTAAACCCGCACCTAGACCCAGTCCACCGCCACCAGTGCGACATGACCCTATTACTCGTAAACTTACATCTGGTGTTATTGCACATCAAAAAGAACAAAAACAAATCTTAGAAGGTAGACCACAAGAGGTAAAAGTTAAAGATGTAGCAGATGAAACTTTTAAACATATGCACAGACAGATGACAATTGAAAGTGAACTAAAATCTATGGAGAAAGATATTGACCCTAATAAAAAATATGTTTGGGTTAACCCATCTACAGGTGCATCCAAAATAGATACAGGACAGGTATATCTCACTGAGGTTTTAAGACCGCTTATAGGAAAAGCTAGAACCGCATCAGAAAGTTTGCTTAGTCAAAAAAATATTTTTTCTACAGGTATAAAAGAATGGGACCCTAATACTAAAGTTAAAAAATATGACCCTTATTATTATAAGATTAGTGATGAAGGTAAACTTGTGCGTGGGAAAACAGAAGGTGTAGAGAGTGGCGGAGGTACTGCATATTATATCGATTTCCCCTATCTTGGAGCTGAAAAATATGGTACATATAAACAGGCACTTAAAAATGACCCGTTAGGAGCTGCAATTTCTGGATGGGGCTGGGGTGGTTATGCTAACGTTGATGTATTAATGGAACAAGCTAGTAAAGACCCGTTAGGAATACCGTTAAATCTAGCTACTGGTTTTGCTGGTTTTTTTACATCTTCTATTATTAGTCCAAGTGATAAAATAGCTGAGAAGTCTCTTGAAAGAAAAATAACACAGATGTATAAATATAATATAGCTAAACAGAAACTTGCAAGCGGAGATATTGTTGGTTTTTCAAAAGATTACTGGGGTGGTTATCTTGATAGTCCTGCTACTAAAATCGGTATAGCTTATGCTGGTGGTGAGCTTTTTGGTGCAGCAGGTAGTTATCTTGCTGCAAAACCATTACTTGTTGGTACACCTACTGCAATTATTGCTGGTAAAGCAGGATTAGCTACGGTTGGTGTAGCTTCTAGTGTGATAGCTAGTAAACCTATAGTTGAATCAGTACAAAAAGGAGACATAGGGGAAGCAGCAGGGAGGATATGGCTTACTGGTACAAGTTTCGCAGCAGGATATGCTGGATACCAACATGGTTCTACATATGTTACTAAAACAGGTCTTACTTGGGGTGAACGTGGAGGACTTAGGGGAGGATTTAAACATGCGGATAAATTTCAAAAGATTGGTTTTGAAAAATATGGTGGAGATACCGTTCTTAAACTTGAAGGAACAGAAATTAGAAATCCTACTCTTAAACAGATTGAAAGTCTTTTTAATCAACGTGAAATAGCTAAAGGGTTCGGATATAAAGGTGGTAAACTTCCGTCATGGGAATATAAAAGTTTATCAGTTAGAGATGCAAATCTTTTTAAAGTATATACACAAAGTTATTATGAGAACATCGCTATAAGTAGAGGTGTAGATACTAGTGCATGGCAAAAAGGACTTATTGAAATGCAGGGTGGTTGGAGAAATGTTTTTGGTAATGTAATGGGTGATAAAGTTAAAGGAAGTACATTGTTCAACTATTTAAGTAGAGCAAAAAGTGGCATTTTTAAAACACATAAACCTGAACTTATGGGTGGTGTAACATATAAATATTATCCACCTGGAACAGGTAAAGACATTGATTTTAACACAGCATATGGTAGATATATTATTGACATGCTTCAACTTGGTAAACATCATCCAGGTCTTATGCCTAAGATAGATGTTAAACCTGCTTTTAAACCTGGACAGATAATAGCTACTACAAGTTATAGACAAACTAAACCTTATAATATTCTAGGTATGGATACTGCACCACTTATTAAAACAGGCGCTACCACAGGAGAAGTAGGATTTGGATTGCCAGCATCAGAAGGAATTAAAAGTCTTTCAACCGCAGCTAATATTTTTACACGTATTAGTTATCTTAAAACAGGAAGTATTCCAACAACTACATCATCAGCAGGTAGGCTTACACAACTAGCTAGTATTCTTGAAACCAGACCATTTATACAAAGCTCTGCTCGTATAACGTATCTCTTTGAACATGAAACACTTAGTCAAAAACTTTTACCCTTTGCAGCTAAAATATATGCCAGAACTCCATCAGGTATACAAACAGGTTTATATAAAACTACACTGGGTGTTTCCCCTTCACAGATGGTTTCTATACCTTCAACAATAGTTACTCCAACTATTTCTACAATACCTATATCTCCAATAATTAGTACAAGTATATCAAGTACAAGTAAACCTTTAAAAATAATTACACCATCATCTGTATCAAAGATTAGTAAAAGTTTATCGTCTAGTTCAATTAGTAGCATTAGTAGTTCATTGTTATCTAAAAGCCTTTCAAGTAGTAGCAGGTCTAGTCGCATTAGTTCCAGTAGCAGTAGCAGCAGTAGCAGCAGTTTTTTAAGTAGTTTCAGCAGTGGCAGCTCTAGCAGTTCATCAAGCAGTAGCTCTAGTAGCAGCAGTTCATCAAGCAGTAGCTCTAGTAGCAGCAGTTCATCAAGCAGTAGCTCTAGTTATTATTATCCATTTATACCAATGTTTGGCATGGGTGGTCGAGGTCGCAGAGGATATGATCTTAGCATCTGGGGTAAGGGTTATAAGTATCGTGAGGAACGTCTTGGTGGTATTAAATTACCTGATATATTCAAGGGGAAAATAATATGAGTGCTGTACGTCATGCTTTTGACTACCTGTTCGGACTTGGAGTATTTGGTTTTTTTTATTGGATACTTAATGGTATACTAGTAGAATTCCGACCAGTATCTGAAACAGGTAGTATCTATGATTGGGCTAATTATATGTGGAGTGCATCAGTTATTATCTACCTAGTATTTGGTGCGTTCTGGTTTTTCCGTGTATTGAAAGAATGGCAGTTTGAACAACAAGGAGGTATGTAGAATTGTTCGATCTTGGTATCCGTAGTATAACACAGGCAGGTGTTCTTTTTCTTGCATTCCTTTTCATGGTAGTAGTGTTTTATTTTGTTCTTAGCGGTCCTGTTGATGCTATTTTTGATGGTTTCGATGATGTCGATGACCCGATAAGTGGAGATGAAATAGATTTATTTTTACCTAACATCCGTACAGCTATGAATATCGCTTTTGCACTTATGCTTGCTACACCTATCACTGGTTTCATTATGTGGGTGTTCAGCCGTGAACCATTTTATGAACGTTATAGGAGGTACTAACCCATGAGGCGGGTTAGTAGATGGGTGGTTATCTTTTTTCTTTTTACATCTTGTTTATTGGTTGTTAGCACTATCCCCTCTTTGGCTGATCCTACTGCCTCGTTTAGTTTTAGTGCTGAAGACCCTACTAATGAAAGCGTAGATGTTGATTTACCTGCTAATATTTATATAGAGGTTGAGGATGACCAAGGTAATGATGTCAATATAAGTTTTGCTTGTAATAGTACAGGGTCTTGGGTTAATTTTTCATGGTGGAATGATACAACTGATCTTGAATTTGAGTTTGAACCTGATAACGATCAGGACAATGGTCCATTTCTTGAATATGAGAAAACTTATTGGTGGCGTGTATATGCTGATGCAGGGGGATACTATTATAATGAGACTTATTGGTTTACCACTGCGGAAAAAAATGCCCCTGATACTTTGTTTATCAATGTTACCACTATACCTAATGGTAGTACAAATGTAAATCTTAACCCTGAATATGAGATTGAAGCAGAAGAAAAATATGGTAATCTTGTTAATTGGTCTGTTGCTACTAATATTTCAGGGGACTGGGTAGAAACATATTGGGTTAATTATACTAATGATGATAGTTTTGGTCCAAATATTGAAGATATTCTTGGTCAAACTGCTACATTTGATACTACTTATTACATTATGATTAATGTCTCATGTGGAAGTTTAGAAGATAAAAGTAATTGGTTTAAGTTTACAACTCGTTCTGAGGTTACTCCTAGTAATCCTTATCCTATAACTGCTGAGCTTCTTGATGCGGATAGCATTAAGATAGATTGGACTAAGGGAACAGATGCTGATAGGACTGTTGTTATTTATAAAGCAGGTAGCTATCCGACAAGTGTAACTGATGGCACGGTTGTATATAACGATACAGGTAGTACTTATACACATAATAGTTATACATCGAATTATCATTACAAACTATATAGCTATGAGAGTACTGATAAAACATATAGTAGTGGTTCAGAGGTATATCTTGGTAGTCTCACAGTACAAGTATTTGATGAAAGCGATGGGGGGGCTATCACTGGTTGGGATATACTCATTACTCCTACTGATGGGCAAGACCCATATCAGTCTGATAATAATGATAACCCTACTGTTTTAGATGTTGATGAAGTACCTAATGGTGATAATGTATATATCTACATAAATAAGACAGGATACCGTAGTCAGATATATGTAATGGACCTACCTGAGCAGACACATAACATCCTTAATGCTTATCTATGCAGTACTGGTACTAGCAACCTTTATTTAATTCAGGTTGAGAATGAAGTAGGTACATCTATTGAAGGAGCTAAAGTAAATTTTAAAAGATACATTAATGATACTACTAACTATGGGAATACCACTATTCATCTAACTGATGGAGCTGGACAATGTACACCTTACCTTGTGCCTAATGTACTCTACCTTGTGAACATTACAAAAGATGGATATGCTAATGAAACCACTACGATGATACCTGACCCTGATTATTATGGTTTGTATTATCCTAAAACGTTTACTCTTTATTTTGAGGATATACCACCCAGCCCTGGAGATGTTGAACCAGCAGATGTAATATTTACAGGGGAATACAGTTATAATGTAGATGTAGGCGTAATTCTATGGTTTAATTATACTGATGCTAGCGATTCAACCATTGATAGTGATATATATGTATATGGTTATAATATTACTAATGGTACTAGTTGGACTGTTGATCCAGGGCGTTGGGTAAATAGTCAAAGTGGAGAGGATGATGATGAATATTCTATCGAATTGCGATTTATTATGTCGAGAATTGGATGGTGGAATAATAGTTATATTGCGGTGCTTCATTACAATAGCAGCCTTTATGGTCATCAGACTAAAACATTGTATATAAACCCTGTAGTATATACAGTAGAAGGTGTACCACCAGATCATACTGTAAAACCTACATATATCACTACACCTGACCGTTTTGAGGACCTATGGGATGACATAGTTGGTACTAACCCTTTTGGCTGGGGTAACTTTATGATGTTCCTATTTTTGGTTGGTGCTATGTTCTATGCAGATCAACGAGATTCTAATATTATACTTATTTTCCTTGGAGGATTATTCCTTTTTATAAACGTTGTAGTTGGATTTAATGATACACTTCAGACAGTTAGCGGTGGAGTGATACCAATACTGTTCATAGTTGTAGGTATTATAGGTATGTGGAATGATAGCCGAAAGAAGGGGTGGATATAGAACATGAAAGAAATGAGTAGTTTCTATCAGATATGTGTTTATATAACTCTTGTTATGATTCTTTTCAACTTATCTGTTTCTGCTGTTAACGCACTAGGTGTATTTTACCCTGTTGAAACAGGTATAGAGATGAGTGATGATGCTGATGAAAACTTTGAAACACTTACCAATATTAGTAGTTTCTCCGAATCAAGTATGACAGGTATACAGAGCCTTTGGATACTTTTCACAGGTTCAGCTGTTAGCCTTGTAGCAGGTTTCTTTTTGATGTGGCTTACTCGTAGTACAACCATACTAGGTGTCGCATTGTTCAGTGGTGTATTCTGGAGTAGTTACTTCAACATGCTCAGTGTTGTAAACGTTGGTGGTTTTCTAACTGATCTTTCTATGTTTATACTTATTGGAACTGTGGGGATGATTTTTATTTTTGCAGCAGCTGTAATAGGTATGCTAAGCGGGAGTGGATAAAAAAATGGCGGTTAACGGAAGTGACTGGTTTAATAACCCTTGGAATACAACGTTTAGCCCATATACTGATCTCTTTGGTAACGTGTTTGGTGATAACGCTGGTAACGTGTTCTTTCTTTTCCCATTAATTATTCTCACTATTGGTATATATGTTAAAACACGTAATGCTCAGATGTCATGTATGTTTATGATTGCATCTGGAGCTCTTCTTAGTGCTGGTAACTTATTTATTGGTGGTATGACACTTGTACCTGTGTTTGTAATATTTACAGCTATGGGATTCGTAGGTTTATTTATAAGTATGCTTATGCAAAGATAAAAAAAAAGATTATGGAGGTATATAAATATGGAACAGAAAAAAACTAAAAAATTTGGATTAGGTGCTGGAATGGTACTGGGTATAGTATTCGTTTGTGCTATACTAATGACATGGAATGTAAACGATGTTGTTGTAGAACAAATACAAGAACATGAACGATCTTGGCAGTTGTTACCACTCGGTGATGCTGACCCAGGTGCTGGAGAATCTGGTGTACTTATAGCAGGTATAGCTGATGATGATTGTACATGGACTAGTAATTTAACCTATGGTACAGATACTTATCATACAACTGAGACTAATGATACTCATGCTGGTGATAATGTTCCTTATGATACTGATGTTTATATTTTTGTTAAATGTCGTTTCAATGTGGATGATCTTGTTAACACTGATGGTGTTGATGATTTTGATCTTAATTGGGTATCTGCTTGGCTTAATAGTACGATCTTGGGTGCTTCTGCTGTGGAGATGTCTGAAGCAAATGTTAGCGGTGTTAGTAATTGTGATACGAATATGATTTTTGTGCATTTTTATGCTGGTCCTTATCAGTGGACCCGTGGTCAGAATGTTACTGATATTCAGATGAAAATAAAAATATATAAATAATAATTATGAATCGTAAACGTAAAGCTATTGCAGCAATAGGAGGTTTTAGTGTTGCCTTTATTCTAGGTACTGCATTAGTCTTACCTTTTTTTGATAAATACAAGGTTTTTAATTTCGGTAGCGTTGATGATAATCTTCAGGATGTTGGTGCTGGTATTTGGAATCATACCATTGTTGGTGATACAGTCCTTGTAGATAATAATAAAGTATTTCTTAGTGTAACTCCTCATACTCTTAGTAGTAGTGGATGGATTACTACTGAACTTATGAGTAAGGAGTTATCTGGTAGTATTGATGTTGCTCTTGGTTTTAACACATCTGTATCTAGACCTAAAGACGCGGAGATATGGCGTAATGTTAGTCATACTCTTACAGGTTTACGTTGGGTTTGGAATAAGGAAAAAACTGTTACTCTTTATAATGTTGTAAGTGGTCAAAACCTAGGTATGGATAATTATGTTGATGAACCTGAAGAACCTGATGACCTTTTTCATGATTTTGGTAATGGTAATAATTCTAAGTTCTGGATGGTGAACACTTCTATTTTTACTGATGAGGAAGGATGGATTAACTCTAGTTTCAATATAGCATTTAATAGTCAGTCCAATGATGGTACAAATTATACTTTTACATATTTAGAGGATGAATGGGAAACTTATACCTATGATGAATATTGGTATGATTGGAAACCTTTTGAAAAGGATTATGAGGTTGTTAATGAAACTCATAAAGGAATGAATAAATGGTATCTTCTTAGAAATATCAGTGTTCAAAGTGGGAAACTTTACAAGGTTAGGATTTACATAGACATTCCTTTTGGAGGTCTTAATGGTACTAATGGTAAGTATTGGGTGGCTATGAAACCTCATAATAAAGGTTTGCAGCAGGCTATTGATGATGACCAGTTTTTTTATCTTGACCCTTGGTGGGATTCAGACTGGAGTTATAGTAAGACTATTGAGATTAGTGATAAACTTCTTGGTGTGCAGATGCCTCTCCAAGTTGGTTATACTGGTAATGTTGGTGATGTGAGCTGTGAAGGGCATTGTCAAAATGATTTTGAGGACCTTCGTTTTGTTTATGATAATACTACCGAGTTACCTTTTTGGATTCAATATCAAAAAAATAGCCATGAGGCTTTTATCTGGATTAATAATACTGGTAATTATTCTAAATTTGAAATGTTTTACGGTAATGCTGGAGCTTCAAATGGTAGTAGCATTAGTGATACTTGGCATTGGGTAGAAGATTGGTCTAGTGACCATACAAATGATTATGGTACTGTTCAGAGAGATAGTGGAAATAAAGATTATGGAAGGTTTAATAAAGAAATGGAAAACATTTCTATTCCTTATCGTTATATTTCAAAATGGGAGATAACAACATGGGATACAGGTATTACAAACCCGGGTGTTTACTGGGGAATGGGAGATTATGATGGTGATTATCTTCCTAGTAGTCAAAGGTTTTTAAGTTTTATAAGTAGTGATACAGACCGAGGAGCTGATGCTGATACTTTTGCATATAGGACATATATAGTAGATAACGGAGATAGTATATCTAGTGATTATACAGGTGTGGATTTCAGCACCGATGAATCATATATCACTGAACATACTGTATCTGATGATAGTGGTTGTATGGATAAAATATATAATGAAAATCTTAGTACAACACATTATTCTTTTGGAGTTAGCACATACTGCCCTACAACAAATAAAGACCATTATTATATGCAATATACAGGTACTAACAGTGGGAGTGCTGGTGTTAGTTGGTCTTATGATGGTTCAGATGATAGAATAGATAATCGTGCATATTATACTGGTTATAATGATATTCAAATGGAATTTGCTTATAGTGTATGGGGTCGATATAATGAATCGACAATAAGTGAACCATCTTTTAGTGCATTTGGTAGTGAAGTATCTAGCCCTGTTCCCACTTCTGAGGTTGATAAGGTTACTAATTACTGGCAGGAGAATTATCAAGTTGCTCTTAATGCAACAACAGCAAACAGTCCAGATAATGTAACATTGTATTGGCGTTTCAGCGATGATAATAGCAGTTGGGGTAAAAACAATGATACAGAAGCACTTACAATAACAATTGATGCAACAACAGAAACAGATATGATAGCAGAAACAAACGAGTTTACTTCTGATAGTTGGTCTCATACATGTGGAGATTATTCAAATGATGTGTTGATTGTTTGTTTTGGCTCAGAAAATAATGATGCAACTACTACTGTTGTTAGTAGTGTAGAATATGATGGTAATAGTCTCACAGAAGCAAGTCATCAGGATGCTGATGAAGGTGCAAATCATGCTCTTACTGATATTTATTATATGCTCAACCCACCAACAGGTACACATACTATTTTTGTAAATTTCAGTTCAAGTATTCGTGGTGGTTGGGGTGGTGCAATTTCAGCTTATAATGTTAAACAGGAAGCACCTGTTGTTGCAGGTAGCATTGATACAGGTACACCTTCAAGTATGAGTACAAATATTGATACAAACATGGATGGAAGTATTATTATAAGTTGTGCGTCAGAAGGTTACGACAGGCAAAGTATGACACAGGGAACAGGGCAGACAGAATTCTTTGACGGAGATGGTGACGCATATTCTATGAATACAGCAGGAAGTTATGAGATACAAACAACTAAAGGAACAGAAGCGTGTGTTCAATCATGGACAGGTGATGGTTATCGTGCAGCACAGAGTGTTGTAGCATTTGAACCAATAAATGAAACTTCTGGTTATGGTACTAACTGGGCAATATATAACGATATAAACAATAGTAACAACCCTGATACATCTGACCCTTTCAGTTGGACTGTTGATAATTTCAACAATGGTAGTGGTTATTATGAGTTTTATAGTCGTGCAGATGTAGATGGTGATGATGAAGAAGCAGCACCTGAAACTGCTGATTGTATCTTACATATTAACATCACAGAAAAACCACCTTCTAGAGAATGGACTGATAATAACTGGATGTTTATGAGTGGTTCTAATACTTCCTTATGGCAGGATTCCTATTGGATGTATATGTCTGCGTTATCATCTAGTGATTGGGTTGATGGTCCTTGGATGTATATGTCAGCGAGTAATACATCAGGCTGGGTTGACAGCTTTTGGATGTTTATGAGTGGTTCTAATACTTCCTTATGGCAGGATTCCTATTGGATGTATATGTCTGCGTTATCATCTAGTGATTGGGTTGATGGTCCTTGGATGTATATGTCAGCGAGTAATACATCAGGCTGGGTTGACAGCTTTTGGATGTTTATGAGTGCATCTAACACGTCAGTCTGGCAGGATTCACATTATATGCATATAAGTGCATCTAATTCTAGTGAAAGGAACTGGTTGGATAGCGATTGGATGTATATGTCTGCGTTATCATCTAGTGATTGGGTTGATGGTCCTTGGATGTATATGTCTGCGTTATCATCTAGTGATTGGGTTGATGGTCCTTGGATGTATATGTCAGCGAGTAATACATCAGGCTGGGTTGACAGCTTTTGGATGTTTATGAGTGCATCTAACACGTCAGTCTGGCAGGATTCACATTATATGCATATAAGTGCATCTAATTCTAGTGAAAGGAACTGGTTGGATAGCGATTGGATGTATATGTCTGCGTTATCATCTAGTGATTGGGTTGATGGTCCTTGGATGTATATGTCTGCGTTATCATCTAGTGATTGGGTTGAT
>Ga0272441_10005089_pt1 | contig 23195 bp, 15 predicted proteins | sample SSMProp6N_FD_193582 | JGI IMG/M metagenome (GOLD analysis project Ga0272441, IMG submission 193582) | Marine sediment archaeal communities from Little Sippewissett salt marsh, Falmouth, MA, United States - SSM-Prop-6N | ecosystem: Environmental > Aquatic > Marine > Wetlands > Sediment ...
GGAAAAGGTCCACTCGGGCCAAAACGCGATACTCAAATCTTTCCAACACCGGTATGGGCAACTTGTGCTGCAATCTGACAGATTGTCTAAATGAAAACGCGGTCGCCTTCTGAGACAGCCTCTAAAGCCGGGTGCAAAGAGGAGCCGGCTGAAGCCGGCTAAGATAAGGCGCGAAGTTGCTGTGGTGGAGGCGGGTGAGGCCGGCTTAGATAAGGAGTGAAGTTGCCGTGGTGGAGGCGGGCTGTTCGTTGTAAAGGCCTGAAAGGCCTTGGCATCATAGCCTGGGGCGACGCCCCGGGAGGAGAAGACGCACCACCAGCAAGGCCCTGAAGGGGCGCGGCAGGTTAAGAAAAAACAGCTTTTTTACAGGAGGGATAACATGAAGAGAATATCGATAGGTTCCTGGGCGTATTCGATTGGGCCTTATGCGGACAATCCGGTGCCGTGGGATGAGGTGGTAACGAAACTGGCGGAGCTGAAGTTCGACGGCGTCGAGCTTGGGGGGTTCGGTATTCATCCCAACCCGGACAACCTTCCCACGAAGGAGGACCGCGACCGCGTTAAACAGCAGCTTGCCGACGCGGGCCTGGCGTTTTCGGGCATGGCGGCAAACCTCTGGGGCGAAAAACTGCTGAATACCGACGACAACTCGTCCTACCTGGCGGAGTTCCGCAAGAACCTCGATTTTTGCGCCGACATGGGCATTCCGGGGATTCGGGTCGACGCGGTGCAGCCGCCGACGATCTTCGACGAGGTCGATTACGCCACCGCGCGCAAGCGGGCCGTCGAAACCTGGAAAGTCTGCGCGCGGGAAGCGGCCGACAAGGGCGTTTACGTGACGTGGGAGTTTGAGCCGGGGTTCGCGTTCAACAAACCATCGGACATTATCGGGATCGTCGACGAGGTGAATGACGACAACTTCGGCATTCAGTTCGACACGTGCCACGCCCACATGTGCGCGGTGGTGGGGGCGCGGCAACCGGGCGAAAAAGAGACGCTTCCGGGCGGCGCGCTCGATCTGGCGCAAAAACTACGCGGTAAGATTAACCATCTCCACCTGATCGATTCTGACGGCACGCTGCACGACGACGAGACCAGCACCCACGCGCCGTTCGGGCAGGGTGTGTTGAACTTCGACGAACTGCTGCCGGAGTTGAACAAGTCCGGCGTTCCGCATGACTGGTGGACGATCGACCTTTGCTTCTGGCCGGACGCGTGGGCCGTCACGGCCGACTGCAAACGCGCCATCGACGAACTGAACAAAAAGTACGGAGCGTAAAGGAGAGACTTTATGGCCAGGAAGAAACTCAACATCGGCCTTATCGGCTACGGATTCATGGGCCGCGCCCATTCCAACGCATACATGAAGGTGAACAAGTTCTTCGACCTGCCGTACGAGCCCGTTCGCAAGGCGGCCTGTGCGCGCAAGGAAGAGAAGGTGCGGCCGTTCGCGGAGAACTGGGGCTGGGAATCGGTCGAGACCGACTGGCGCCGCCTGATCGAACGCAAGGACATCGACGCCATCGACATCTGCAGCCCGAACAACACCCACAAGGATATCGCCATCGCCGCCGCGGAAGCCGGCAAGATCGTGCTGTGCGAGAAACCTTTGGCGATGAACGCCAAGGAAGGCGCCGAGATGACCGAGGCTGTCGAGAAGGCGGGCGTGGCCAACATGGTGTGGTTCAACTACCGGCGCGTGCCGGCCATCTCGCTTGCCAAGCAGCTGATCGACGAGGGCCGCATCGGGAAGGTGTTTCACTACCGGGCCAAGTACCTCCAGGACTGGACGATCAGCCCGGACGTTCCCCAGGGCGGGGCCACCTTGTGGCGGCTGGACGCGGACGTGGCCGGCAGCGGCGTGACGGGCGATCTGCTCGCCCACTCGATCGACACGGCCATCTGGCTCAACGGCAGTTTCGACAAAGTCAGCGCCATGACCGAAACGTTCATCAAGGAACGCGAAATGCAAGACGAGCCTGGCAAGAAAAAGCCGGTGGGCATCGACGATGCCTGCGCGTTTCTGGCGCGGTTCAAGAACGGTTCGCTGGCCACGTTTGAATCGACCCGCTACGCCCGGGGACGTAAAAACCAGAACACGTTCGAGGTGAACGGCGAGCTTGGCTCGCTCTATTTCGACCTCGAGGATGCCCACCAGCTGCAGTATTACAACCACGAGGACGACTCGCGCGTGGTGGGGTGGCGTACGATCCTTGTCACCGACTCCGATCACCCGTACATGAAACACTGGTGGGTGCCGGGCTGCGTTATCGGGTACGAGCACACGTTTATCAACGCGCTGGCCGATTTCCTCGCCGGGCTGGATACGGACAACCCGGCGCGGCCGAACTTCCGCGACGCGCTGGAAACGCAGGCCGTTTGCGATTCCGTGCTGAAATCAGCGAAAACGGGCGCCTGGGAAAACGTTTAGGCAGGAAATGGTTTTGGTGGGGCACGGCTCCCGCCGTGCCGGGACTCGCCGCTTTCTTGACCCGGCACGGCGGGAACCGTGCCCCACCGGATGTTTAGACGCACGCGTGCAGGCAAACGCCTGCACGAACGCATGCGTGCAGGTAACGCCTGCACGAACGCATGCGTGCAGGTAACGCCTGCACGTTTGTCATTTCAGGCTCTTTATCTTATGTTCCCGGCTTACCACACGGGCGTCGGGGCGTGAATGTTCTCGGATGCAGCCGTCTTCTCTTGAATCCAGGTCACCTGCAACAGGTTGCCTTTCCGCACGATCCCGCGTACCACGACCTCCCGTCCGCGAAGGGCCAGGACTTCGTCCTTAAGCGGGCCGACGACCGTGAGGGTCCGGTTCTGGTAAGCATTGAGCATCTCGCCCTGGGCATTCATCACCTGCACGATCTTGACGGCCGGAACGGAGGTAGTTTTGCCTTCGAGCATGACGTTCTGCGTCACCACCTTGCCCTGTGTGATCAGGACCCGGAAATCGTGCATCGGGATGTTATCCGTTTTTTCGACCACGCCATATGCTGCAAGGGTCACCAGCAGCATCGACGCGGTCAAGGCAAGTACTTTCATGGGATTGCCTCCTTCTTGTCTTTTCGGCGCACTTATCGCCTTCAGAGGAAACGGTTTGCGCGATCCCCCCTATTCCTGCGGAACTCCCGGCAACGCATAAAGTTAGACAATACACCCGCCCGCGCATTACACTGCACATGCCAATTCTGAAAGCAGCGGAAAAACCATCGCGAACGGAGAAAGAAATGCCCCCGAAAATAGCCATGATCGGCGCCGGTAGCATCGGGTTCACGCGGAAACTGGTTCAGGATATCCTGACGGTTCCCGAACTCGCCGAAAGCGAATTCGCGCTCACGGATATCAACCGCAGAAACCTCGACATGGTCCGCCAACTTACGTTGCGCGACATCCGCGCGAACAAAAAGCCGGCAAAACTCTCCGCAACCACCAACCGGCGGAAAGCCCTCGAAGGGGCCGGCTATATCTTCTGCACGGTGCGGGTCGGCGGGCTTGAAGCCTTTCAGCACGACATCGAGATTCCCCTGAAGTACGGGATCGACCAGTGCGTCGGGGACACATTGGGGCCCGGAGGCATCATGTACGGCCAGCGCGGCATTCCCGTGTTGCTGGGTATCTGCCGGGACATTCGCGAGGTCGCGCCCGGCGCGGTGTTCATGAACTACGCCAACCCGATGGCCATGCTGACGTGGGCGTGCAACAAGTACGGCGGCGTCAACGCGATAGGCTTGTGCCACGGCGTTGAAGGCGGCTGCCGGCAGATCGCCGAGGTGCTGAAGATACCCCGCGACGAGCTCGATATTATTTGCGCCGGAATCAACCACCAGACCTGGTACCTGTCCGTCAAGCACCGGGGCAGAGAACTGAGGCAAAAACTTCTGCGGGGATTTGAAAAACATCCGGAATACAGCAAAACCGAAAAAGTGCGCATCGACATGCTCCGCCGGTTCGGCTACTACACCACGGAGAGCAACGGCCACGTGTCCGAATACGTGCCGTGGTACCGCAAACGGCCCGGGGAGATCAGGAAATGGGCCGACCTCTCGTGCTGGATCAACGGCGAAACCGGCGGTTACCTGCGCGTGTGCCGGGAAGAGCGAAACTGGTTTGAAAAAGACTTCCCGAAATGGCTTGCCGAGCCCGCGCCGGAGTACACGCCCGAAAATCGCTCGACCGAACACGGCAGTTACATCGTCGAGGCGGTGGAAACCGGGCGGGTTTACCGCGGCCATTTCAACACGCCGAACCGCGGCGTCATCTCGAACCTGCCATCGGACTGCATCATCGAGGCGCCGGGCTACGTCGACGGGAACGGGTTGAACACGCCGGTTGTGGGCGATCTGCCGCTTGCCTGCGCGGCGACGTGCAACGCCAGCGTGAGCGTTCAGCGGATGGCGGTCGAGGCCGCCGTGCGCGGCGACGTGGAACTGCTGAAACGGGCCATGTTGCATGATCCGCTGACCGGCGCGGTGTGCAACCCGCCCGAGATCTGGCAGTTGGCCGACGAGATGCTGGTGGCCCAGGCAAAGTGGCTGCCCCAGTACGGCCGGTCGATTGCCGCAGCCAAGCGGCGCTTGAAAAACCCGCTGCCCACGAAAAAGTGGAAAGGCGGGGCGCGCCTGAAGAAGTGAATCATGGCCGGGAAAAAGGAACAGAAGACGGTTACCTGCCCCCACTGCCGCTACGAGCGCCCGGCGGCTGAAAAACGATGCCCCCTTTGCGGATACCCGTGGCCGTGGTTGGACAAGAAAAGGACCAAAACGACGCAAAAGACACAGACGACAGAATGTTCTGATCGCAGACAGCTTGGGGATTGTTTTTAGGCGTGATATAATCGCGCGAGGAGGGCAACCAGTCTGCTGGACAAGGAGTTTCTGCTGTGACCCTACAAGAGATCCTGACGTATGCGGTGAAGAACGGGGCGTCGGACGTGCACCTCACGGTGGGGAGCCCGCCGGCGGTGCGCGTGGACGGCATCATCAGGTTTCTGAAGACCGACCCGCTCAAGCCTAAAGACACTTTCAGTTATATCGAAGACATCATGACGCCCGAGCAGCGCGAGCGGTTTCTGAAAAACGGGGACGCCGATCTCGCCCACAGCATCAGCGGCTTGGGCCGGTTCCGGGTAAACTGCCTGCGTCAGCGTGGTTCGATCGGAATCGTGCTGCGCCACGTCCGCGGCAAGATCCTGGACTTCGGTCAGTTGAACCTGCCCGAGGCGAGCATGAACAGAATTTGCGAGATGCGCCGCGGATTGGTCTTGGTAACAGGCACCACGGGTAGCGGTAAATCCACCACGCTGGCCTCGATGATCGACAAGATAAACCAGGAACAGCGCTGCCACATCGTGACGCTTGAAGATCCCATCGAATACCTGCACGTCAACAAGAACAGCATCATCACGCAGCGAGAAATCTCGCTCGATACGCGCGACTTCAGCGTGGCGCTCCGCGCCGCCATGCGCGAAGACCCCGACGTGATTCTCATCGGCGAGATGCGCGACCAGGACACGTTCGCCGCGGCCATGGCCGCCGCCGAAACAGGCCACCTGGTGTTTTCCACCCTGCACACCACGAACGCCATGATGACGGTCGACCGCATCCTCGACCTGTTCCCAACGAACCAGCACGCGCAGATCCGCTCGCAGTTGGCGCTGCAGTTACGCGCCTGCGTGGCCCAGCGGCTGCTTCCTTCTGCCGACGGCAAGGGCCGCGTGCCGGCCATCGAGGTGATGTTCTGCAACCCGGCTATCGCGAACCTGATCCGGGAAGACAACATCAAGCAGATCCCGTTGGCCATCGCAAGCGGCAAGGAAGACCTCATGCAGACGTTCAACCTCAGCCTGGTGGACTTGATCAAGCGCAAGCTGATTCGGGTCGAGGAGGCCATCTACGCCTCGGACAATCCTGAAGAGATGAAGATGAACCTCCAGGGCATCTACCTCAGCCAGAGCCGCGGCGGCATTCTGAAGAAGTAGCGGCGACGGCGGCTGAAGTTACTCTACCTTTTTGCCGACTTCGACGGCATGGCCGAGCCAGATTTCGGCGAGTTGCTCGCGCGTCATGAGCGATTTTCCGGAGACGGGGTTCCATATTTCGGCTTTGCCGTCTTTTATGCCCATAAAGGCGACGGCGTGGCCGAGGGGCATGGTACCGTAGGTAACGAGCAGGACGGCCGGGGGTTCGAGTTGGGTGAAGTCGGCGTCGTGAATGAGCCGTTTGCGGCATTCGAAGCCGAGCCGTCGCATGCCGTGGATGATTTGGCCGGGCGAGGTGCCGTCGTCGGTGGTGCCGAGGCATTCCACCATCTGGCGCTCGGTCGAAGGGATGCCCAATTTTGAAGCGACGTTTGCGCACGCGGCTGCGGCGCATGTGGAGCCATGGCTCTGGCGGATGACGCCGTCCTTGTCCACTTTTGCGGCCTGGAGTTCCGGATCTTTGTACCAGGGGCTGTTCTGTATGGCCCACTCGCCGCCGCCGAACACGCCGATGCAGCCCAGCGGCAACAGCCACAACGCGAGGCGGCGTTGCTGCAAGGCCATCAGCCCCATGGCCCCGCCCATGAAGCCGACCGTCCCCACGGTCATCAGCCAGCTTGCGGGCACCATGTAGTATTCGCAGGTCGCCGGCATCAGCCAGACCGCGCGCGGGAAGTTTTTCAAGGTGAGAAGGGAGAAACTAATCGCGATGCAGGAAAAACCGGCCACCGCCAAAAGGCCGGTTTGGCGGACGTCGGTTTTTAGGCCGAGCCGCACGCCGCGGGCGTATAGCTTTCGGCCATAAAGAATCCCCAGCGCCGCCGCCGCCATCATCGCCAGTATGTTGATTGGCACGGGCAGCGGTTTCATTCTTTATCCCCTGCAACAAAAGGACATAAACGATTTAAATGACCCAAAGACTTTGTTCGCAAATACTGTTACGTATGGAAAAGCAGTGCCCGCCGCAGTAGGCCGACTTCGCCGAAGTCGGCCTTTCCGGGCAGAGCGTCTGAACGTTTCCGGAAGTCCTTCACCAGGAGCACTTTCCTATCATGGCCTGAGGCGCTCATCGCGCTATACAATTTACGTGAGCCGCGGGCGTTGAGGCCGACTTCGGCGAAGTCGGCCTACTGCGGTGATTTTCTTTTCTTCTTTTCCGTAACCGTACTTACGAGATGATGTACTTAGCCGGCGTCGAGTCCGGCCAGTTTGGCGATGTAATCTTTGCTCCCGTCGTTCGCCCAGGCGTCCAGTTGGTTTGGGTCTTTCAGTTGCTGGCCGCGCAGCCTGGGCACGGCGATGTAGCCGCATTTGACGTCGGGCAGGGCAGTCATATCGCTCCAAAGTTTTTCAAACTGGGCGACGGGATAGACGTCTTCCTGCCCGTGTCCCCATCGGCGCTTGACGTCTTTGATTGTTACGTAGGTGGGCATGCGCTGCGCCATGCGGCGGACGGCCTGCACGATCTTATTCTGCGGTCCGGCAAGGTCGCGGCGGGTCAGGCCGAACAGTTCGAGCAGGGGGTCGATCTGAATCCAGGTGGTCATCGAATTGTAGTAGCTCAGCTTGAGCTCGTCTTCCTCGCGGGGTTGTGCGAGGCCTTCGAGCAGCCGCACTTTTCCGTTGACGCGGGCGAGGCCGCCGCCACGGTCGTCGATCCGGCGGGGGACGACTTCGAACGTGAGCAGGTTGGCCGCGTCGAGGTGGGCGCCGACGGCGATCGGGTCGAGATCGGCGCCTAGCGTGTCGATGTTGTGCAGCATGATGGTTTGGAGGTTTGGCTGTTGGTCGAGCAGGCGGGCGAGCACGCCGTTGCGGAACAGGTTGGGGATCTCGTACCAGTGACCGGGCGGGTTGAACCGCTGGATGGGCACGTTGTCGGTGTAGTCGGCGCCTTCTCCCTTTGCCTTCGCCCATTCCATCAGGGCTCCGCGGACGGCTTCGCGGACTTTCTGCTTCTGCTCGTCGAGGGTTTCCTGGGGCATCTCCTCCCACAGGAAGACGAGATCGCGCACCATGGGGATGAGCCGCTGGCCGATGGCCATGCCGGGCGAAAGGACGAGCGGGCCTTCGTACCCGTAGTTGCCGTTCAGGGCGATGTGCTTTTTGACGGGGCCGTGCGTAAGGAAGCTTGTCGAGACGATGTGCGGGATGGAAGCGTTGAACTCGCGGGCAACACGGCGGGTTTTCGCGACGTGAAGCTCGAGGAAGCTTCTGTGGCGTCCGGCAATTTCGATGAAGGGGTTGGCTGCCTTGATGACGCCGGCTCCAGTAGTCCACCGGCTGCCGATGCCGCCGGCCAGCGAGAGGACGGCGACGCGCCCGTCGCGCAAGGCCTTCTCGCCGAGACTGCGCCATTCGGCATTCTCGGCGAAAGGCAGCGTGTCGCCGGGCTTAACGTCTTCGATGGTGGTATCGACGGGCAGCCTGTTGTGTGCGAGCCCGATTCGGCCGCTGCGCAAGTCGGCGCGGGTCTGTTCGTGTTGTACGGTGTCGAACCCGTTTGCGCGCTTGATTTCGGCGGTCTCGGCGTCCCAGGCGGCGCGCGTGGTTTGGGTAGCGGCGTCGGACACGCGGAACAGGTTGCTGACGGTGGTCCGCAGCATGCGGTAGGTCTGCTCGGGCGTGTTGCAACGCGCGGTGAAGTGGTCGAGTTCGACGCGGCGCAGGTAGCTGATTTTCTGGGGATTCTGCCGGACGAGTTCGGGGATCTGGAGGGCGTAATAACCGGCGGGCATGACGGCGTCGTCGCCGCTGACAATCCGGGCCACGCTGCCCCGTTGGTTGATCTCGAAGTTGTACACCACCGGGTCCATCGCAAAAGGGAGAACGTCTTCGAGCTGCGCTTTTGTTTTTCGCATGAGCTCGAGGATGCCGTCGCGGAACTCGTCGCGGCGCGCGGGATCGACGAACATGGCCATCCCGCCGCCGGACATGCCGCCGAGCATCAGGAAGCCCCAGAAGTCATCGCCGAACTTTTCGCGGGCGCCGCGGATGATGGTTTCGGTGAACTGGTTGGTCACCCAGGGGATGATGGTTTTAAGCGGCTGGTGGAAGTTCTTGGTCGTGTTTTCGGCGATGGCTTTGACATCGCCGTCGCGGAGGGCTCGAAGGATGTTGTCGAAGATTTCGCGCATGCTTGCGCGGGCGCGCCACTCGCCGGCCGAACGGAGGAGGTATTTTTCGGTGACCATTTCGAGGATGGGCCCGACATTCTGGGCCATCCCGCCGTGGATGAGCACGAGCGAGGAGGCGAGACGTTCGGTGATTTCGGGGTGAAGCTCACCGCCGCCCAACACGGTGTGCCGCGGCAGCAAACAGCCCCGGCTGACGCCCCATTCCGGGTCGTTCTCGCCGGCAACAGCGCCCTGGATAACCTTGAAGCCGGGCCAGACGCCGCCCGAATCCTGCCAGCCGCCGCCGGAACCGCCGAGCCATTCGCCCAGAATCGCGCGGGACGCCACCAGGCGGCGTTCCATCTCGTTGAGTTGGCCGGTGACGGCGTTGGTCTGGCCGGTGGCCCGCATAAGGGCGCCGATGATGCTGGCGAGCAGGTTCGTGGAGACGGCCAGGCGGGAGCCCTTGGGTATGTCGTTGACGCGTGTGACCAACTCGACGCCCATTTTGGGCCCCACAACCGCGGCGAGAATCGACTCGACGGAGTGGCTTGTGCCTTCGAACGACGGCGGGATCAGGCCCGACGCGATGACGCCCGCCTTGAGCAGGCTGAGATAGTCGTTGCCGAAGTTGAACAGATCGCGGAGTTCGGTGATGTCCTTGGTTGTGCCCAGATCGACGCTTGTCAGGCGCAACACCGGCTCGGCGATGACGCGCACGCAGGATTCGATTGGCGGCTGTACGGTGTCGTGCTCGCCGTAAACGCCGAGATCGACCGAGATGTTCAGGACGCGGGCGCCCTCGGGGTAGTCCATGCCGAGAAAGAAAATATCGGACCAGCCGCTGTGGCTGAGGTCGAGCCGGACGGGCGTAGTCTCGGCCAGCATCGGATAGAGGGGTGAGCCTTCGGGCCGATGAAGCAACTCCGGCCGGATGCGGACGGGATGATCGCCCGGATGGCCGACGCGGAACATCCACCGGTTGCCGCGGCTCGCGCGGACGCTTCGCCTGACCTGATCGGTGAGGGTTTGGAACGTGAGGTGGTGGTAGGCCTCGGCGAGCGCGCTGAACAGGGCCGCATTAGGCCCGTCGGACTTGGCCGAGGCGCTGAATACGTCGATGGCCTTTTCAAAGCGCCTTTCGAGCAGGTCTTCAAATCCCTGGTAGGGGATTTCGCCGGTCGGCGGGAATTCGGCTGCTTCCTGCAAGAAAAACCGGTGGGCCGCGTAAAGAAACAACGAAGCCCGCACGCGTTCGTACAGGTTTTCGGCGGTTCGGCGGAATTTATCGAGCTCCGTGCAGGCGTCGAGCAACTGTGCGGGCGTCATCGCCTCGCACAACTGGCGGAACGGCCTGTTGCGCAGCTTTGGGTCGGCGCTGGTGATGGTTTGGATAAACGGGTTCACTGGCCGGCCTCGTCCGGGCCCGAGTCACGCAAGCCGGCGTCCGCGAGCAGATCGATAATTGTGGTGAGGACCTCGGCCCGGTCTTTGCCGGCGGCAGCGAGCGCGATCTGGGTCTGCAGCAATCCAAATTTTCTGCCGATGTCGTATCGGGCGCCGGCGAGTTCGAGCGCCAGGTAGCGTTCGCGGCGCGCCAGTTCGTGCAGAGCGGGAGTGAGTTGAACTTCGCCGTTGGATTCAGCCGCGGCGGCCATATGTTCGCCAAGGATATCGAAGACGCTGGGCGTGAGCACGTGCATGCCGAAAAAGCAGAGGTAATGGCCGGCGCGCAGGCCCGGCGTGTGCAGGGTCATTTCGGCCTGGCTTACCGAAGGCTTTTCGATGATGTTTTCTATATGGTAAATGCCCTGGGCATCGGCAATGCGTTTGCCACTCAATGTGCCGTATCGGCCGACGAGATGCTCGCGCGTCGACTGTACCGCGGCGACCGCGCAGTGTTCGGCGACGGCGAGGTTGATCAGTTGCTGTGCGCAACGCTGGCCGGGCAAGTCGGATATGTAAAGATGGTCGCCGAGCAGGAGGAGGAACGGCTCTTCGCCGACGAACTCGCGCGCGCAGTACACGGCATGGCCGTACCCGAGCGGTTCGTCCTGTGGCGCGAAGGAGATGCGGCGGGTAAGGTTGTCCAGCCTTTGTGCCTGTTCGGCGGCCCAACCGACGTTCTGATACGCCTCGACGAGGCCGTTTCGGAGCAGGCCGAGCTGCTCGGTGTACTTGTCCTGATCGCCGGGCGCGCACACGACGCAGATTTCCTCGATGCCGCTGTCGAGGGCTTCTTCGGCAATGATTTGGATAACGGGCTTTGCGAGGCCGTCGCGGTCGACGACGGGCAGCATGCCTTTTTGGACGGTATCGGCTGCCGGATAGAGGCGGACGCCGCGGCCGGCGGCCGTGATTACGGCTTTACGAATCCGCACGCGATTCTCCTTTCAGCGCCGTGGCGCCTACAGTGCTTTAAGAGCGCACCTATTGTTACTGGAAATATCCCAGGCTGTCCAGTTGCTGTTTTTTGTCGGCGGAAACGCTGGTGACTTCGGGCTCAGCCGCGCCGGTTTGAATAGAATCGATCATTCCGAGGAGAACATCTTCCAGTTCGTCGACGCGCGGCCCGGCCATATCCACGAGGTTTTTCTGTTCGGCGGGGTCGGCTGTAAGGTTGTAGAATTCGAGGGGCTCGTGTCCGCGCGGGTTGCCGGGGTTTGCCTGTATGATTTTTTCGTTTTGCGTGCGGACAGCCTGGAGCACGTTGTTTTCGAAATCGTTTTCGGCGTAGACGTAACCGATATCGCCGTTGAGGAAGGTGCCGTCGGCTTTGAGCAGGGGTTTTCCGGGCATGTCGGGATCTGCGTTTATGCCGGCCAGATTGAGCAGCGTGGGCGCCAGGTCGATGTGGCGGGCAAATGCGGGGTTGTGCATGTTGGCCGCGGTATTTCCGGGCAGTTTCACCATCAGGGCAACTCGGATCAGCTCGTCATAGAGCGTCTGGCCGTGCCACCAGCCTTCGTGATCGTAGAATTCTTCGCCGTGGTCGGACACGAAGACGATTACGCTGTCGTCGTACAGGCCGCGCTCGCGGAGACCGTCAAGGAAGGCGCCGAGATGCCTGTCGAGGAACTCGATTTCGGTATTGTACGCGTCGATCATCGGCTGGCGGTACACGTCGGGATCGATTTCCTTCGGCTGGACGCCGGCGGGCGCCGGCGGCTGGAGGACGGACCGGGCGTAACCCACGCCGGGGTTGTTGTGGTCCATGAAGGGGTCGTGGGTTTCCATGTAATGGACGAACAGTAAGAACGGCCTGTCGCCGGGTTTCTGCTGCGAATCGAGCCAGTCCAGCGCTTCGCGTGTGACGGCGTCGGCGGGCTGGTAGTAGTCGGTAACGGCCATTCGGCCGGACAGCCTGGCCACCACGGCGTGCCGCACGATCCGGAGTATCTGGTAGATGGTGAGCCGCGACGCCGATTCGCGCGCGCCGAAATAAAGGTCGGGTTTCAGATCGACGTAGTCGACGAACCCCTGGTCGAAGTTGAAGGCGGACGAGTTGTTGGGGTTGTTTGAGAACCCTTTTGTGAAATAACCGTTTTCGAGGAGCAGTTCGGGAAACGTCACGACGTCGTCGGGCAACATCGAGAGTTTACTGGTGGCGGTGTGGGCTTCGGGATACCGGCCCGAGAACATGGTGGCGAAGGACGGCTTTGTCCAGGACGCCTGGGCGAAGGCTTCGGTAAACAGGACGGAATCCTGGGCAAACCGGTCGAGCTGTGGCGTGTCTGCGACCGCGTCCTTGTCGTATAGCTTGAGGTAGTCGGCCCGGAGTGCGTCGATGGCGATGAATATGAGGTTCGGCCCGTCAGGCTTTGCGTCAGGTACCACCGCGCCCGCCGTGGCCGGGCCGGCCGCGAATCGGTCATACGTTGCGCCGCCGGCGATCAGGAGGAGGAAGACAAGGGGCGTGATCGCCGCGGCCACGGGCTTTCCTCCGGCGGCTTTCCGGATGGCCTTGCCCGCGAGTGCCGAGAGAAGCACGGCGGCGACCGCCATGCCGGCAAAAACGGCGGCAAAGCCCACGATGTGGCGCACCGTGAGGGGGTGGGACATCAGTACGTCGCGTTTGAACCGCCATATGGCGATGACGATGCTCGATGCCAGGGAGCCGCCGAGGGCGAGCCCGAACACGGTGGCCGGAGCCATGAATTTGTCGCAAAGAAGCGAAAGAAAAGCCAGCGCGACGGCGATTGCCAACCCGAAACCGGCAAACGCCGCGCCGTATGCGAGTGGTCCCCACCAGAACGCGCTGAACTCGGCAAACCCGCCGAGGTTGGAGGCGATCCAGGAAGCCTCGGCCACGGCAACGGCCGCACCGGCAATCAGGCCGCCGCCGATCCCCGCCAGCGCGTAATTGAAAAGCTTTCGGCGGTACTCGCGCACCGCTTCGGGCGCGAGGTCGATGGACGCGGCGGATTCGGCCATGGCGGCTTCCTGGCGCGCGGCCGCGACCTGCGCCTGGATCTCTTCTTTGGCCGGACGCGAGCGCAGGAAGAATATGGGCGCGCCGATGAGGAACGGTACCAGTTCGCCGACCCACCAGCCCAGGTGGGCAAACAACACCGCGGACGCGACGCCGCTGGTGGCGCCGAGCAGGCGGGCAAAAACGATTTCGCGGATGCCCTCGCCGCCGACCGACGGGCCGATGACGGTGCCGTAGATCATGATGGGGCTGGCGAACAGGATATCAAGCAGGCTGGTTCCCTGCGCGCGGATGGCCATCATGGTGCCGAAATACATGAAACACGTGCTGAGGTGGACCCACAGCCCGCACGCCACCGCGGCAAGAAGCAGCGAGCGGCGGCCGCCGTAGGCGGTGATGGCGCCGCCGAGCTTGTCGACCTTGTTGCGGATGACGGCGGGGACGGGAAACACGGCCAGGAGCACCTGTACGGCCCGGGGGACGAGCAGAAGCAGGAACGACACCACGACAAACATGCCCAGGATGGCCAGAATCACGAGCAGCACGGGCAGGTTGATGTTCAGCAGGCGGAAACCCAGCGGGAACGTGAGGAACACGAGGAACGTCAGGCTGACGAAGCCGATGAGTTTTTCGACGGCGATGACAGTGGCGGATTTGATGACCTCGCCGGTATAGCGGGTCGAGTCGTAGAGGCGGTAGCCGTCGAGGCCGATAGTGCCGGGGAGGAAGATGCCGATGAACCGGCCGACAAACCAGCTCTGTGTCATGTACCAGAACGGCATTTTGAGGTCCTGCCCGCGGAGAAGCAGGCGCCATCTTACGATGCCCGCGAACAGGCCGGTCAGCTTGACCACCGTGGCGAATAAGAGCCACGCGGCCACGTTGCCGATATCGACGCCGGTCAGCTCCTCCCACAGCGTTTTTGGAGTGACGCCGCCGAATTTGTCATGGGGGAGTCCGAACGTTTCGGGCCGGAACAACAGTACGAACAGGCCTACGGTTACGGCCAGTTTTACGAGGGTGGCGACAATTCTCTTACGCATGAAGGACCTCGGGGTTTGGCGTGCGCGCCACGGCGACTCCTAAGTCGTTGCGCACACACAGCATACGTTGAGAGCACGATAGCATAAACAGCTCGATGCAGGCAAACGGCAGCCGGTTCGCCGGCCGCTTTGGCGAGGTGATAAACAAGCGCTAACCTGGGTAATCAGGCGGGGTTCGCAATGGGCCGCCGGGGCAGTCCCGGCGGCCCGCTTAAAAGTGGTCAGTCCTTAATCACGAGTTTTTCGTCTTCCGGCAGCGGCGGGAAGGGGTTGTGGGGCTCGTTCTGGTACCAGTAGGCGACCGAGGCGAGGTCGTCTTTCAGGGGCAGGTACCGGCCTTCGCTCTGCCAGCCGAGGCTTTGGATCGTGATGCGCAAGTCTTCCCTGAACCGGACGGGGTCGGTGATGTGCCAGCGGTACTGGCCAAACCGGCGCTGTTCCCCTTCGTGCGGCACGTGGTAGAAGCCGGTGTACGGGCTGGTGAAGCTTTCGAAAACGTCTTTGCCATTTTCCTTGTGCTCGTTGTACCCGTACGAGCCGCAGAAGTAGTCTTCCTCGCCGGTTCCGCAGATGGTGGGGAACTCCTTGTCGCCGTCGATGTAAAACTTGATCTCGCCTTCACCCCACCAGCCTGGGCTGTTTGCTCCATGGGCCAGATAGGTGCCGACATACTGGCCGTTGCCGCGGATCTGGTCGACGATGGTGTAGACGTCCTTGTAGGGGAGTGGATTTACGCGGCGGAACTGGGCGTGGAAGGTTGGTGTGCCGGCGGGCACGTCCTGGAGCGCATAGTCGATCTGGTAATAGAGCGAGGCGGTTTTTTCGCCGCGGTTTTCCATCGTGATCCGGAAGCCTTTGGCGAACGGCATTTGCCAGTAGGAATTGAACCCGCTACGCGGGTTGACGCACATCGCCAGCGAGGTTATCCGCGGTTCCTTGCCCAGTCCCCAGCCCGCGGCGAAGAAGTCGCCCACGGGGACTTCGACAGACGGCTCGCTCTCGCCGTTCCAGTAGAACCGCAGGATCATCAGGCGGTAGTTGCCGACGGGCGTCATCCAGATGTGGTTAATCACGCCGGAACCGTCGATCTCGCCGAGCGTAAAAGTTGTGCCCGGTTCGATCCGGACGTAGGGATTGACTTTCCAGCCCTGGCCGAGCTCGCGGGCGGCTTTAGCGGCGGAACCTTCCTCCAGCGTGGCCATACCGCCTTTTCCTTTTTCGCCGGTGAAGTTCTCGGGGCTGATCGAGCGTGTGTCGAGGTCTTTCAGTTCAAACAGCTGGCTCATACCGCCGCCTTGCGCGTTTGCGGCGGTCATCGTGCAACACGCCAGCAAGAGGTAAATGATAAACAGGTTCTTTTTCATGGCGCTTGTCTCTCCCTTGGGTTTTTAACTAAGGGGAAAAGTACAACTTCGTGTGCTTAAAGTTCAATGGCGGGGTTGGCTTTTGTGGCGGATGGGGCGCGGGAAACGGGGCGCGGCAGGCGGTCGCGCGGGAGCGCTCCCTCCACCAGTGCGGGTTTCCTGCGGACTGGGCGCGCTTTTCTTTGTTTTTTCTTTGCCGGATTTTTGAGAAAAAAAGAGATTTCGCAGGAAAAGCTTTGTTTTTTCGAAGTACTTTTTCGGGGGCGGGAGTCTAGCGTGGACGCATCGAAATTTGGAGGTGCGTACCATGATGAGAGATTGCGGTAACTGCGTATATGCGCCGTATTGTCAACAGCGTCAACGTTGCGCGGCGGGACGCCCGACGCCCTGGCATGAGACGCCGGAAGAAATCGCCGCGGGGCTTGCCTGGGGCCGGCGCAAGGCTTTTCTGATGCATTGGATCAAGCGGCACATGGGCGAGGCGCTTTCGATGCGGCAGTGCAGGGTGCTGGAGTTGTACTTGTTCCGCGGAATGACCTACCGGCAGATTGCCCGAGCCACAGGCACCTGTCCGTCGTCGGTAAGCAAGGCGATGAAGCGCGGGGTGGTGCGGCTGCGCCGGCTTTGGCAGGCCGAGCAGGCGCGCAACGGCCCGCCGGTGAAGAAGAAAAAGACGGGGAAATCGCGCCGCCGGCCATGATACCATCCAGGACCTAGGTTGCGGGTGAAGAAGGCCGCGGCGCCTGGCCGGGGTGGAAGACTCATGGAGGCAGTGATGGACTCGATTAAACGGATAAGGCTTGCGCTGCAAGGGAAACAGCCGGATCGGGTGCCGGTGGCGGAGTTTTTGATCGACGAGCGGGTGGCGGCGGCGACGGTTCCGGGATGCCGGGACGCGGCGGACTGCATGGACAAGATGAACCTGGACGCGGTGGGTTGCGGGGCGTTTTTCGACAAGGTCCGCGATTTCGGCAATGGGACGTACATGGACGAGTGGGGCGTGACCTACAAGGGCAACGAGGAGTTCGTGGCGCACCCGGTTTCGGGGCCGATCGCGTCAATCGAGGACGCGCGATGCTACGAGCCGCCAGATCCCGACGCGGCCCACCGGCTGGGCCAGTTGCCCGAGCTTGTCCGGCGGTACAAGGGCAGGCGCGCGATCGCGTTCCGGCACCGCGCGGCGTTCATGTGGTCGGCCTACCTGACGGGGCTGGACAACCTGCTGGTGTACTTTCTGGCGGAACCCGAGCTGGCGAACGCGGTGCTGGACAAGGTGCTGGAGTGCAACATCCGGGTGGCGCGCAACGCGATACGGGCGGGGGCGGACATCGTGTTGCTGGGCGACGATTACGCGCACAACGGGGGGCCGCTGATGGCGCCCGAACAGTTCGCCCAATTCGTGTACCCGCGGCTGAAAAAGATGATCGACGCGATTCACGAGGAAGGCGCGTTGTGCGTCAAGCACAGCGACGGGTGGCTGTGGCCGATCCTCGACCAGATCGTCGATGCCGGGCCCGACGCCATTAATCCGATCGACCCGGTGGCCGGAATGGATTTGGGCGAGGTGAAACGGGCGTACGGCGACCGCCTGTGCCTGATTGGCAACATCGACTGCGGCGAGCTGCTGTCGAACGGGACGGAGGAGGCGGTTCGTGCGGCGGTTCGGGATGCCGTCCGGGTGGCGGCGCCGGGCGGCGGGTATATTCTCTCATCGTCGAACAGTATTCATTCGAGCGTCGATCCGGCGAATCTGCGGGCCATGTACGACGAGGCGCTGAAGATCGGCGCCTACTGATGCGCAAAAAAAGGTTCTTCGCAATTCCTGGTGGAGCTTGTGAATGGCAGTTGCGACGCTCCTTCAGAGCTTATGGTTGTGGTTCGCTCATTCCCTGGGGCGTTGCCCCAGGCTATGATGCAACGGCCTTTCAGGCCTTGAAGCTGAAAGAATCTTTGAAGTTCCGCCATGATTTACCCAGAACCCAAAAAAAAGGAGACCCGTTTGCACGGGTCCCCTTTGTTTTTCAGGCTACTTGCCTTTACGAGCTTTTTCTGCGCCTGAGGCGCGACAGGCCGAGGGCAGAAAGCGCCAAGCCTATACCGCCGAGCGCGAGGGCGCCCACCGCCGGCAGGGCATCAAACACTTCAACGTGCGTGGCCGGCGACAGGTGGTCCGCCTTGCTGTCGTCGGTGACAACACAGGCATACCAGCCGGAGTCGTCCGTGACGAGCGAAGCGATCTCGAAGGTGCTTGTCACAGCGCTGGGATAATCAACCTCATCGATATCCACGCCGTCCTTTGTCCACTGGTAGGTCACGGCGCCTATCGCACCGGAAACCTGGACGGTCAGCTCCAGGCTGTCGCCGACTTCGAACCAGCCGCCTATGGGTTGCGCGGTGAAGACAAAGTCTTCGCCTTCACCCTCGCCTTCACCTTCACCTTCGCCTTCGCCCTCGCCCTCGCCCTCGCCTTCACCCTCGCCCTCGCCCTCGCCTTCGCCCTCGCCCTCGCCTTCGCCCTCGCCTTCGCCCTCGCCTTCGCCCTCGCCCTCGCCTTCGCCCTCGCCTTCGCCTTCGCCTACGTCGGCGCCTTCAAGGATCGTGGTGGTAACGTCCAATGCATCGACGTTATCGTCGGCCAGCAGCCCCAACTGTCCGGCCGTCAGAACCAGCACGGGCGTCCACGGGGCCATCCAGGGCCTCATGAAAATGTCGCCTGGCGGAAGCATCGACGCGCCGCCGGGTGCAACCGAAAACACCGGCACATTCCAGATATCCAGAAACAGCGCGTCCAAATTGTCGCCGTCGGAATAACCTGCGCCTTCGGTTCCGGCTACCAGGCCCAGTTGTTCTGCCGTCCAGGCGATTTTAAACCCGCCCATGCCGTCCGGCGCCAGAATATCGCCGGGGCAGACGTCTAGAGTTGTGTATGAGCCCAAGGACGGCGAGCCGACGTCGAGCGAGAAATACACCGTATCCGCCGGCAGTATCTCCACACCCGTGTCCACCTGACCTTCAATATCGAGGGCATCTTTTTCATCCAAAGGCGAAATCACCAGACCAATAAAGGTTTCGGAGACTTCCAGGTGGTTTGCGCCCCACGCAGAGCCGTCGCCGCCGCCGGTGGCGTAGAACACGTCGCCCGAAGCCTTATTGAGAGCCGCCTCTGAATAGACGTCCTTCGGGGTTCCCGCAACGCCGACGGCCGGCCTGTCCACGCCGAAGTGCCAAATTACGGCGTTGATGTCTTCTTCAAGCTCGAGGCTTGGCCGGTCTAACTCGGGGATACAGATGGCGTCGACGTTGTCGTCGGGTTGGAGGCCAAGCAAGAAGAGCGGAATATCGATCTGGTTGGTATTATTCCACCCCCAGTAAATGTCGCCCTCGAGCGAATTGGGGTTGGGTATCAGGCTGTTGTTGTTCACGCCGGACGCCGTTACGCCCACGCCCGCGGGATCGACCGAAAACCGGATAGCCATACCGCTGTAGTCCGCGGTGAGGTCGAACGCATAGCCCTCGGCTACGCCGAAGCAATTACCGGGGGCGGCAGGCAGAAACGGCTCCCAGCGCTGCAGCGGCATAGGCGAACCAGGCAGACCATAATCCCACGTGTCCCAGCAGCAGTACTCCATGGTGTCCGCATCGTAGCCGATTACGGTGACGAAGTGGTCGGGGTCGCCGTCGGTCGGATAGCCGGGGCAGCCATGTCCATCGGCATCGGCGACGTCGACGAAGAACACCATCGGCCGGCCCGCGTCAATCTCGCTGACCAGCGCGGCCCAAAGAGCGGTGTAGGGGTATACCGTGGTGTTTCCTTCGTATGCGGTCGATCTGTGCGCCGTATACGGCGACCAGGCGCCCACCAAATCCGTAGTAAACGTCCAGCCGTAACAAAGGCCCGAAAACCGGTCCCATCTCGAGGTGAACATGAAATCGGCAATGCAATCGTCGGCGTGTGCGGTTCTGCCTGCGAAGGCATAATCGTCCTGTATGGGCGGCGGTCCGGGTTCGCACGGGCTGGCAAAGTCTTCAAAATGCCTTTCGCTGCCGGGTGGCCACCGGAACTCGTCGTACGCGGCGCCATTCCAGGTGGCATCGCCGCCGGAGGCGATGGCTTGGTTCACTTCGGCCGTTTGAGTGGAAGCATCGCCTTGGATGAGGTCGTCGAACCCGTTTCCGTCCCAGTAGCCGGCCACCATGCCGACGGCAGTAGGCCCGCAGCCATGCCGCCAGACGTACCCTGGCACGCCCGGAATCGTAACCTGTGCCTTGGTGGGCGGGCGCAGTTCCGGCGGAGGCACGGGTGGAACAGGCCCGGTGGTGCTTTTTTGCGGCGCTTGCGCCATAGCGCCTGTGCTTGCCAATATGAGCAAGCAGAGAATGCAAAATGCAAAGTGACAATTTCTCATGAGGTTGTCCTCCTTCTCCCTGAGCCAAAAAAAGCGCCAAAATGACTTAACAAGTAACTCCCCAGTGGGATTCATTCTATGCCCAAATGTCATAGCTGTCAACAGCTGTGGCATATTTGTTTAACATAAGAATAAGGATGTTCATGGACCAGTCAGCGTCATTTCAGTTGAAGATCGAATAGAAATGGACAATTCGTGTTAATATAAGGGGAATACGACGGGGGGAACGCGTGGTGCGTCCCCGGTGTGAAGGAGTGGAAAGTATGATAGCTGTGCTAATTCTGCTTGCGGCGATAGTGGTTTTTCTTATCTGGCTGGCCGCTACCTACAACTCGCTGGTTGGTTTGCGCAACCAGGTGAAGAACGCGTGGGCGCAGATCGACGTCCAGCTCAAACGGCGGCACGATCTTATCCCCAACCTGGTGGAAACGGTGCGCGGTTACATGACGCACGAGCGCGACACGCTGGAGAACGTCACGAAGGCGCGCAATGTCGCGACGCAGGCGTCGGGCGTGGCGGATCAGGCGAAAGCGGAGACGATGCTGAGCCAGGCGCTGGGGCGTTTGCTGGTGACGGTGGAGGCGTATCCGGATCTGAAGGCGAACCAGAATTTTCTGGCGTTGCAGGAAGAGCTGACCTCGACGGAGAACAAGATAGGCTTTGCGAGGCAGTTCTACAACGACCAGGCGATGAAGTTCAACAACCGGATTCAGATGTTCCCGAGCAACGTTGTGGCCAACATTTTCAACTTTAAACTGGCGGAATTCTTCGAGGTTGAAGAGGCCAGCGAGCGCGCAGTGCCGCAGGTCAGTTTTCAGTAACCGCCGCGAGAGTAAGTCCCAATGATTGACATGTGGGAACAAATCAGGATGAACCGGCGGCGGTCGGTGATATTGATGGTGTTGATGGCGCTTTTGCTGATGGCGCTGGGCTTTGCGATCGCCGAAGCGTTCCACCCCGGGGCCGGCCTGATCGGGGTGGCCGCCGCCACGGCTATGTGGCTGGTGCTTATGTTGGTGGCCTATTTCCAGGGCGACAACATTCTGCTGGCCGTGAGCGGGGCGCGCGAGATCGAGCACAAAGACCACCCCCGGTTGTTTAACATCGTCGAGGAGATGCAGATCGCGGCGGGGCTGCCGAAAATGCCGCGCGTATACATCATCGACGACATGTCGCTGAACGCGTTCGCGGCGGGGCGCAAACCGGAGAAGGCGGTGGTGGCCGTGACGGCGGGGTTGCTGGGCAAACTGAACCGCGACCAGTTGCAGGGGGTCGTGGCGCACGAGATGTCGCACGTGGTGAACCGGGATGTGCTGCTGATGACGGTGGTCGGTGTGACGATCGGGGCGATCGTGATGATTTCGGAGGTTTTTCTGCGCGGGCTGATCTACGGGGGCCGCGGCCACTCGCGGCGGTACCGTTCGTCGCGGCGCAGTGGTGGCGGTGGTGGCGGCGTCATGCTTATCGTGGCGATTGTGCTGGCGATCCTGGCGCCGATCCTCGCACAGGTCATCTATTTCGCCATCTCGCGGCGCAGGGAATATCTTGCCGACGCCAGCGGGGCGATTCTTACCCGCTACCCGGAAGGGTTGGCTGGCGCGCTCGAGGCGATTTCGCGCGACGGCACCCCGATGGCCCGGCTGAACAAGGCCACCGCGCCGATGTACATCAGCAACCCGTTCGAGAAAACCGGGAAGATGGCACTCGGCATGAGCAGCACCCACCCGCCCATCCACGAGCGCATACGCATCTTGCGCGGCATGGCGGGCCAGGTGTCTTTTGCCCGGTACGACGAGGCGCTGAAACAGGTCAAGGGCGTGGAGAAGGGCGTAATTCCTCTTTCGGCGCTCCAGGCGGGCCGGCCGGCCTTCGCCGCCAGGCAGGCGAGTCCCGAAGATGCCGCCGCGCCGGCTACGCAGCGCGCGCAGATGCGTCAGGCAGGCGATCTTGTCAGGCAAATGAACCAGTTCAGGTTCATCCAGTGCCCGTGCGGCATCAAGATCAAGATTCCGCCGGATTATGCCCGGCCGCAGGCGGTCTGCCCCCGATGCCGCCGAAGCCATTCGGTGGCCAATACGCCGACGCGGCCGGCGCGGCAGGTTATCCGTACGGCCAAGCTGCGGTCCAAGGCGAAGTAAAGCCTTATCCAGTTTGCTGTTTGGCAAGAGCAAGCCCAATCCCCCACCTGTCGTTGCGAGCCCCGCACCGCCTCCGGCAGCGATTCCCAGAGAAACATAACGCATCTGTACTTTTCCACCTGGGCGTTTTCAGGCCTGAAGGGCCGTTAGCATCATAGCCTGAGGCAGACGCTCCAGGTTACGTACCAGGCCCAAAGAAAGAGCCCTGAAAGGGTGTAGCAAGGGCCCACGCAATTGATGTTTTTAGCAGCCCCCACCGCCGACCGCGGCGATTTCCCAAAAACATCCAACGCAAGCCCAACTTCCCACCTGTCATTGCGAGCCCCGCACCACCCCCGGCGGCGATTCATTGAGAAAGAAAAGCCATCCGAGGTAGGCCGACTTCGCCGAAGTCGGCCTCAACGTCCGCGGCCCAGGTTAACCATATAGCCCGATGCGCGGTCCAGGCCACAATAGCGAGGCGCCCTTGGTGAACGATGCGCGGGAACGTCCAGACGCTCTGCCCGGAAAGGCCGACTTCGGCGAAGTCGGCCTACTTCGGCGGGCATTGCTTTTCCATACGTAGCCGTATTTATGAACATGTGCACTAGAGCATTTTAAGGTTGAGATGCGGTATAGCCGCACGAAAAAAACCAGCCTTTTGAGTCCTGCGGGTTAACTTTTTCCAGTGCTTTTCCAATGGCATCGTACAACTCCTCCTTAGTTCGGGCTTT
>Ga0272441_10005090_pt1 | contig 23192 bp, 19 predicted proteins | sample SSMProp6N_FD_193582 | JGI IMG/M metagenome (GOLD analysis project Ga0272441, IMG submission 193582) | Marine sediment archaeal communities from Little Sippewissett salt marsh, Falmouth, MA, United States - SSM-Prop-6N | ecosystem: Environmental > Aquatic > Marine > Wetlands > Sediment ...
AACAAGGCCTATGCCAGTCATATCCTGACCAAGAAGACCCGAAAGAGAAAGAGGACACTGCGGAAATCGGGAGTGCTCCACAAGAGAGATATGGACGGCATCAAGAAATTGATTCCGTACACATAACATCGCACACATCAGATTGGAGATATAGAGGACATGTCTAGGGTAAAGAGGAGTATACACGCCAAGAAGAAGAGAAGAAAAATTCTGAAGATGGCCAAGGGATTTTTCGGGGCACGGAAGAGATTGTACAGCCTTGCCAATGAATCGGTCATGAGGGCAATGAGCTTTGCCTACCGGGATCGGAAGGTCCGGAAGAGAGATTTCAGACGGCTCTGGATCGCGCGGATAAACGCGGCAGCCCGTCTGAACGGGGTGACATACAGTCGATTGATCAGTGGACTGAACAAGACCGGCATGGCACTGGACCGAAAGATACTGGCCGATATCGCAGTGAACGATCCGGGGGCATTCACCCAGATCGTCGATATGGCAGTGAAAGGCGAACAGACTGCATGAGAGAAGCCCTCGACGAACTTCAGCGAAAGGCGGAGGGCGAGATATCATCTGCACGAAGTAGAGAAGAGTTTCTTGCCATACGGACCCGGTATCTTGGACGGAAAGGGCTCCTGACAGACGTCCTCCGGAAACTGAAGGATGTTCCGCCCGACGAGAGACCCACTCTGGGAAAACGGTCAAACGACATTAAGGAATCCATAGGAGGGCTCATCGATGAGGCCCTCAGGGATATCCAGGCCCGTGAAAAATCCGATGGCCTCCAGGGAGAGGCGATCGATGTAACTCTCCCGGGCAGAACGCTACGATACGGCAAGCTCCATCCTGTGACACAGGTCGACAACGAGATCTGCGACATCTTTGCGCGTCTCGGTTTTTCCGTCGTCAAGGGGCCTGAAGTGGAACTGGATTATTACAACTTCGAGGCCCTCAATATCCCCCCGGATCACCCGGCACGCGACATGCACGACACCTTTTACGTGGAGGACACCATCGTCCTGCGCACCCATACCTCTCCCGTGCAGGTCAGAATCATGGAAAAGCAGCGTCCCCCCGTCAGGATCCTGTCACCGGGAAAGGTGTACCGTCCCGACTCCGATGTCTCCCATACCCCCATGTTCCATCAGGTCGAGGGTCTCCTCGTCGACCGGGGGATCACCTTCGGCGATCTCAAGGGCGTGCTGACCTATTTCCTCCAGGAGATTTTCGGCAGGGGTACGAAGCTCAGGTTTCGGCCCAGTTTTTTCCCCTTCACAGAGCCCAGTGCCGAGGTGGACATCCAGTGTGTCATGTGCAGTGGTGCGGGGTGCCGCGTATGCGGACAGAGCGGTTGGATAGAGATCCTCGGATCGGGTATGGTCGATCCCGAGGTCTTCAGGGTGGTCGGCTATGATCCCGGGGAAATATCGGGGTTTGCCTTCGGTCTGGGAGTGGAACGGATCGCCATGCTCAAGTACGGCATATCGGATATACGGTTGTTTTTTGAGAATGACCGGCGCTTTTTGGAACAATTCTAGGAGAGTCAATACAGTATGTTAGTCAGTCTTACGTGGTTGAGAGATTATATCGATGTAGATATCGATCCTGAGGAGGTCGCTGCAAAACTCTCCATGGCGGGAATAGAGGTTGAGTCCGTCGATGAAACGGGTCCCGACTTCACCGGTGTGGTGGTGGCCCGGGTAGTCTCCGTGGGCCCCCATCCCAATGCGGACAAATTGTCGCTCTGCCAGGTGTCGACGGGAGATCGAACCTGTACCGTGGTCTGCGGTGCCCCCAACGTCACTGAAGGAATACTCGCTCCCCTGGCACAGGTGGGGGCGACCATCCCGGGCGGTTACACGATCAAGCACTCAAAGATCAGGGGAGAATCGTCGGAGGGCATGCTCTGTTCCGACGAAGAACTCGGGATCGGTGACGATGCCTCGGGTATCATGATACTGCCGGAGGATCTGCCGTTGGGTGAAGATCTTGCCGTGGCGCTGGATCTGAAGGACGTCACCTTCGATGTGTCGATTACGCCCAATCGCTCGGACTGTCTCAGTATGGTGGGGATAGCCAGAGAGATCGCCGCCATGACGGGAGGAACGGTCAGATACCCCGCAATCGCCCTTTCCGAAGGGACCCGGGACATCAGGGATATTACCTCTGTCGAGATTGTGGATCCCGATCTCTGCCCCCGATACACGGCCAGGGTCATAGAGAACGTGACGATCGGGCCATCGCCCCTGTGGATGAGGAAACGGCTGGAAGCGGTGGGATTGCGGGCCATCAACAATATCGTCGATATAACGAACTTCGTCATGATGGAACTGGGACAGCCGCTCCACGCCTTCGATTACCGCTTCCTCGAGGAGGGGAGGATCGTCGTGCGCGGTGCCACGGAGGGTGAACCCTTTGTTTCCCTCGATGAAAAGGAACGGGTCATGAGGGGTGATACCCTCATGATATGTGACGGCGTCAAGCCCGTTGCCGTTGCCGGTATCATGGGGGGGCTCAATTCCGAGGTGGAGGAAGACACCGATACGGTCCTCCTTGAAAGCGCCTATTTCAATCCCTCTTCCATCCGAAAGAGTGCGCGGGCCCTGGGGATGAGCACCGATGCGGCCTTTCGTTTCGAACGGGGCATAGATCCCGAGGGGGTCACCAGGGCGCTGGACCGGGCGGCACAGCTCATTGCCGATCTCTCCGGCGGCACCATCTGCAGGGGATATATCGATGCCTACCCGAAACCGCTGGAGACGGTGAGCAACATCCCGCTCCGCGTGAGCCGCGTCAATGAGATTCTCGGGACGGAGTTGCGTGCCGGAGAGGTGAAGGCGATTCTCGAGGCCCTGGAAATGGAAGTCACCGACAACGGAAGGGAAAGCTATCTCGTCACGCCCCCCACCTTTCGTGTCGATCTCTTCAGGGAGATAGACCTCATCGAAGAGGTGGCGAGGATCTGGGGATACGACCATATCCCCGTCTCCCTCCCGACGCTGTCCGTGGGGAAGGAGATGGAGGACCGGAAAAAGTCGGTTGAGCAGCGGATAAAGGGTGTCCTCAATGGCTACGGCTACTCGGAAGTCATCAACTACAGTTTTACGTCGCCCGGATCGGTCGATATACTCGATCTTCCCGAGAACGACGAGGGGCGCCGCATGGTCAGGCTGCGGGACCCCCTGTCGGAAGACATGTCTGTTATGAGAACGGGACTTGTCTATGGTCTCCTGGAAACGGCCAGGAAGAATATCAACGCGGGGAATCCCGATCTGAAGATATTCGAGGTGGGTAATATCTTTATCGATCAGGGTGCCGGGAAGCTTCCCCGGGAGCGGGAGAAGATAGCCGCCCTCGTGACGGGAGGAAGATACCCGCGATCGTGGCATTTCACCGATCTGGATGCCGATTTCTACGATCTCAAGGGGGCGGTCGAGGGACTCCTGGAGACACTCCGGGTCCCTGCCGTGGAATACCGGATCGTCACTGACATATCCTTCCTTCATCCCCGCAGGTCCTGTCTGGTAGCGGCAGAGGACCGGATTCTGGGATTTCTTGGGGAGATCCATCCCCGGGTCATGGAGCGGGCGGACGTCAAAGAGCGGATGGTGGTATGCGAACTCGACCTGTCGCTGCTGGTGGATTGCTCATCCCGGGACATGCTGTACCGGGAAATACCCCGGTTTCCTGCCGTCACAAGAGATGTTGCATTTGTCGTTGATCGTGGTATAAAGGGACAGGACATGGTGGATCTGGCGTTGAAGGCGGGGGAGGGAACCTTTCTGGAGGACGTCTCCATATTCGATGTCTATGCCGGCAAGGGCATTCCCGGGGGGATGAAGAGCCTCGCCATCAGGTTTACCTATCGCTCTCCCGAGAGGACTCTCACCGACGATGAGACGCACCGGGTTCATGAGACCATCGTGGATGCAGTTGTGAACAATACGGGTGCCGCAATCAGGGGCGCCGGGGTATAACAGCACTGTAGAGGAGGGGACCATGACCAAGGCCGATATCATACAGGGCATTCATGACAAACTCGGTTTTTCAAAGAGGGATTCCTCAGAGATTGTGGAATCGGTTTTCGATATCATGAAGGAAAACCTGTCTCGCAGTGAAACGGTAAAGATTTCGGGCTTTGGAAACTTCGTCGTCAGGGAAAAGTCTGCCCGAAAAGGGAGAAATCCCCAGACCGGCGATGAACTGGAAATTGCCGCCCGGCGAGTTGTCACCTTCAAACCGAGTCAGGTCTTACGAAAAAATCTGAACGAAGATTGACTCACCGTCCCCTTTGCCTCAGAGGTGGAACCATGAGTGACTCGATTCCCGACAAGAATTATTTTCGCATTGGAGAGGTCAGCAAGATACTCGATGTGGAGCCCTATGTCGTCAGGTACTGGGAGTCGGAGTTCACGACGGTGAAACCGCTTCGCACGAAATCGGACCAGCGTCTCTACCGCAAGCGCGATGTCGACGAGCTGGTAACCATCAGAAATCTCCTCTATAGAGACAAGTTTACCATAGCGGGGGCACGCAAGAAACTGGCCCAGATGAAACGGGACACCTCCCATCTGCAGGATGACCGTTACCGGAAGCTGATCAGGGTCAAGCAGGGGCTGCAGGAGGTTCGGAAGCTGCTCGAGTAACCCGCAGTTGCCCCTCGGACAGTCGGCGCTGATCGGCGAGGGAACCCGCTCCGTATAACGGGCCGGCCGTGTTCACATGGCCGGCCCGTTGTCGTGATGGATGGAGGAAGCCGGAGAGCCCTATTTCTTGTTTTTACGTTTCGATGCCTTCAATGGATTGATCTTCTGTGTCTTTTCTTCCGTGACGACCTTGTTGTGCGATGCAGACGGACATCCGCCGAAGGACCACTTGCTTGCCGGGTCGGGATAGAGGGCGCAGTAGCTGGCCGTGCCGTTTTCGATGACATGTGAGCAGCCCTCACATGCCTCCACGATGGTATGACATGAACCTCCATTGAACCCGCATCCCTTCTTGGTCATGAAGACACATTCTGTTCCTTTTTTGATCGTTTCACAAAGCATGGGTATCATTCCCCCTTTCTGTGGTATGGTAGTGGTGTGCAGACCAGTTTCATGCATTGAGGATCGAACGTTCATGCCCTGAATCTGCATTAAAAAAAAGGGTTGCCTTCATCGTCGGGATGAATCCATGCAACCCCTCTGTTGCAACATAACTTAAAAGCTGGCGCTTACTAACAAATATTGATTTCTCTGTCAATAAAAAAGTAAGCTGATACCGATCACTGCCGGTATAGCGATTGACTTAATGTAAGTATCATGTTAAAAATGTCAAGATTTAGTGAAAAGTATAAGGAATCTAATGTAATGCGGACAATTGATCTGATAAAGATCTTCCTGAGGTCCCTTTCCATAGAATCTTCGTTTAATTATTCGCATATGCAAAACATAGGCTTTGCATATTCCCTGATTCCTCTGGTCAGGAGACTGGGCGGCGGGAGGGAGAGGACTGCCGGGATATTGCGGCGGCATGTCCGGTTGTTCAATACACATCCCTACATGACGGGGGCCATTATCGGTTCGGTTGCCAGAATCGAAGCGGCATGCCCGGCGGAAGACTGCCCCGAAGCGGTTGCATTGAAGGAAAGCGTCATGTCACCCTATGCCGCCATGGCCGACCCCTTCTTCTGGGGGGCCCTGCGACCACTGTCCCTCATCGTGGGCGTCATCATGGCAGTCAAGGGCCTCGTTGCCGCACCCATTGTATCCATCGTCCTCTATAATGCCATTCACCTGTGGGTTCGCATCAAGGGATTTATCGAGGGATACCGGCATGGCCGCGGCGCAATCGATTTTATCAAGACACTGAACATGCCCGATATGTCGAGAAGGATTCGATGGGCCTCGCTGCTGCTGCTTGCACTTCTGGCGACAATCGTGACGACGCTGCAACCCCTTCCGGGGGTGGAATCCCTCGGTTTGTTGGGCCTGTTGCCGGTCCTTGGCGTTATGCTTCTCTTTGCATGGCTGGTGGAGAAGGGGGTGTCCCCCCTCATGTTGCTCTACGGTTCGACTGTCATACTGGTGGGGGTGGCCGTCATACAATGAAGATAGCAGAAACGGTTACACTGAAGAATGAACTGGGACTGCATGCCCGGGCGGCGGCGAAAATAGTAAAGGTGTCTGACAAATATCAATCACGGGTCGTGATTGAACGGGACGGGATGCAGGCGGACGGGAGCAGTATACTGGATATCCTCATCCTGGCCTGCCCCAAGGGGAGCAGCCTGACCATCAGGGCCGATGGTGCGGATGCCGAGCATGCCATTGACGAGTTGCGGGAACTCATAGATAATAAATTCGGGGAGATGTAAGGTGAGCACAGACGAGTTGCGAGAGACGGTGGTACTGAAAGGGATCGGTGTTTCACCGGGGATAGTATGCGGGAAGGCCTATGTCCTGAGCCGTCAGGAGGTTCGAGTTCCCCAGTACGTCTTGAGTACCGCTGCCCTCGTTCCCGATGAGATAGAGCGGTTTCACGCGGCCCTGAACGCCTCTGAAAAGGAACTTGCCGAAATCAAGGAGACGATCAAGGACCTGGAAGGCATCGGCCCCATGTTCATTGATATCAACATCATGCTGCTCAGGGACGCGGCCTTTGTCGGGAAGACGGAAGCGAAGATAAGAGAAAAGCATATCAATGCCGAATGGGCGTTGAACAAGACCGTTGAGGAATACAGACAGATATTCGAAGGCATGGCCGACGAGTACCTGAAGGGGCGTTTCAAGGACGTCGAGGACGTCGCACACAGGATCTTGAGAAACCTTTCGGGTAAAAAGCATGAAAAGATCTCCGATATTTCCGACGAGGTGATCATTATTGCCAAGGATCTCTCGCCTGCCGATACGGCACAGATGTCGGAGGAAACGATTCTCGGATTTGCCATCGATATGGGGGGCAAGACGTCGCATACCGCCATCATCGCGAAATCCATAGAGATCCCCGCCGTTGTCGGCCTGGAACGGATAACCGCTGAGATAGGCACCAACGACACGATTATCGTCGATGGTAATTCGGGAGTGGTCATCGTCAACCCCTCTCCCGATATACTCAAACGGTATCAGGAGAAAAAACGGCACTACGTGGCCTGTGAGGAAGACCTCCTCAGTACCGCCCACCTCCCGGCCACGACGAAGGATGATTATTCCATCACTATGGGGGCGAACATAGAGTTTATCGAGGAGATACCCTCGGCCGTCACCCATGGCGCCAGCGGTGTGGGGCTCTACCGGACCGAGTTTATCTATGTCAACAAGGAACGGCTGCCGACGGAAGAAGAACACTTCTCCAATTACCGCAAGGTCATTGAGGGGCAGGGTATCGAGTGGGCCACCATCAGGACCTTCGATTTCGGCGGCGACAAATTCATGTCCGATCCCCGGCTTGCCGAGGAAATCAACCCCGCCATGGGATTGCGGGCCATCAGGCTGTGCCTCAGAGAGGTGGAACTGTTCAGGGTGCAGCTCAAGGCCATCTTGCGTGCCAGTGTCCACGGGAAGACGGGTATCATGTTTCCCATGATATCGGGCGTGGGTGAACTGCGGGCCGCCAAGAAGATCGTCGACGACGTGAAACGCGAACTCCTCTCTGAAGGGGTGCCTATCAGTGAGGACATCGAGATCGGAATCATGATCGAGGTCCCCTCGGCGGTTATGATGGCGGAGAGTCTCGCCAGAGAGGTCGATTTCTTCAGCATCGGGACCAATGACCTGATCCAGTACGCGCTGGCCATCGACAGGGTCAATGAACGGGTGACTTATCTCTACCGCCCGCTCCATCCCGCCATATTGAAGCTGATCAAGAACGTCGTCGATGCCGGGCACAGTGCGGGGATCAAGGTTACCATGTGCGGTGAAATGGCCGGTGATCCGATGTGCACGATGGTGCTTTTGGGCTTCGAACTGGACGGTCTGAGCATGACGCCGCTGGCCATACCACGGGTGAAGAGGATTATACGGGAATCGACACTGCAGGAATCCAGGAAGTTGCTGGAAGAGGTGATGACCTTTTCCCAGGCCTCCGATGTTGAGGCCTATGTGGAGACCTATATGAGGAAGCGATTCCCCGAATATCTCCAGGGAAACAACGACTAACGGCACACGCGTGCACGCATCCCGGGCGGTTTCGGCGCCGCGGGAAGCGGTGCACCCTACTATGCGGGGCACCTATGTCTGTAAGGGAGAAGATAGCGTCACTGGCTGCCAAGATCGGGGAATATTATCCCGGGTCTCTCTATGGTGAGGGGAAGGGTTTCTTCCTCGGGTTGTTCAACCGCATCCTGTCACGGGTAGCGATGGACGCAGAGGATGTGCAGCTGGTCCGTGAGCGGTCCCGGCAGGGAGTGGTCATCTATGCCCTGAAAAACAAGAGCCAGCTCAGCTCACTCATCATCTGTAACATCTGCAGGCGGCATGACCTCGTACAACCCGTGTACTGTCACGGTATCACGATGATACTCTGGCAGCCCCTCATCATGGCCCTGCGAATCATTCCCTCACGCCTCTTTCATAATGCCTACAAGGGCGAATATCTGAGACGCATCACCACGGCCGGGAAGACTTCCATTATATATCTCCGCGGGTCCGAATTCATCGGGAGCAGGTATTCAAAGGACCCCCTGGTGGAACTGATCAAGGCACAGCAGGAACTCGATGTCCCCGTCTATGTCTTTCCCGAGACGATAGCCTACAGCCGCAAGCGGGAGATGAAGGAAAAGTCATGGTTCAATCTCATCTTCGGCGAGGAAGAGAACCCGGGCATGGTGAGGAGACTGATCACCTTCCTGCGATTCTCGAAGCGTGCCTTTGTCATCTCATCAGAGGCGGTCAATCTCAAGGAGTTCATTGCCGGTCACCGGGGCAAGTCGCTCGACTCCATGTCCTACCTCCTGAGAAAGGAACTGATCGAACGGATCAACAGTGAAAAACGTTCCATCGTGGGGCCCATACTGAAATCGCGGGAAGAGATCATCAGCATGGTCCTGCGCGACGATGGTCTCGTCACGGACATGAAAGGGATAGCCCTCTCCGGCAAGCGGGATTACAAGGATGTCCTCAATGAGGCCAAGAAATATCTCTATGAGATTGCCTCCGATTATGCCGAGACCTATATCGGTATACTGGAACGGTTACTGACGTGGTTGTGGAACAATATCTATGACGGCATCGTCATCGACCGGGAGGGACTGGCGCGTATACGCGAAGTCTCCCGGCGGGTGCCCTTCGTCGTGATTCCCTGTCACCGGAGCCACATCGATTACCTCATCCTCTCCTATGTCTTCTACCACAACAAGATTCAGATGCCCTTCATAGCCGCCGGGACCAACATGCTCTTCTGGCCCTTCGGCCATGTATTCAGGAAATCGGGGGCATTCTTTCTGCGCAGGAGTTTTCGAGGTAATTTCCTCTACGGCCAGGTCTTTGCGAAATACATCAAGATATTGCTGCAGGAGGGGCTCCCCGTCGAGTTCTTCATCGAAGGGGGACGGAGCAGGACCGGTAAGATGGTGATGCCCAAATACGGACTCCTGTCCATGATCATTCAGGCATTCAGGGAGAGTTACTATGATGATCTGGCCATCATTCCCGTGTTCATCGGATATGACCGTGTCATCGAAGAGAAGGCCTATCTCAGGGAACTGGAAGGGGGTGCCAAGGTCAGGGAAAAGGCATCATCACTGATCAAGAGCAGAAAGATCCTGAAAAAGCGGTACGGCAGTGTCTATCTGAACATCGGTGAACCCATCATGCTCAAGGAATACCTCGATGCTCAGGAACGATATATCGGCGATATGGCCATCGACGAGCGGCGCAGTCTCTACCGGAAGATGGGGTATGACATCGCCGATCGGATAAACCGGATATCGGTCGTGACCCCCGTCTCCCTGGTCGCGGCGGGACTGCTCAGTCATTATAAGCGGGGCATATCTCACAATGATCTGATGCAACTGCTGGACGGGTTCTATGATTATCTCGACCATCGAAAGGTCAAATTTTCCTACTCCCTGGCAAACCGGGACAAGGCGCTCAACGACTCACTCGACCTCTTTGAGTCGTCCGGTTTCATCTCAAAGATGGGGGTGGAGGAGGACGAAGAGGATGAATTCGAGGAGATCATATACTCCATAGAGGATGAGGGGAAACGCCTGACGATGGAGTACTATAAGAACAACATCATGCATTCCTTCGTCTCGCTGTCCTTCGTCGCCACATCCATCCTCTCCCATGACAGTGACGAGATCCCCCTGTCGTCCATCATAGAGGACTATCGCTTCTTCAAGCGGCTCTTCTGGCATGAATTCATCTTTGACGACAAGGTCGACGACGTTGCCGAGGTGAACGATGTCCTCAACTACATCCATGATAGGGACATGATCGTCGGGCATGAAAACGACGGCCATGCCTGGATAGAGGTCAAGGGAAAGGGGAGAATCAACCTGCAGCCCTTTGCCAGTCTCATCAGCAATTACATAGAGTCCTACTGGATCGCCATCAGGGGCTGTTCCTATCTGAAAAACCGGGGACGGCAGGAACGGGATCTCATTCGAAGGATCCATAAACTGGGGATCAAGATGTACAAGAAGGGCGAGGTGTCGAGGGCCGAGGCGCTTTCCCAGGCAAATTACCGGAATGCCCTGGAATTTCTCAACGATGCCGAGGTAGTCACCGTATCCTACCGAAACGGGGATGACAGGAAGAAGGGGAAGAAAAAGGACAAGGAAGGCGTAGAAAAGATATTTACCCTGACGTCGCAGAAAGAAACCATCGAATCACTGCGACGCCGGCTCTTCAGATTCATGGGGTAGGGGACGCCCCCAAGGAGCATGTACATGCAAAAGACGGTGAAGACAGTCATGACATATGCGGTGTGTGTCGTCATCCTGTGGGGGCTCGCTCCCGCTCACGTCGAGGCGGCGCAGGAGAGAGAACCCAACAATACAGAAGAGCAGGCCATGGTGGTGCCCTTTGGCGAATCGGTATCGGGTGTGTTCACCGACGGCAGGGATTATTTCCGTATGACCCTCCCCCAACCGGGCAGGACGACCGTGACGGTGTCGGGCTTTCCCCCGGGGGTGGCCGTGCAGGTGGGCGTGAAGGGTTTTACCGGTACGACATGGGAAGACAGTGACGGTGCCTCCTCGGTCAGTCTTACCTTCGATGCGAAGAACCGGGAGGGTGTTGTCTGGGTCAGGGTCCGCTTCGTCCAGTCTGTCTGTGGCAGCAACTGGTGCATAGCGAGATTCATTCCCCGGGGAACGTACCATGTGACCAGGCCCTCAGATGAGATGCCCCCGTCCTACGACGGTGTCTCCATTCTGCCGTCCCTCACCTACCGGCTCACTGCAACACAGGGCACTGCATCGCAGCCTGCAGTGAAAACAGAGGAGCCGTCGGGCGCCCCGGTCGTGAAAGAGGTCGAGCCGAACAACACCGAAGATGCGGCGATGGCGGTTCCCCGCGGTTTCACGGTTGCAGGGACGATCACCGATGGCCGTGACTATTACCGTGTCGGGCTTGCCGGGACGGGAACCACGACGGTAACGGTAACGGGATATCCCCCGGGTGCCCGCGTACTGGTGGGAGTGAAGGGGTTTACGCCGACGCGGTGGCAGGAGAGTGACGGCGCGGGACGGGTCTCGCTGACCTTTGATGCCACCGGCCTGCAGGGTATTGTCTGGGTCAGCGTCCGCTTTGTGGAATCGGTCTGCGGCAGCGACTGGTGCATTGCGCGACTCGCTGCCGGGGGTCCCTATTACGTCACAAAATCTTCGCCTTCAGTGCCCTCATCGAGAGACGGTGCTCCCGTGCTTCCCACGGCGCACTACGTACTTGAAATCAAATGATGCCATAGCGATCTGATCTGCCTCTCCCCGGGGATATCTACGCGCCGGCGAGTACCGGTAAGTCCCACGTGCCTGAACAGGAAAGGACTGCCGCGCCCTGGGCGGGAAGGACATTACAGCCAGAGGAGTGTTAAACGATGAAAAAGATAGAACCCAGTGTAAGCCTTGACCATATGCTGCGACAGACGAGGATGCATCACGTGCAGCTCAGTTCCATGGTAGACCTCAAGGCAAACCTGCTGCTCACCATAGCGTCGGTGGTATTGACCATGGCCGCTCCCCATATAATAAATCCAAACCTCAAGGTGGCCGTCATTGTCCTCATCCTTTTCTGTCTCTCTACCATCTTTCTGGCCATCTATGCCGTCATGCCCAAGATGCCCCTGACCATCAAGCGTGAGGTAAGACCCGACATCAAGAGTCCCTTTTTCAATCTCCTCTTTTTCGGTGACTTCGTGAATCTCGAGTATGAGGATTATGAGCGGGAAATGGTCACCATGATGAACGATACCGATGAGATATACCGTGCGGAAGTGAAGGAACTCTACCAGCTGGGGATGTTCCTCGCCACGAAGAAATACCGGTACCTGCAGCTCGCCTATCTCTCGTTCATCGCCGGTCTCGTGGCCTGCTGTATCGTCATACTCTTTATGCATGTCTGAGGGACCGGCCATGGTACACGCGGGCATAGAAGAGATCATGCGGGGGGACAATTATATCTATCTCTTCATACAGGGGGAGGAGGCCGTCGTCATCGATCCTTCGGAGGCCCGTCCCGTACTGGAGGTGCTCCGGGGACGGCCCCTTCGCTGTGTCTTCAATACCCATGAACACGGGGACCATACCGGCGGCAATGAGGAACTGAAAGAGCAGACGGGCTGTCAGATCGTGGGACCCCATCGGGATATCCCCGCCGTCGACATACTAGCAGGGAGCGATCCCATCCCGGATGACTGTATCCCCGGGCTCCGGGTGCTCGCCGTGCCGGGGCACACCCCCGCATCGGTTGCCTACCATGTCCCCTTCGCCGGTATCGTCTTTACCGGCGATACCCTCTTTGCCGGGGGATGCGGCCGCCTCATGGGGGGATCCGCCGCGACCATGTATGCCTCACTGATGCGGCTTGCCGCCCTCCCCCCGCAGACGCTGGTCTACTGCGGGCATGAGTATACCCTGGAGAATCTGAGGTTTGCCGTCACCGTGGAGCCGGGGAACGATGCCCTGCAGCGCCGCCTGAAGGAGGTGGAATCACTCTACGATGCGGGGAAGACGACGATGCCCTCCACGATCGCTCTCGAAGGGGAGACCAACCCCTTCCTGCGCGTCCACTCCGCTGAAATCAGGGATAGACTCGATATGGCCGGGGCATCGCCCGTTGACGTCTTTGCCGAGCTGCGGCGACGGAAGGATGTCTTCTGAATGCAGAGGGCGTCCTGTTGCCCTGCCGCCAGGACGAGCGATGCGGACCGGGAAGGATCATGCACCACGGATCGCCCTTTGCCGCGCAATCACCGGCCGTCACTGTGGTGCCGGCATTATTTCATTGACACGCCGGGTCGTTCTCCTTATACTCCCCCAACGGCAGAGAAATTTCCCATCATTGTGTCGTGTCGTCACGTCTTATCCGGTGAGGAGAACAAGATATGAATAGAAGATTTATTTTTACGGGGCTCGGGCTTGTCGCCTTCGTACTTCTGTGGTTTGGCATGTCCTTTTATCCAGGCTGGCTGTGGTTTGAAAATCTCGGCTTTACCAGGGTTTTCTGGACCATGCTTTTGGGTAAACTCGGTTTTGGTCTGCTGGCCTGGCTCATCTTAATCGTCATCGTGGTCCTCAACCTCTACGCCGCCAACCGCTTGAACCCGAACATCTCACCGGGTGGGACACAACGGGCCGTCGACGGGTGGGCATCCCAGCTCGGCCTTTCGGGCCGGACCTTGAAACCACTCCTCGTCGTCTTTCTCCTGATCTTCAGTGTCATTATCGCCTCAAAGGGTGCCTACCAGTGGGATATGATCCTGCGCTATCTCTATCAGGAACCCTTCGGCGCAAGGGACCCGATCTTCAGCAGGGACATCGGGTTTTATATATTCTCTCTTCCTTTTTACACCTTTGTCCAAAACGGACTCCTGGTCTTTGTCATCATCGCTGCAGTGATCACCGTGGTATGGTACCTGAAGAGCGGCGCCCTTCACATAGAGGGTGAATTGAGCCAGACCCAGGGAACTCCCCCCTCCTTCCCCAAGATCACCATGGCGCCCATCGTCAAGAAACACATCATTTTCCTGGGGGGAATCGTGGCGATCCTTCTGGCCTGGGCCTATTATCTCAAGATGTATGGCCTTCTCTATTCCGGTCAGGGACCTGCCTTCGGTGCAAGTTATACCGACGTCCACATCAAGGTCCTGGCCTACCGGATCCTCACCGTCGTCACCCTGGGGTTTGCCCTGGTCCTCTTTTTTAATGCCTTTCGATTTCGGCCAAAGGTGATCTGGTTCAGTGCCGTCATCTGGATCGGGTCTGTCCTGGTATTTGCGACGGGACTCCCCGTGGTGGTGCAGCAATTTGTGGTCAAGCCCAACGAACTGGCCAAGGAAACACCCTACATCGCCCACAACATTGAGCATACCCGGCAGGCCTATAATCTGAACAAGATACAAGAGGTCGATTTTGAAGTCAATAATACCCTGAGCGCCGCCGATCTCAAGAATGACGATGTGACGATCGAGAATATCAGGATCTGGGATGAGCGTCCACTGCTCCAGACCTACCGGCAGATTCAATCCATACGGCTCTACTACGATTTTAACGATGTAGACGTCGATCGGTATCTCATCGATAAACGATACAGACAGGTCATGCTGTCAGCCCGTGAACTGGAGGTTAATAAGCTGCCGCCCCAGGCGAATACCTGGGTCAATCGACACCTCATCTACACCCACGGCTACGGCGTGGCCTCAAGCCCTGTCAATGAAGTCACGGAAGAGGGGCTGCCCCGCCTCTTCATCAAGGATCTTCCGCCTTCCTTTAAGCCGGACCTGAAGATAACGCGCCCCGAGATCTACTATGGAGAAAAGACGGATGAGTATGTCCTGGTCAAGACAGAGGCCAGGGAATTCGACTACCCCAAGGGGGACAAGAATGTCTATGCCACCTATGAGGGAGAGGGCGGCATTCATATCAATTCCTTCCTCAGACGATTTCTATATGCCCTTGAATTTATGGATCCCCAGATACTCTTTACCACCTATCTGGGTCCCGACAGCAGAATCATGTATAACCGCCCCATCGACATGCGGACGGAAGCGATTGCACCCTTTCTCGATTACGACGGTGATCCCTACCTCGTCGTCTCGGGGGAACGGCTCTACTGGATTCAGGATGCCTACACGACATCGGACATGTATCCCTATTCGGTCCGGTCCTATGGCCGTTTTGACAAGGCGGGATTAAATTACATCCGGAATTCCGTCAAGGTGACCATCGATGCCTATAATGGAGATGTCACCTATTACATCATCGATGACAAGGACCCCCTTATCAAGACCTATGCGCGTATATTCCCCGGTCTCTTCAAGTCCTTCAGTGACATGCCGGCCGATCTCAAGCGGCACATCCGCTACCCCAAGGACCTCTTTGCCATCCAGATGGAGACCTACACGAAATATCACATGGAAGATGTCCAGGTCTTCTACAACCAGGAAGACCTCTGGCAGATTCCCGATGAGTTGTATGGTGACAGCCGCCAGAAGATGGAACCCTACTATATCATCATAAAACTCCCTGAAGAGGACAAGGAGGAGTTTTTCCTCATGACCCCCTTCACCCCGTCAAAGAAGGATAATATGATCGGCTGGCTGGCGGCCCGGTGCGATCTGCCCGACTATGGCAAGCTCTTGGTATACAAACTACCCAAGGAAAAACTGGTCTATGGGCCGATGCAGATTGAAGCCAGGGTGGATCAGCAGACGGAGATCTCGCGGGAACTGAGCCTCTGGGGGCAACGGGGGTCCCGGGTCATCAGGGGTAATCTCCTGGCCATCCCCGTCAGTGACACCTTCGTCTACGTGGAGCCCGTCTACCTGGAAGCCATACAGGAGGAAAGCGAAGCGGCGAAGGCCGCGGCTCAGTCGGGAAGCACGACAAAAAGGCGGGGGAGGGCACCGATCGCACAGTCGCCGCTCGACACAAGGGCCGCCTCCCTGCCGGAACTCAAACGGGTCATTGTCGCCTTCGGAAATCGTGTCGTCATGGAGGAGAATCTTGATAAGGCCCTGAGCACCATACTGGGCGGGCAGATAATCACCTCACCCGAACAATCGGCGTCCCCCTCCATGCACCGTGGAGACGATGTCTCCGCTCTGGGAATGACGGCGCTGGAACATTACCGAAAGGCCAAGGATTACCTCAGGCAGGGGAACTGGGCCGGATACGGGAAGGAACTGGAGCGGCTGGAAAGCATCCTCGAAGAGATGTCGCGTTCGAAACAGGAATAATCATTCCTGATCTGTACCGTGAAGCCTGTCCGCCGCAGCGGGCTCGTCCGCCGCAGCGGGCTCGTCCGCCACAGCGGGCTCGTCCGCCACAGCGGGATTCACTGCGTTTTACGCTGTCACTGCCGATCAGCCGTCATTGCCCGTCTTGATCAGCATGCTCGATGGGTCGAGGATCACGGGAGGCGCTTCGAATTGTCCCTGCAGCATCTCTATACGGGTCGCGCCGCCTTCGGGCTTCAATGCCAGGATCGTCTCGAAGAAATCGGACACCCGAGAAAATGACAGGGGCATGCCCTGTTCATTCGTTGCCTCATCCCGGTGGGTCGTGATGCTGAACCAGGCGGGACAGGCGTTGTTCTGCGCCAGTTCCTTCAGGGCGATCAGTTGTTCCTCCACCCCTTCGTCGAAGGTAAGGCCGTCTATGATGATGAGATGGGGCGTGAAGATCTCCTGTGCAGTCAGATCGGTGAGCCGTTCCTTGAACCGGGGAACACTGAAGGAGGTCTTCCTGAAGGTCATGATAAAGCGGCGACGGAGCATCACGTGCCATAATTCATTGATACCACCCTCGGTGTCCCTGTCGACGAGACTGTCGAAGAGTTCCCGGTACCGGAGGGTCACCTTCTTGACGGGATCACTGAGGCTGACGTGGAGGACATTCCGGTCCCGTGCCATGGCGTTCAGTGCCAGCTGCACGAGAAAGGCCGTCTTTCCCACACCGTTTCGTGCCAGCAAGGCAGAGAACCCTCCTCCCCTGTTGCAGGTATCTTCTGCCATACCTCCCAGGGGACTTTTCAGTATAATGTCTTGTTTCTGCATGGTTACATTCCTGTCTTTCAGATATATTAGGGTCCCTCTGTTCCGGGTCGCCATACCCGGCGGCGATCCGCTCCTAGGCAACATGCTTTTTCTTCCGTGCCGCCTTGTCCGCCAGTTCTTCCGCCACGGACTGGGGAACCCGTTTGTAGAGGGCAAATTCCATGGTGAACTGCGCCTGTCCCTGCGTCGCCGATCGCAGGACAGTGGAAAAACCGAACATCTCTGCGAGGGGTACCTGTGCCTCGATGACGCTCATGGGTCCTTCGTCCTGTGAACCGATGATCATGCCCCGTCGCTGGTTGACCAGGCCCATGACGGCGCCGTGGAAATCGGCGGGTGTCTCGACGGCCACCTTCATGATGGGTTCATGGATGACGGGTTTTGCCCTGTTATAGGCCTCGCGGAAGGCACCCCGTGCCGCCGCCTGAAAGGCCATATCGGAGGAATCGACGCTGTGAAAGGCCCCGTCGTTGATGACAACCCGTATCCCCGTCACGGGATATTCCGTCTTGGGACCCTTTGTCATGCATGCGCGGAACCCCTTTTCACAGGCCGGAATGTACTGTGTGGGGATGACGCCCCCGGTGATCTCGTTGACAAATTCAAAGTCCGATTCCGTCATCGGCTCCATGTATCCGGCCACTCGGCCGTACTGGCCCGACCCACCGGTCTGTTTCTTGTGTATGTAATCGAATTCCGCCCGTTGCGTGATGGTTTCGCGGTAGGCCACGAGGGGGCTCCCCGTATCCACATCGGCGCCATACTCACGGCGCATGCGCTCCACGTAGACCTCGAGGTGCAGCTCACCCATTCCTTCGATGATCGTTTCGTCCGTCTCGTCATCGACGTGGGTCCTGAAGGTGGGGTCTTCCTTGGTAAAGCGGTTCAGTGCCTTGGACATGTTGATCTGCGATTTGTTGTCCTTCGGGATGATGGCCAGAGAAATCACCGGATCGGGGACAAACATGGAGGTCATGGTCAGGTTCAGTCCCGGTGACACGAAGGTGTCTCCCGATGAACAGTCGATTCCGAAGAGTGCCCCGATATATCCGGCCGGGATCGCGTCGATGTCTTCCATCTGGTCCGCGTGCATGCGGACGACCCGTCCCACCTTTATCTTTTTCCCACTGCGTATGTTGACAATGGTCGCACCCTTGGAGATCGTTCCCTGATAGACCCGTATGTAGGTGAGCTGGCCGTAGGGGCCGTCCTCCAGTTTGAAGGCCAGGGCCACGGTGGGGTCGTCGGCGCTGTTGGAGAGTGCGATGGCCGATTCTTCGTGATCCATATCGAGGGCACTGTTTTCGATATCGGAGGGGCTGGGCAACAGCTGCGTGACGGCGTCGAGGAGTGGCTGCACCCCCTTGTTCTTGTAGGCCGTTCCCATGAATACCGGTGCCAGCTGACGTGCAACCGTTCCCCGCCTGACTGCCTCGATGATGAGTTCCTCGGCGATATCCCGTTCCTCAAGGACGGCCTCCATCAGTTCATCGGAAAACATCGATGCCGCCTCGATCAGTTCGTCACGCTTTTCCGTCGCCTGCTGCAGGAGGGCCGGGGGGATATCTTCGATACGAAGGTCTTCACCCTTGTCTCCATCGAAGTAGAGCGCCTTCATGGAGACGAGGTCGACGACCCCCTCCATGTCCATTTCCAGGCCGATGGGAATCTGCATGGCCACGGCATTGTGACCCAGCTTTGATCTCATTTGTTCTATGACGCGCAGGGGATCGGCACCGCTCCGGTCACACTTGTTTATAAAGGTGATGAAGGGGACATTGTACCGTCTCATCTGGTTGTCCACGGTGATGGTCTGGGACTGGACGCCGCCCACGGAACAGAGGACGAGCACCGCGCCGTCGAGGACCCGGAGGGATCGCTCCACCTCGACGGTGAAATCGACGTGCCCCGGGGTGTCGATGATGTTGATCTCATGACCCTTCCACTGGCAGAACGTGGCCGCCGAGGCGATGGTAATACCCCGTTCCCGTTCCAGTTCCATGGAATCCATGGTTGCCCCCACACCGTCCTTTCCCTTGACGTCGTGGATAGCATGGATACGCTTCGTGTAAAAAAGGATCCGCTCGGTAAGGGTGGTCTTTCCTGAATCGATATGTGCACTGATGCCTATGTTTCTGACTTTCCGGTCCTTCATTGTCCTCTGTTTCCTGTCGTGGAATGATTTGTAATAGGAACTACAGGTAGTAAAAAACCCCCATTCGGCGCGCAGTCCAGTGGGGGTCTCAGCTTCCTTCCTGTGACGATAGTCTAGTTACTGCGTGCAGGTTTGTCAAGGACAATTAGCAAATTATACCTCCCGGCGGAAAGAGATTCGAGACCGGTCAGTGCCGGTATGATGAAAAATAGGTGGATAAAGAGAGAAATCGCTGATATACATACAGAACAACATGTATGTAAGCTTCGGGAAACGTTCAAACTATCCAAGAGGGGAGGTTACCTATGAAATCACTGGCGATTTTGAAGGAAACGCAGATTTTCCAGTATCTCACCGACGAACAACTGAAGAAAATGGAGCCTCTGGCGGTTGAGGAGAAGCATAAGGCGGGGACTGTTCTGTACAAGGAGGGAGACAGGGCAGCCACCTGTTACATTGTCACGAAAGGGAAGGTTGTCCTCGATATGAAGATAGACATGGGACCGTCGGCGCCTCCTCTGCAGGTTACCGTCGATGTCATAACGACGGGTGAAGAGATGAGCTGGTCGGCCTTTGTGGAACCCCACATCTTTACCGTCAGCGCCCTCTGCATGGAAGACACGACACTCCTTACCTTTGAGTCCAGCAAAATGAGAGTATTGATCAATGAAGATGCAAACCTGGGTTTCAACGTCATGAGGGGAGCCGCAAAACTGGTAGCCAAACGCCTCCACCATACGAGAAACTTACTGGCGGGAGAACGGGGACTGCGGTTTCTGCCTACCTATTAACCGGCACTGCAGGCGGGTGAGGCCGGAGGCGTCACCCGCCGCTGTGTCGTGACGTTATTCTTCTGTCTTCACGCCATATTTTTTCTTCAGATACTGCTCGCCCGTTGAGGGATACAACGCATAGACGAGCAGGTCTTCCTCCGTCTTTGCCAGGTCGCCGATCTTTTCGCGACACTGTTCCAGTTCGGGTTCGAGATAGTCTGCCGGCCTCCCCGTGATCGGTGTCTGGCCCCGGGGATATTTTTTGAGCACCATCTTCTGCACCTCGGGATCGACCTTCGTCGGTGTCTCGCCGTAGAGTCCATAGGCCAGATCCTTGATCTGATTGGTGACCATCTTGTACTTCCCGAAGAGGACATTGAGGACTGCCTGAGAACCGATGATCTGAGAGGTGGGTGTCACCAGTGGCGGCGTCCCCAGTTCCCGCCGCGTCACGGGAATCTCGTCGTACACGTCCTGGAGCCTGTCGAGGGCCTTCATCTCTTTGAGCTGGCTGATGAGATTGGAGATCATGCCGCCCGGAACCTGATGGGCCAGGACACCGCCGTCGACGACGGACAGTTTGTTGGATGCCAGAAATTTCTCATACTTGGGGGCTATTGCCTCGAGGTGTTCACCCAGTTTCAGGAGCCTGAAGAGATCGAGACCGGTGTCCCACTCCGTCTCCTGAAGGGAGACGACCAGCGGTTCAATTGCCGGCATGGATGTCCGCAGGGCGAAGGGTGCCAGGCAGGTGTCCACGATGCTGACCCCCGCCTCAATGGCCTTGATGTAGGTCATCGATGCCATGCCGCTCGTGTAGTGCGTGTGCAGGTGGAGGGGCACGGAGACGTGCTTCTTCAGTTCCGAAATCAGCTTGAAGGCATCATAGGGGGCGAAGATTCCCGCCATGTCCTTGACACAGATCGTGTCGGCGCCCATCGCTTCGAGATCCATGGCCTTCTTTGTGTAGTAATCGAGGTTGAATATATCGCCGCCCAGGTGCCGTTCCGTCAGGGTGTAGCAGACGACGCCCTCGAAGTGTTTCCCGTTTGCCTTGATACGCTCGACGGCGGTCTCGAAGTTCCTCAGATCGTTGAGGGCATCGAAGACCCTGAAGACATCGATGCCGACTTCACAGGCCTTGTCGACAAAGGCACGGACGACGTCGTCGGGATACTGGCGATATCCCACCAGATTCTGTCCCCGCAGCAGCATGGTAAAGGGGGTCTTTTTTATATATTTCTTCAGGATCTTCGGTCGTTCCCAGGGGTCTTCGTCGAGAAACCGGTGCATGGTGTCGAAGGTCGCCCCTCCCCATACTTCCATTGCCCAGAAACCCATCTCGTCCATCGCTTCGGCAATGGGGATCATATCCTCTGTCTTCATTCGTGTCGCATAGATAGACTGGTGGCCGTCCCGGAACGTATTGTCCTGAATCCTTACTCGATTGGCCGTTGGTGTCTTGTCTTCTTTCAAGGTAAACCTCCTTGTACGGTAATTAGGTGCCTTCGTGATGAAGGAGCACAGCTGTCGATGCCTGCGTCGATCATGCAGGCAGTTGCATTGTATAGTCCTGGTACAGTGGAATTACAACGATGTGACGCTCCCTGCGACCAGGGAGATACGGCGGGGTGAGTGTGTGAATACAAAATAGACACATCAACTCTCTTGGAATTATCACGGCCATCCCCGGGCATTCCTGAATTGCCTGAAGCGGGCCGCGGATTTATCAAAAAACACCCATGGTGAAGCATGTTTCACCGCTCATCGACGTGCGAATGTGGTGGAAGGCCCCTTTCGCCGCGTCATGCTCTGCGGCAGGGCCATGGGCGTGGTATCGCAATCAGCCATCCCACCACCAATAGCATCACCCTATATATAATAGTAGTGGGGAGTGTCAAGCTGAAAGCGCACGCTCCCCTGTTTTTTCGATGTAATAATCACTTGTCATTTGCTGTCATACCAATTATGCTGTCCCAGGCAGGGGGCATGCACTCCCCCTCCCGATGGGAAACAATACCCGACACGGGTGAAGGGTCGAGTCTATGTTACAGGTGGGATTGACGGGTGGAATAGGGAGCGGAAAATCGACGGTTGCCGGCCGTTTCGCCGTAAACGGGGCATGTGTGGTGGATTTCGATCGACTTGCCCATCAGGTCCAGGAACGGGGGAGTCCCACGTGGCATGCAATCGTCAGGACCTTCGGGAGTGATGTCCTCACCGGAGACGGGACGATAGACCGGACGCGGCTGGGGAAGGTCGTCTTTCGCGATACGGAGAAACTGCGCCTGCTCAACGACATTATGCATCCGGTGGTATTGCAAAAATGGAAGGAACAGGTCGACGCCGTTCTGAAGGAACGGACAGACGCCATCGTCATTGCCGACATCCCGCTGCTCATAGAGGTCGGGTGGCAGGATTCCTTTGATGTCGTTGTCCTCGTATATGTATCTCCTGATATGCAGATCAGGAGGATAGGGGAGCGGAACGGATGCAGCGACAGGGAGGCACGGGACAGACTGAACGCCCAGATGCCCCTGGATGACAAGATTGCCTATGCCGATTTTGTCATCGATAATGAGAAGTTGCTGAGTGACACCAACAGGCGTGTAGACGAAATATGGATGAGACTGCTCGAGATAGAGCGGGAAAAGAGAGAGACGGGAGGTGCCGCATGATAGGGGAAAACGTAGTGACCGAATTCAGTGCCGGTATGTCGAGACCGGTGATCGATGAGACCACCTATGTTCACCCCCTTGCATCCGTTATCGGTAACGTGATCCTGGGGAAGCACATCATGGTCTCACCGATGGCATCCATCAGGGGGGATGAGGGACAGCCCCTCTCCATCGGAGACGACTCAAACGTGCAGGATGGGGTCATCATCCACGGGCTTGAAACGGCAGTGAAGGGGGTGCCGGTAGATGGCAACTTCCATGTGGTCGATGGAAGGATGTATTCCGTCCACGTGGGGAAGAGGGTATCGCTCGCCCATCAGGTGCAGATCCACGGACCTGCCGTCATCGGTGACGATACCTTCGTGGGGATGCAGTCGCTTGTCTTCA
>Ga0272441_10005092_pt1 | contig 23183 bp, 20 predicted proteins | sample SSMProp6N_FD_193582 | JGI IMG/M metagenome (GOLD analysis project Ga0272441, IMG submission 193582) | Marine sediment archaeal communities from Little Sippewissett salt marsh, Falmouth, MA, United States - SSM-Prop-6N | ecosystem: Environmental > Aquatic > Marine > Wetlands > Sediment ...
TAGAAGCGGGAGCTAAGGAAACCCTTAGCTCCCAACCGGTATCACTATTCAGCTCTACCTACTTCGTTACCGCCTCAAACTCCTGCTGCATCGCCTCGACCGCTTCTTCAGGAGTCATTTGCCCGGCTATAGCCGCGGATCCATACTTGGCAAAAGTGTTTGTCCAGGCCATGGTGTGCTGGCTCTTCGGCTGTCCGTCCACTCCGGCTTCCAGCATCCTTGCCGCCTGCTCGAAGCCTTCGATGGCCGCCTGGAAATAGGGGAAGTCGTCCTTACGCTCGTTGATCAGGCTCTGCCTGACGATGACCCCTCCGTTGTCTACATAGATGTTTCCATTCGCCTTGCTCAACATCCAAACCATGAACGCAAAGGCAGCGTCTTTGTTCTTGGTCTGTGTGCTCATCCCCAGGCCGGCGCCGGAAATCGTGTTGTAATCATTGGCGGGTCCCATGGGGACGGGTTCGTAATGAATCTTTCCCGCCACAACCGAGGTTTTCGGATTTTCAACCACCGGCATCAGCGCCGTGACTTCCAGACCGATGGCAGCCTGTCCTTCGGCAAAAGTCGCAATCGCTTCCGTCGCGGAGAGCGTAGAAATCTGCGGATGTCCCTGGGCGCACAGGTCTACCATGAAGGAAACACCGTCAACCGCTTCCTGAGATTTCCACAAAATTTCCTTAGTGTCATAGTCATATAACTTGGCACCCCAGTTGAATCCAATCAGGGGGGTAGGAAAGTTTGCACCGCCGAACGCGGGGCGTCCTCTCATTACGATGCCGTATACCCTGACGCCGTCTCTTTCCAGTTCGAGATCATTGAAGAATTTTGCAGCTTCATAGACCTCCGCCCAGGTCTTGGGGTAATCGCGGCCATATTGCTCAAAGAGGTCTTCCCGGTAGCCCATCACCGCGCACTCACCGGTTGCCGGGAAAGCGAAAGCATCCCCATTCAAATCTTCGTTCACGTACCTGAGCGAGGGAATAAAATCATCATAGTCGAACCAGGCGGGAGTTGTTACCGTTTTGGTATTGTCGAGCCACGGCTGGATGGATTCCAGAGCGCCCAGCTCAAAGAGCTCGTAGCCGAATGCCTTGGAACAGTACATGATATCGAACAACCCGGTTTTTCCCGCATTGTCCAACAGGTACTTGTCATGCAGCTTCGACAATTCAACCGAATAGTAATCCACATCGATACCGGTCAGCTTTTCAAAATCCGGTGTCATTTTTTTCCAGGCATCCATGGCCGTAATTTCGATGGATGCGATGGTTATCTTCTGGCCGCCGACCTTTTCCTTCACTTCCGCCGCCCAATCCAAGACGTCCTGGGAATAGTCGTAAATCAAATCGGCGCTGTCCACTTCTTCTTCCTGGCCGCCGGCGAAAACATTTCCAGCCAGCATCGCAACCAGGCACAGCACGAAAATTAATTTCGTTAACTTCATCTAGCTTCTCCTTTACGTACGATTAAAATAATAAGTTTCCTCATAGCACACACATTCCGCTCCTCCAGCCTCTCTACCCCCTTTCCTGCCTGGAGGTTTATCTGAATAGTTACACGTTTTAATTTCTGCTAAAGTCTTCTATCTTCCTGTTGAGCAGCTTTCTGTAAAAGACAAAATTCTCAAGGGGCACATCCGGCGGGACATGATGATCGATAAAAGGTATGTAGCCGCCCTGCTGCAGCATAAAATCCAATTTGTCGTCCAGCTCTTTGGCAATTTCATCTTTTCCAGCGATCAAGGCTTTCTTGTCCAGGCCACCGCAAATTTTTAAACTTGGAAACTGTCTGCGGATCGCAACGACATCCATGCCCGCGGAAACTTCCATCGGGTAAATACCGTCGATTCCCGCCTCGAGCAAAATCGGGATCACGGCAGAACAGTCGCCGTCGGTGTCCAGGAGGATATTATTTACCCCGTTTCCCTTAAGGAAATGCGTCATCTTCTTATAAACAGGAGAAAAGAACTCTTCGATTAAACCAGGAGAGATCATGGGCCCGTTCTTGTAGCACATGTCTTCCCAGAAATTGAAGCAATCCGGTTTGATCTTGTGTATGGTCCTGTCCAGCAGCTCGATCCAGAAATCCGCCAAATAGTCGACGATTTCCCGTACCAGCCCGGGGTTGTCATAAAAGATGAAATAGACATCCGGCTCGCCGAAGAGCTCCCGCAATGTCCCGAAAAAACCGACCGGAGGGCCTCCGACGGTGAGAGGGTACTCCCGGTTTGCGTGCCGTGATACGGCTTTAGCCAGGTCTTCCGGAAGCCGGCCGGCTGTCGCGGGATCCAGTTTTTCAGCTTTTAATTGCTCCCAATCTTCCCGGGTCTTCACCGGCCCCTCGAGCACTTTGGCGATTGTTGTATTGTCTTTGTTGGCCAGCTTTTTATTGCCGTTTTCATCAAGGAGAATGATATTGCCATGATCATCCTGTCCCAGGATTTTTTGCTGATACTTCGGGTAAATCCACATTTCAAGCGGGAAGCGGGCTATGGGCTCATCCAGCCCGACGACACTTTTGATGTCTATAAACTCATCTCCCAACAAACCCATGCCGCCGCGCAGGGAATCGCCGTCTTTAAGAGCGGTCGATACACCGCTTTTGCATTCCAGGCCCTCTTCGTACCATCGCCTCGCCGTACCGGCCCAGTAGCCGAATTCCCAGCGAGGCGGGGAGGCATTCTTTTCGAAATTGAAAACAGAATTAAACCTGTCTTTAACTGTCATCCCCATATTCCACTGACTTGCGGTGGTTGAACCTGCTCCGCCAGTCGTCGTATTTGTACCTCTTCATGTTTTGATCGTCAGGATAGATGAAGCGGGCTCCCCACTGTAAAATCACCGTTTTCAGGGAGGGATCATTCTGGCTGACTATCCACTCCAGCTGTCCGGGATCGATCGTCGATGACGACCAGTTCTCATAGTGATCGGGAATCACGACATCCGCACGCAACGCCTGGGCGACTCTGAAGGCGTCGAAGGGAGACAGCTTATCCGTGCCGCCGGGCGCATTATGCCCCATATTCAGAATGGCTATATTGATATCGTGCCGTTTGCCGACTGCGGCGTATCCGTTGTTGTACAGGGTGTCTCCCAGGAAAGCCACATTCCCTCCCTCGCTGTGGAAGATGAAAGTGACGGCCACATCATCGTAATCCGCCTTCCCGGTGGAGGCGCCCATACCCGTCGTGGTTCGGGAAACCATGTCGTCATAGTTCTTTTCCACGGAAACCTCGGTTTCCTTCAGCTTAATTTTATCCCCCGGCTTCACCTGGATTATCCGCTTTTCCGGAACGCCCCAATTGCGGAAAAACTCGCAGGTCTGCTTGGGACCCACGAACAGGCAGTCAGAAGTCTTGAGCAACGCTTTGACGGTATAGAAATCGCAATGATCCCCGTGATGGTGGGTCGAGAAGGATGCGTCGATGCGCTTGAAATTCCAGGGGTCAATTACATGCGGATTCAGCCTCAGCCAATCCAGGCGCTCGGCCCCGGTAGTCTGGCATACGCCGCAGTAATCGTATCTGGTGTAGTTGGAAGGGCCGGAATAATTGTCGATGAGATAAACTTCTTCCTTGTTTTTGAGGCACCAGGAAGGACCGCCGAACCACCACAGCGCCACCTTGCCATTCTCTACGCGGGTTTCGTCGATCTGTTTGTTCAGATAGGTTCCCCACTCGGGAAAACATTCCTCCAGCCACTGTGTGCGGGTCAGGTCTCGCTCGGCCAGCATTTTCGCGGCTTCGATAATGCCCACGTCAAACGGATCAAGTTCTTTTTTCATTTCTTCCCCTCACAAGCTTGCATTATATTCTGTTATGTGCTATTCTGCTTATCAGATATGTTATAAGATGATCGTCGATCTGTCAACAGATTGCTTGTGTAATATTTCTGTTTTTTTGACATTATCAGGTGGGAATGGTAAATATAAAGAAAACCCGGATAGGCCATCTTAATCACGGTTGAATCCTAAAGGGGCAAACATGAGCGACTCTGAGAAACAGATATTCTCGTTCTCGAAACCGGTCGACAAGCAGTCACTTGTAAGAACAGTCGTAAACAGAATCAAGGAAGCCCTCATAAACAGGGAACTCAAACCGGGTGATGTACTGCCCTCTGAGAACCAGCTGGCGGAACAACTGGGGGTCGGCAAGTCCGTGGTACGGGAAGCCATCAAGATGCTGCAGGCTTTCGGCGTTGTGGAGGTTCGGCAGGGAGCGAGAACCGTAATCAGAAAGGCAATGCGAGAAGACAGCGCCACGATTCTTCTCTTTCAAATGTTGACCGAGCAGCAGCACAGCAAGTACCTGGTGGAATTGCGGACACTTTTGGAACCCAGCTTCACCCTCCTGGCCAGCCAAAAAGCCACCCCGGAAGACCTGGATAGAATGGAGGAAACCCTCGGCCAATTGGAAACCGCCATCAGAGAAAAGAGGCAAAAAGTCGAGGACGACATCCAGTTTCATCTGGAGGTGTTCAAGGCGACACATAATCCTTTCGTAATTACAATTGGCGAAACCTTGCTCCAATTGAGCAGGCACTCCATAACCTATTCGGTTAAGAAGAGGCCGGAGCTGGCTTTGGTCATGCACAGGCAAATATTCGAGGCTGTAAAAAGCCGGGATGAAGAGAAAATAAACGCAGCCGTGGTAGAAAGCTTTAAAGGCTGGCAGATCAGTTTAAAGGAAGAGGCTGAAGATGAAATCGCCGATCTACAAATTACCCATCCAACCGAACAGGAGCACTGAATGATTAAAATCGCTGCATTTCCCAAATGCTGGATCAATGATATTTCCGAAGGGAAAATCAGCCTCTTTAAATGGATAGAACTGGCCGCAGAATTGGACTGCGACGGGTTGGAGCTTTACTCCGAATTCCTCGAGTCCCATGAGCCGGCCTATATCTCCAGGGTGAAAAAAAGCATCGAGAAGGCTAATTATGAGATGCCCATGATGTGCTATTCACCGGATTTCACGAAACCAGACAAAAGTGAACGGCAGAAAGAAATACAGAAACAGATCGATATAATCAGGGTAACCGCGGAGCTTGGAGGGCAGTTTTGCAGAACTCTTTCCGGGCAGGCGAGGCCTGAAATAACCCTCGAGCAGGGAATCGATTGGGTAACCGATTGCATCGAACAGTGCATTCCCGCGGCGGAAGAATGCGGTATTAAGATAGTTATGGAAAACCATTATAAAGACGGCTACTGGAAATACCGCGAGTTTGCCCTGAAGGAAGAAGTATTCAGCACCATCATTAACCGAATCGATTCGCCCGTTTTCGGCGTTCAGTATGATCCTTCGAATTCACTGGTCGCGGGCGACGACTATCTCGAGGTGCTGGATAAGGTAATAAGCAGAGTTTATACCATGCACGCCAGCGACCGGCACCTGTTGCCGAACAAATCAATAGAAGAGTTAAGGGAGAGTGACGGCACCCTCGGCTATCCGGAATATTTAGTCCATGGTGTGATCGGCCAGGGTGAAATAGATTACGATGAGATCTTCACGCGCCTCAAAAAGCATGGTTATAGCAGCTGGGTTTCGATCGAGGACGGTGTCAACGGCCTCGAAGAGATGCAGCAATCGCTCTCATATCTTCAGAATTTACGGAAAAAGTATTTCTCCGAATAACAACATAATACCGGCGCCGCACAGGCTCGAGGATCTGTCATGCAAAGAGTTAAAACCGGAATTATCGGCTGCGGCAAGGTCAGCCACACTCACGCCAGAGCCTTGCAGGAACTGCATGAATCCGAGTTTACCGCGGTTTTCAGCCGTTCCGCCGAGAAGGCAGAGCTCTTCGCCCGCCAATACGGCATCAAAGGCTACAGCGACCTGGAAAACATGCTTGAAAGCGGCGGGCTTGAAGCGGTTGTCGTCTGCACCCCCCATCCCTTTCACGCAGAACCTGCCCTCAAAGCACTGAACGCCGGGATTCACGTCCTGGTGGAAAAGCCCCTGGCCTCGTCGCTCAAAGACTGCGATGCAATGATCGCCGCAGCCGGAGCGTCCCGATGCAAGCTTGGAACGGTCAGCCAGCGGCGCTGGTATGACCCGGTGCGCAGAGTCCGCCGGGCGATCGAGAACGGGAAAATCGGAGAGCCCGGGCTGGGAGTTGTTCAGATGTTGGGTTGGCGGGACCGGGCTTATTACGACAGTGATCCCTGGAGAGGGAGTTGGAGCATGGAAGGAGGGGGCGTGCTGGTCAACCAGGCACCGCACCAATTGGACCTCCTGCAATGGTTCATGGGTCCTATCGAAGAGGTTTTCGGCTACTGGGAGAACCTCAACCACCCCTACATCGAGGTCGAAGACACGGCGGTCGCGGTGATCCGCTTCCGCAACGGCGGGCTGGGCAGCATTCTTGTATCAAACTCACAGAAGCCGGGTATACACGGCAAAGTACACGTTCACGGACGGAACGGGGCCTCGGTGGGAGTACAGACCGACGGAGGCGCGATGTTTATCGCGGGAATGACAAAAATCAGCGAGCCGCCCGTCAATGACCTCTGGACCGTTACTGGAGAGGAGCATCTGCTCGAGAGCTGGAAAGAGCAGGACAGCGCCACATTCCAATCCGTGGACGCTACCACCTTCTACCATAAGCTGCAGGTCCAGGATTTTCTTAATTCCATTGTAGAGGACCGCGCCCCTCTGATATCCGGCGAAGAGGGTCGGAAAACTGTGGAGCTTTTTACCGCTTTATACCTGTCCAACCGTGACCGGGTTCCCATCCGCTTTCCAATCAAAAGCGATAGCTGATAGTTCTCCTTCTCACAGCGGAGGCACCGAAACCCTTTAGGGAGCGGCGAAGTAGCTGGCGGCGATTTCCCGGCTTGAGACGATCCCCTCAAGGATATTCTCCACCACCTTCTGGGGGGGGACCTTGCGGTTGAGCACCCGGTAGACCCCCCGGCAGATGGGCAGCACCACGCCGTATTCCCGGGAAAGGATCTGGACGTAGCGGGCGGCCACCGCTCCCTCGGCCAGGTAGCCCAGGTCGTTGATGTGGGTAATCAGGTCGTCGATATCTTTAAAGCGATCGAGCAGGCGGGTCAGGATGATCTCCCGGCCCAGACGGCGGTTGCGGCCGTAGCGGCTGCGGCAGGTGACCTCCAGGTCGCCCACCCCGGCGATGGAGGCGAAGGTTTCGGCGTGGGTGGCGCCCATGGCCAGGCCCAGGCGCTGGATCTCATTGAGCCCCGCGGCCAAGAGCAGTGCCTCGGTGTTGTCGCCGAAGCGCTCGGAGAGCTCCGCCAGGGCGTCGAGCATGCCGAAGGCGATGGCGATCACGTTCTTGACCGCCGCTGAGATTTGCACGCCCTTGACGTCCAAAGAGGAGAATACGATCAGGTTCGTGCCGGAAAACAGCTTGCGGAAGCGGATCGCCGTGGTGCCGCTGGCGGAGGCGCTGATCAGGCCCGTGATCTTGCCGCGGGCGACCTCTTCGGCGTGGCTGGGCCCTGACAGGTAGACCAGGTTGCCCTTGTACTTGCCGGGCAGATAGTCCTCCACCGCGTCGGTGAGGAGCTTGACCTTGCCGTCGGCCTCCACGAAACCCTTGGTGGCCAGGGCGATGCGGGTGCGGCCCTCGATGATGTCGGGCACGGTCAGCATCCGCCGCACTATACCTATAAGATAGGGAGAGGGCACAGCGATGATCAGGTAGTCCTTTTTAGCGGCCGCCGTCATCAGGTCGGAGGTCGCCTTCAGTTTTTCCGGCAGCGCCACGCCCATCAAATAGCGGGGATTGCGGTGCTCCCGGTTGACGGCCCGGGCCACCTCCTCCTCGAAGCACCAGATCTCCACCCGGCAGCCCTGTTCGGCCAGGACCTTGCCGATGGCCGTGCCCCAGGCCCCACCGCCGAGAATCCCGATTTTTTGCCGTCGTTTACCCCGCATTATGGCCCCACTGTAGGCCGAATCGCTTGTCCGCTGCAAGGGTTCGTCTTGACGGCTCTGCGGGCCATCCCTTATCATTCTCATCATTATCCGCCGCCCCCGGGCGGGAACAGCGAAGGAGTCAATATGAAACGTATCCTGTCCGTGATACTGTGCCTTCTGATCACCGTTGGTCTATCGGCCGCGGGCATCGAAAAGGCCCTGCGGGGCGGCATCGACAGCCTGGCGGAGCAGTATGTGGAAAAAGCCGGACCGCTCTACTCCAAGCAGACGGTGACCATCGTGGGCATCGAGAACCTCTCCGAGGCGGCGGAGGCCAACTTCGTGGGCCAGGGCCTGGGGGAGATCCTGAAGCTGATCATCAACGACAGCCTGGTGTTCAAGTACGTGGACCGCCGCCTCCTGGGCGAGGCCCTGGAGGAGATCGAGCTGGCCCTCTCGGACATCACGGCGGAAGGCCGGGTCGAGGTGGGCCGGATCGAGGATGTCTCACTGCTCCTGGCCGGGAGCGTGCAGGAAGAGGGCGCGGACTTCCTGGTCAGCCTGCAGCTGGTGGAGGTGGAGACCACCTCCCTGGCGGCCGCCGTACAGGTGCGCATTCCCCGGGAGGAGCTGATCGCCGAAGGGCAGCGCATCGCCTACGAGTTTCTGGTGGCCAACGGCATCGGCATGGGTTTGAACATCACCCCCCACAACAGCCTGGTCCTGCCCCAGGAGCCGATCGTTGCGGGGGGTGACGACCAAAAGCACGCCTTCGCCTTCGGCGGGGTGCTCTCCTACCGGTTGAGCCGGCGCTGGAAGCTGGCTTTGGACACCAGCTTCAAGATGCACGACCTGCTGTATGACAACCGTACTTACAGTGAGATTTTGAATATTAACACAACAGCATACACCGATGCATTAACCCTGTATGATCTCATAGGAAACGACGGCGAACTCACTGAGGCGGCCAGCGGCGCTTCGGCCGCCATCTCCAACTGGCCCATCTCCTACTTCTTGACCCAGCAGGTCTTAAGCTTCACGCCTTCCGTTAGCTACGTGCTGCCGATAACGAGGGCCTTCAATGTGTCCGCCGGCCTCGGGCCGGTTTTCGCCTACATGGCCTATTTGCAGAACTACGACGCCATCGTCGTGCTCACCCCCACCACCAGCACAGCCAGCGATCCCCCGCCGGCGGTCAAGTTCGCCCGCCGAAGCTACCGCATGGACTATTTCGGCCTGGGGGCCCAGCTAAAGGTCGAGGCGGAGTACTTCCTGCTGCCCCGCCTGGCACTCAATGCCGGCGTCAGCTACCAGCTGCTGCACATCTTTCCCCCCGCTGAGGTGGACGCCTACTGCACCACCACGGGGGAGTATATCTACAGCGAGGACGACCGGGCCCTGGACGCCCTGGGGCTGAATCCCTTCCTCATGCCCGACGGCACGCCGTTGGACGAGGAAAGCTTCTCGGCCAACTACTTTCGAGTCTACGCCGGGGTATCCCTCTACCTGTAAACTGTCCCGGGCGCCCGCCGCACGGGCGCCCGGCCGGCGGCGTTTTACACCTTCCCGTCCCGAGATACCGGAGATATTTCATTGTGCCCTCCCCCATCCGGTTGTACAATGCGGAACACGGTTTTAGGAGGTTGCAATGGCGGAAAAACTGGCTAATCCGGCACCTTTGGGGTTGATGGGCTTCGGCATGACAACGGTCCTGTTGAACCTCCACAACACCGGGCTGTTCGAGATCTGCTCCCTGATATTGTGCATGGGGATCTTCTACGGCGGCCTGGCCCAGATCATCGCCGGCATCATGGAGTTCAGGAAGGGCAACACCTTCGGCACCACGGCCTTCATCTCTTACGGGCTCTTCTGGATGAGCCTGGTGGGCCTGACCTACCTGAACGGGCGTTTCGGCATCCCTGAGAACACCCCGGGCTTTCTGGCCTGGTACCTGTTCCTCTGGGGGCTGTTCACCTTCTTCATGTGGATCGGGACCTGGAAGGCCACCCGGGACCTGCAGATGGTGTTTTTGAGCCTGACGGTCCTGTTCTGGATGCTGGCGGCCAGGGACGCCTTCGGCTGGACCGGCGCCTGGGCGGTCATCACCGGCATCGAGGGCATCTTCTGCGGCGCCTCGGCCATCTATTCGGCCATGGCCCAGGTCCTGAACGAAAACTACGGCCGCGTGATACTTCCTCGAGGCTAATGCCGAGAGGGACGAGAGGCTGAAGGCCGCAGAAGAACCCGGGACCGACAATTCCACAATACCCGCGCACCCGTTGCGGATCATTGTGTCCGGCCCTATACTGGAGCCCAGGCGAAAGGAGGCCGCACATGAAGAGAATGCGCAGAAGCCTGTTCCGGCGGCCCGGCCGGGTCCCGGGCACCCCGGTGTTCATCGGCGAGCAACGGGCCCCCACGGCCAAAATCACCGCCTTCCGCTACGATGAAGATACCTGCGAGGAGCGGCGGCTGGAGAGCCTGGCCGAATGCCGTGAGTACGCCGCCCGGGGCGGCGTGGTGTGGCTGAACATCGACGGGCTCCACGACATCGCCCTGATCGAGGAGCTGGGCAGAATTTTTTCCCTCCATACCCTGGTCCTGGAGGATATCGCCGACACCACCCAGCGCCCCAAGGCGGAGGAATACGGTGACTATCTCTACATAGTGCTGAAGATGTTTTCGCAAGGATCGCCCGAAGCCGACATCTTTTCCGAGCAGGTCAGCCTGGTGCTGGCCGACAACCTGCTCATCTCCTTTCAGGAGCGGGAGGGGGACGTTTTTCAGGACGTGCGCGAGCGGCTGCGCCAGGGCAAGGGCCGCATCCGCAAAAAAAAGAGCGATTACCTGGCCTATTGCCTGATCGACGCCATTGTGGACCAGTACTACGTCATACTGGAGAACCTGGAGGACCGCCTCGATCCCCTGGAGGACAGCCTCATCGAGAATCCCCGGCCCGAGGAACTCCAGTTCATCCAGCACCTGAAGCGGGAAATCATCTCCCTGCGCCACTCCCTTTGGCCGGTGCGGGAGCTGGTTCTCAAGCTGGACCGGGACGAGTCCTCCCTGATCGAGCACGACACCCGGCCCTTTCTGCGGGACGTCTACGACCACATCATCATGGGTATCGAGATGCTGGAAGGCTTCCAGGACCTGATCGCCGGCATGAGGGACACCTACCTGTCCAGCCTCTCCAACCGCATGAACAACATCATGCGCGTGCTGACCATTATCGCCACCATCTTCATTCCCCTGACCTTCATCGCCGGTATCTACGGCATGAATTTCCAGTTCATGCCCGAGCTGGCCTGGCGCTACGGTTATCCGGCGGTCTGGGTGCTCATGGTCGGAGTTTTCGTGGGCATGATCATCTATTTCAAGCGCAAGCACTGGCTCTGATTCAGCCGGGGGAAGATGGTTTGCGGGAAGGCCCCTTCCCGGTCGGCGGTCTCAGGGTGACGGGAAAGGGATCAGTGGCCGAGCCGGTGTAGACCGACAGGTGGGGAAAGGGAATCTCGATGCCCTCGGCGTCGAAGGCCTCCTTGATCTCCTGCATGATGGAGTTCTTCAGGGACAGGTAGTCGGTCTTGTAGAACCAGAGGCCGAACAAGAACTCCAGGGCGGAGTCCCCGAAATTGGTAAACACGATCAGCGGCTCGGGCTCCATCAGGCAGTAGGGGTTTTTGCCGGCCAGTTCCTTCAGCAGGGCTTTGACCTGGCCGACGTCGCTTTTATAGGCCACACCAAGCTTGATGTCCAGGCGCCGGATCGGGTAGCGGGTAATATTGATCAGCTCCGACTTTATCAGCTGCTCGTTGGGAATGCGCAAGAAAACATTGTCGAAGGTGTTGAGCTTCACGGATAAAAGGTCGATGGACTGGACGATCCCCGTTTTGTCGCCCACCTTGATGATATCCCCCACCTGGAAGGTCTTCTCGGAAATCAAAAAGATGCCGCTGATCAGGTTGGAAAAGGAGGTCTGGGAGGCGAAACCGATGGCGATGCCCGCGATCCCGGCGGCGCCCAGCAGGGCGGTGACCTTCACTCCCAGCATCTGCAGCACGATGATCAGGATCAACACCGCGATCCCGTAGTAGACCGCCTTGCGCAGGAGCATACCGTACTGCTGGGAAAGATACTTGCGGGATACCCGGCCCACCAGGCCGGAGATCAGACGCGCCAGGATGAAGCCCGCCACCAGCACGATCGCCACCACCAGCACGTTCATCAACAGCTCGGTGGTGAAATAGCCGCCGATATCCTTCAATACTGAAGTGAGCATCTTGCCCTCCGCGTCAGAAACCGGTCAGAGTTTTGAGAATATGAAAGCTTGAGGTCATCAGGGTCTTCTTCGCCGGCCGGCGGGCGGAGGTGAGCTTTTCCTCGACCTTCTCGTACTCCGGCGTCTTGGCGGAGATGGTGACCTGCCCCGCCCCGGGCTCCCCGCGGTACTCCACCCGCATGCTGTTTGTCCAGAGGCGGGAGGCACCCCGGTAGATGCTCAGGTGCTCCACCCGCATGCAGAAGCGCTGAAAATCGAGCTCGCCGCCGGCGCGATTCAGGATGGTCACCGCACAGACCGCCTCGTCAGGGCCGGATTCAAGGCCGTCCAACCGCCGGACGGCCTGACTGGTCAAGGCGTAGCAAAGCTCGCCGGCGGCAGGCTCGCCGAACCAGGTGTTGGACAGAATGCGGGTCGGCAGGGTGTCCAGGACCACCTCACCAGCCAGGATCCGCACGCTCACCGGAACGGCCACGAAAACCCGGATCTCGCTGCCCGTGGTGAGGACCAGGGACTGCTCGGGGTGCACCACCAGCGCGCGGCCGGGCAGCTCGGGCAGGATGCAGACCGTCTTCTCCTCGCGGCCGGTGACATAGCGGCGCCAGGCAGGCTCCGGCGCCGGCGCCTCCGGGGTCATGGTAAAGAAGGCTTCACCGCCGGTCTGTTCCGGATCATACTCGTGAGCCAGGTACCACTCCCGGCCCTGCCGCTTCAGCCAGAGCCGCAGGTTCTCGATGACCAGAGTGCAGACGGCACCCTCCTCCGGCGTCCGCTCCCCCCAGAAGGCGACGGACGGGGCACCGCTGGACAAAGATGAAACTTTTCCCATAAAACCATTCTACTAAAATCCCCGCGGCCTTGCCAGGGAATCCGTCCCGAATTAGACTAACGGTCATGGAGCTGCTGCTGAAAACTGCATCCGGTGCGGCGGTGGTGCTGGTGATAAGCCTGCTGGCCCACTCCCGCAACTACTTTATCGCCGCCCTCATTCCCCTGTTCCCCACCTTCGGGATCATCGCCTACTACTCCCTGGGCCGGGCGCGCAGCGCCCCGGAACTGCAAGGGGCGATCGTCTTCGGCATCTTCTCCCTCCTCCCCTACCTGGTCTTCCTGCTCGCCCTGCTCTGGCTAACCCGGGTCACCACCATCCAAAAGTCGCTCGCCGCCGCCACTCTGGCCTGGCTCGCCGCCGCCGTGCTGCTGGTGCTGCTCTGGAAGCAGACGCATCTTTGATATGCATACCCCTGTACCGGGTGCCCCACGCATGGGCGACCGTTTTCATAAGACAGGGGTTAGGTAATTCGAGAAAAACGTCAAAAATTTCTTTGACATCCCTATAAAAGCAGAGTAATATCAGCGACAACGCAAAAAAAGTGAGGATCTTTATCGTTGCGGCATTTCGTCCATACCTGTGTCCTTCTGGATATGGAGAGGGCATAAAAAAAATCATCTTGGAGGTTTTCTCAATGAAGCGACTAATGCTCGTCATGTGTGTTCTTCTGCTCAGCGGAGCTCTGGCCTTTGCAGGAGGCCAGGGTGAGGGTGAAGGACCAGCCGGCAAGGCCTTCGCCACCATCGGAACCGGCGGCGTCACCGGCGTTTACTATCCCGCCGGCGGAGCCATCAGCAAGATGGTCAACAAGAAATCCGACGTCTATAACCTGAAGGTAACCGTAGAGTCCACCGGGGGCTCGGTATTCAACGTGAACGCCATCATGGCCGGCGACCTGGAGTTCGGCATCGTCCAGTCCGACCGCCAGTACGAGGCCATCAACGGCCTCAAGGAGTGGGCCGAAAAGGGCAAGCAGGAAGACCTGCGGGCCGTCTGCTCCCTGCACGCCGAGTCGATCACTTTGCTGGCCGCTGACGACGCTGGCATCGAGACCATCTTCGACCTCAAGGGCAAGGTCGTGAATATCGGCAATCCCGGCTCCGGGAACCGGGGCAATGCCATCGACGCCCTGGAAAACGCGGGCATCAACTATGAGACGGACCTGCAGGCCGAGGGCCTGAAGGCCGCCGAGGCCGCCAAGATGCTGCAGGACGGTCGCATCGACGCCTATTTCTATACAGTGGGGCACCCCTCGGGCTCCTACAAGGAAGCCACCGCCGGACGCCGGAAGGTGCACTTCGTGCCCATCGAGAACGTGGACAACCTGATCGCCAAGTTCCCCTTCTACGCCAAGTCCTTCATTCCGGCCGCCTACTACCCCGCGGCCAGCAACACCGCCGACACGCCCACCTACGGCGTCAAGGCGACGCTGTGCACCTCCGCGAATGTCCCTGCGGATGTGGTGTATGCCATCACCAAGGAAGTCTTCGACAATCTGGAGGAATTCAAGGGCCTGCATCCCGCCTTCGGCACCCTCACCGCCGAGGAGATGCTCCAGGGTCTTTCCGCACCCATCCATGAAGGCGCCATGCGCTACTACCAGGAAGCGGGTCTGAAATAGCTTTCTCGGCAAGCCGGGGGCCCGGCCCCCGGCTTGTTTTTTACACTACCCTGACGGTTGCGCTCCGGTCCTGTTCCCGGTCGGGGCGGGTAAAATTGTACGAGGGGGAATACCGTGAGTGACGACATCAAAAAAACTGAAATAGACGAGGGCGCCGCCGAAGCCCAGCGCATCGCCGAGGAATCGGAGTCCGGTTCACGGCAGATCCGCGGCTGGACCCGCTGGTTGATCCCGGTGATCGCCGCCGCCTGGTCCGTGTTCCAGCTTTCCCTGGCTTCGGTGGTGATGCTGGAAACCACCTATATCCGGGCCATTCACCTGGCCTTCGCCATCACCCTGGTCTACTTAAGCTACCCGCTGTTCAAGAAACCCAAAAAGGGTTTCCTGGGGAAATATTTCTCCACCCGCGGTCGCTTCACCCTGGTGGACTACCTGGTGGCCGCCGGCGCCTGCCTGCTGGCCCTGTACATTGCCATCGACTACCTGGGGATAGCCCAGCGCCAGGGTGCGCCGCTTACCCGGGACCTGGTGATCGGCTTTGCCCTGGTGGTGCTGCTTCTCGAGGCGGCCCGGCGTGCTTTGGGACCCGCCCTGCCCATCGTGGCCACGGTCTTCATCCTCTACAGCTTCTTCGGACCCTACATGCCCTCGGTGCTGGCCTTCAAGGGCGTTTCGATCAACCGCTTCGTAGGCCAGATCTCTTTGTCCACCGAGGGGATCTACGGGGTGCCCCTGGACGTGTCGGCGACAATCGTCTTTCTTTTCGTGCTCTTCGGCGCCATGCTTGACAAAGCCGGCGCGGGCAAGTATTTCGTGGACCTGGCCTTCAGCCTGTTGGGACGCTTCAAGGGCGGGCCCGCCAAGGCGGCCGTACTGGCCAGCGGCATGACCGGCATGGTCTCCGGATCGAGCATCGCCAACACAGTGACCACCGGAACCTTCACCATCCCGCTGATGAAGAGCGTTGGCTACCCGGACTACAAGGCAGCGGCCGTGGAGGTGGCCTGCTCCACCAACGGCCAGCTCATGCCGCCCATCATGGGAGCGGCGGCCTTCATCATCGCAGAGTACTGCAACCTGGAGTATATCCAGGTCATCAAGGCCGCCTTCGTGCCGGCGGTGGTTTCCTACATCGCTTTGATGTACATCACCCACCTGGAGGCTTCCAAGCTGGGCCTGCGGGGCCTGACCAAGGACGAACTGCCCCGCTTCTGGCCCACCTTCATTCGGGGCCTGCATTTCTTGATTCCCCTGCTGTTTCTTATTTTCGAGCTGGTGGTTATGCGCCACTCCCCCTCCCTGGCCGCCTTCCGGGCCATCGTCAGCTTGCTGGTGCTGATCCCGGCCCAGAACCTGATCCGGGCCTACATACGCAAGGAGCCCTGGCTGGAGGCATTGAAGCACAGCGGCCTGCAGATCTGGAACGCCCTGGTGGCCGGGGGCCGCAACATGATGGGGATCGGCGTGGCCGTGGCCGCAGCGGGAATCATCGTCGGTGTGGTTACTCTGGGATTGGGAGGGATCATCACCGAGGTAATCGAGGTGATCTCCGGCGGGCACTTCATACTGATATTGATCATCACCGCCATCGCCAGCTTGATTCTGGGCATGGGGCTGCCCACCACCGCTAACTATATCGTCATGGCCTCCCTGACCGCGCCGGTGATCGTAACCCTGGGCGCCAAGAACGGCATCATGTTTCCCCTGGTGGCAGCCCACCTGTTCGTGTTCTTCTTCGGCATCCTGGCGGACGACACGCCCCCGGTGGGGCTGGCGGCCTTCGCCGCCGCGGCCATCGCCCGCTCCAACCCGATCAAGACGGGCGTGCAGGGCTTCACCTACGACATCCGTACAGCCATCCTTCCCTTCATGTTCATCTTCAACACCGACCTCCTGCTCTACAACGTGTTCTCCGTCTGGAGGGTTATCTACATCTTCGCCACCACCGTGGTGGCCATGTTCGCCTTCGCGGCCCTGACGCAGAACTATATGATCGCCAAGAACCGCTGGTACGAAGGGATACTCCTGGCCTCGGTCTGCATTACCCTGCTCAGACCCCACATGGTCGCCGACCTGCTGCATCTGCCGGACAGCCTCTACCACATGGTGGTGGCGGGCGCCCTGATCGTCTACGCGCTCGTGTTTGTTCTGCAGCGCCCGCGGATGCCCCGAACGGTTAAAACCTGAGCGGTAATCCCGGGTAGTATTCGCAGCATCGAAAAAGCGGCCGTCCCTCCGGGGGGCGGCCGCTTTTTTCTAGCGGCCCGCCGTCGAGTCGTTCTGCCGCGTCAGGAACCAGTCGATCAGGCGCCGGGAAATGCTTAAGCGTTCGGGGATGCGGGGCATGGCCTCCGCCGTGAACCAGCCGGCGGCCACGATTTCCTGCTCGTCGATGCGGATTTCCCCCGCGGCGTGCTCGGCGGTAAAGCCCACCATCAGCGAGTGGGGAAAGGGCCAGCTCTGGCTGCCGAAATAGCGCAGGTTTTTAACGGAAATACCAACTTCTTCCGCCACCTCCCGGTGCACGCACTCCTCTAGTGTTTCGCCCGGCTCCACGAAACCTGCGAGCACGCTGTAGAGGGCGGTGGGGAATCGGGCCGAGCGGGCCAGGAGGATCTTGTCCTCCCGGGTGATAGCCGTAATGATGGCCGGCGAGATGCGCGGGTAGACGGTAAGGCCGCAGCGGGGGCAGACCTTGGCCCGCTCACCGTCGTTGTCCCGCGTAGCCTCACCGCAGCGCCCGCAGAACTGGTGGCTCCGGTCGAAATCCATTATCTGAAAAGCCAGCCCGGCCTGCCAGAAAAGATCCTCCTGTAGGACTCCCCAGAGGGAGCGCAGCGGCTGCAGCGACAGTCCTTCCGGAAGCTCACAGCTTCGGGCCAACTCGGCGGAATAGCAGGCGCGGCCGTTCAGGCTGCCCGCCGACTGGGCTCGCACCGCCTCGATATTCAGGTCCCCGGGGTTGCGCATCCTGGGGATATCGGCGCCGCCGGCCTGTTCGGACACGAGCAGCCGGCTGTCCTGAAAGGCAAACCAGTAGATTGTGTCCCCGTTTTCGTCCGGGGGCTCGATTTTCGGATCAAAGCCCATCACTGCCTCTCCCTGTTCGTTGCGCCGGCGCCGCTTTCGCCGAAACCGGCCGCTTTCAGGACATCACCATACCTCATACCGGCGGGAAAACAAAGGGGGTTGCGGACGGGCGCTGTCCGGCTCAAGCCAGGCTGCGGATGCGCACCTCCGTTTCCGGCAGGTCCTCAAGCAGCTCGACCAGCCGCTGGGTATCGGTACCGCCGAAATGGTAGGGATAGAGAAAGCGGGGACGCAGGGCCCGCGCCGCTGCGGCCACTTGCTCGGGGGTCATGGTATAGGGCTGGTTCATGGGCAAAAAGGCGACATCGACAGCCCGCAGGGCCATCAGCTCGGGATGGTTCTCCGTATCCCCGGCCACGTAGACCCTGAAATTCCCGGAGCTCAGCACATAGCCGTTGTCCCTCCCCGGAGGATGGAACAGGCGCCGCCCCCGGGAGATATTGTAGGCCGGCACCGCTGCGACGGCGAGCCCCTCGATCGTGAGGCTCTCTCTGTTGGCCAGCACCTCTCCCTCGCCGAGCTTGCGGGCGGACTTGGCGTTGCAGATGATACGGGTGGAGCTCCTGCGGACCTGCTTCACGGCCTCCGGATCCAGGTGGTCGAAGTGGTCGTGGGTAATCAGGATGATGTCCGCCGCCGGCAGGCGGCTGTAGTCCGCCTCCCTGGTTACCGGATCGACGTGGATGATCCGTCCCCCCCAGTCAAGCATCAGGGTGCCGTGGCCGATGAAGGTGACGGTCAGCTTTCCCGCTTCAGTCGTAAAAATATCGCTCTCGAAATCCATGGCAGCCTCCTTTGTCAGTCCGACCGCAGCCAGACCGCGCCGTAGCCGGCCAGCTTCACCTCGATCTTGCCCGCCGTCGAGACCGCCCAGGCCCCGCCGGTCAGGGCGTCCCGCAGCCCGGAGCGCCGCAGCTCCTCGACGACGCTGTTGTCGACGCCGGAGAGCTCCGCCAGGCTCAGGCTGAGACTGCAGGGGCGGTCCGAGATGTTGCCGACGATCAAACTGTGCCGGCCCCGGGCGTAGGGGTGATTGAGGAATACGGTCTCGGTCAGAGCCCTGAATTCGAAGGCCGGGCTGCCGGGATAGAAGGCGCGGTCGGTGGTGCGGGCTGCCAGCACGGCGTTGATCTTTTCGCGGTAGGCCCTGTGAAAGGGCTCTTTTTCCGCAGCCTCCAGCTCGCTCCAGGCGCTGCGGTGGCGGTTCAGGTCCCGGGGCTTGCCGCTGTTCTCGAATCCCTCCAGGTCGTTCTCCAAACCCAGCAGGTCGTTGAAGTAGATCGCCGGCACCACCTGTCCCAGGGTAAGCACGTAGAGCTGGGCCAGGGCCAGGCGGGCCGCCTCCTCTTCCGCGCCGAGCCGGCGTCCCTCGGGCGTGGCTGCGGCAAAGGCGCTGCGGGAGGTGCAGCAGAGCTCGTACACCGTCCGTCCCTCCCCCGCCCATTCCAGGAAGAAATCTACGGCCGGCAGGGCGGCCAGCTCCGCGGCGTTTCGATCCACCGCGGCCGCCAGCTTTTCCAGCAGCTCCTTTCGGGCCAGAGGCCCGCCGCGCAGCCGCAGGCTGTCGCCCTCCCGTTCCGGGCCGTCCGCGAACAAAGCCCGCACCCGCTCTTCCTTTAGGCCGGCTTCATTGCATACCTTGCTTAAAGTGTCCGCGGGGATCTCGCCCCTGGGTACCGAGCGGTACTTCGGACGCCCGCCCCGCTGGAGGATCGCCTCCTTGAGGCGGTAAAACTCGGCGATGGAGACATGCCCGTCCGTACGCTGGACGCCCAGGCCCTGGACGGAACGGCCGTCGTGGGTGCTGAGCATCACGAACAGCACCAGGTTCGGCGGGCAAAGGGCTTTCATGGTGCCTATAAAGCTCACCAGGGGCGCCAGGCTCCCCCGGTTGAACGAGGCGGGTACAGCGTTGACCTGCCCGAAGAGATAGGCGAAGCCCCCCTCCTTTTCCATGGCGTAGACCACCGGGTCGGGGCTGTTGACCTCGTCCAGGGGTAAAAGCCGCGGTTCGGCCAGGCGCAGCAGCAGGCGGATCACCTCGATCAGAATGTTGCCTTTGTCCATGTCGAAATTGCGCTCACCAATCTCCTTCCAGAGGTACTTGATGGCGTCCATGCGCATCATGGCCAGCCGGCCGCCGCTGAGCAGGTGGAAGAGGTCGGTAATTACCAGCCGGAAGCCCGCCTCGCCGGCGGGATTGACGTCCGCCTGGGACTCGCTGAAAGTGGTGTAGACGTAGAACTTTTCACCGAAAATTTCATCCTCGTTGCAGGAGAAGACCTTCAGGCAGTCGGCGGAAACGCCCACGGCCGCGCAGAGCTCACCCAATCCTGTCCCGACGCGGAACACCGTCTGCTGGGGCTGGATCTCCGACGGGGCGAACATCTCCTCCTCGGGTATCCCCCGCTCGGCCAGGAACTCCCGGAATCCCGCCAGCACGCGGCGGTCCGCCGCCGTGAGTCCCTGGTCGTTTTCCAGCTTGAAGGCCATGGCCATGAAGGCGGCCAGGCGCGGGTCCAAAGCCGGGCAGCCCGCGGCCTGGAGGCGGCGGTTCATTTCCTTGACCCTCGCAGCCGTATCGCGGGCCGCTCCCCGGGGGATCTTCCGCAGGCCGGTAAACAGGGGGAAGGGACGGGGACGGAAGGTCTTGGCGATTATCCCCAGGGCGCGCAGCTCGGCGTAGCGCTCGGGGCTCACGATAATAAAAGCCTCCCCGTCGTTCTCCCCGCGGCGGAAGCCCTCCAACAGCTCGTTGTCGATGTCCAGGTGATTGACCACGTAGTCCAGCATGAGCGCATGGCGCTCGGAGAGACGGGCGAGATCGGCGCTGCCGCCGAAGCGGGGGTCCACCACGGCCCGTGTTTTTTGGGAGAAACCGCCGTCGTTGAAATGGGAGTCGTAGGCGGCAGTGAGACGCGCGAGCAGGACGGCGCAGAAGTTCGCTTCCGGCACTGCTGCATCAGCCTCGTGCTTCCGGTACCAGGCGGGCAGAAGCTTTTCCTCCACCTCACGCCGCCGCGTCTCGAAGCCGTCGGCCACACGGCGCAGGCGGTCAAGAACGCCCGCTGCCTGCAGGGCCCGGACCAGCTCGGCCGCCGCTTGCGGGGCCAGGAGATCGAACAGGTCCTGAGGCCAGAGGTCGCCGTGGCTCATGGGGCGCTCCGGCAGCAGGTGCAGGCCGTTGACGGAGGGAAACCAGCGCTCCAGGGCTTTTTCCAGGGTCTGCAGAGTGGGAGCAGTGTCCTCATTGACATTGTCCGGGTAGCAGATGGCGAAAATCCGGCCGTCCAGGTGGGCATAGGCGCCCGCGGACTCCGCAGTGGGCGTCTCAGGTGCGGTCGTCTCGGCACCAGCGCCGCTCCGTGAACGCAGGTAGGTCTCCAGGGATTCACGGAGAAAAAGGGAATTTCTCTCCGCTGCTTCGGGAGGATATATTTCCTTTAGAAGGGTGCTGATCCGCTCCAGGATTTTCCGGCGCTCTGATGCGGCTGCCGCGTCTGCAGTTGTGGGTCCGGCCATGGTCCGCCTCCGTTGTTGGGGTTTCTCTGTTTTAACATTAGTACAGAGCGCCGCCCGCTACAAGGAAACCGCCCCTGCGCGCTGCGGGCGTACTCCTTCAGAATATCAACTGCACCCTGCCCGGGAAGCGGCGCGCCCCGGCACAGGCATATAAATAATTATATAAAAGCCGTTTATAGGCTGCCAGTATATCAGGCGTTGTCCGCCGGAACCCGCCGCCGCAAGCCGGCCAGGTACACACCGCACTGCAAAAGCCACAGCGCCGCGAGCACCCAGAGGGCAAGCCGGTAGGGGGCCCGCAGGCCCTGGAGGCTGCCCAGGATTCCCCCGGCCACAGCACCGCCGCCGAAGCCCGCGGCCAGGCTCGCCTCGTGCAGTCCGCTGGCCATTCCCTTTTGCTCCACGCCGAAGCCCGTGGTGCTGTAGAAAATGCTGGCAAAATAGTTGTAGCCCGTGAGCACGGAGGCCAGGACCAGGCCGGCGGTCAGCACCGGAACCGTGCCGCCCCGCACCAGGAGCAGCAGGCCCATAGCTGCCAGCAGCTGGGCGCAGAAAGCCGTGGAGATCCGGTAGCGCCAGAACAGCGTCAGGTGGAGCAGGAAATAGACGGCGATCATCGTCAGGCGGCTGACGGCCAGCATCACCCCGTGCACCGAGGCCGATATGCCCAGATAAGCGGCCAGGCTGGGAAAGAGAAAGAGGATGGTGCTCATATTGAAGGCGCCGCCGATATTGGCGATCCAGCCCAGGCGGGCGAATTTCTTTCTATGGCCCGCCGGTACGCCGGAAGCTTCCCCAACAGCCGGAGCTTCATGATGGTCGACGGACCTGTCAGCCGACGGCTGCGGGAGCGTTTCTTTCCCCCCGTCGCTTCCCAGCGCCAGCAACAGCAGGGCGGCCATGAAAAGCAGAGCCGTGAGCATGGGCAGCTTGTAGCTGACGGCGAACAGCAGGCCGCCTGTGAGCGCGCCGAAAACCGTGCCGATGTTCCAGGAGATGCAGAAGGCGATCAGCACCCTGCTGCGCGCCGGCCCCAGACCGGTTTCGGTTTCCCGCTCGCTGAGCCAGGCGATCAGGGGCGGGAAAACCAGGCTGACCGCCCCGCCCACCAGTCCGGTCATGACCAACAGGTATATTAGGTTGGTGCTCAGGGTGGCGACGTAGAGCAGGCAGAGGGCGATGCCGGCTCCCAGGGCGATCACTTTTCTGCGTCCCAGGACATCGGAAAGCCGGCCCGCGGCAATGCTGCCCAATCCGTAGGAAAGGTAGGCCGCTCCGGCCAGCATGCCCATGGTCGCCAGCGGCGCCCCCTGCTCGGCGAACAGCCGCGTCATGGCGAAGCTGAACATCATCAGGGTGCAGTTGTTCAGTAAAGCCATCGCATATATCCTGTGCCGGAATTCGATCCGCATTTCTGTCTCCTGCCTCCTCTGCAGCGGAATCGCGCTCCTCCATGGGGCGCCGCAAACAGCATACCGTCAAGCGACATCCCTGGGAAGCGCATATCCCGAACCCTCTCCCGGCCCGCATCTTGACACAATCTTCACATTTTCTTCACCCGGCCCGGGGACTGCCGCATTATTTTCTTTTCCAAGGAGTGAAACATGAAAAAGAACAGAGCAAAGATCAATTATATTATCGACCTGATCATCGGCGTCAGCTTTATCGCCGCGGCGGTCTCCGGCGTGGTGCTGCTGTTTGCCGGCAGCGGCGGCTTCCAGGGCGGGCGCAGCCCCGGCTATGCTCGGGACCTTTGGCTGTTCAGCCGCTGGACCTGGAAGGCCGTCCACGACTGGGGCGGCATGATCATGATCGCCGGCGTTCTGGCCCACCTGGTACTGCATTGGAAATGGATGGTCTGCATGACCCGCAACCTGTTCCGGCGCGCCGCGGGCAGGAAGACTCGGGCGGCCTGTCCCGTGGAAGGCTGAGTGCCGAAAAACGCATCAGG
>Ga0272441_10005093_pt1 | contig 23183 bp, 32 predicted proteins | sample SSMProp6N_FD_193582 | JGI IMG/M metagenome (GOLD analysis project Ga0272441, IMG submission 193582) | Marine sediment archaeal communities from Little Sippewissett salt marsh, Falmouth, MA, United States - SSM-Prop-6N | ecosystem: Environmental > Aquatic > Marine > Wetlands > Sediment ...
TCATAATCATTATTTAGATATATAGGAATATCTTTAAGTTTATTTAAAGAAAAAAATGAAATAAGATATGGGACATTTCCTTTTTCATCCGTAGAAACTACTTCTGGAACTCCTTCAATTATTTTTCCCCAACCTGTTAAAGAAATTCCTTCTTCTAAATATCCATCAATTTCTTCTGCATTCCAACAAATTTCTAAATATTCTATAAAATTATCTTCTTCATCTAAATTTGAATTTATTTCATCTAAAAAATATGTAAGATCATCATTAAATAATTCAATAAAAAAATCACTATGTTTTTCTATTAATAAAAAGATATCACCAAAAGTTACGCCTTCTTCTAATTCACATATATTTTCTATACTTGCATAAGCTAATTCTTTTATAGGTTCTTCATTTGCTTCCCAAATTTTTTCTTTATCATTATATACAAATATATTTCCACCTTTTGTTATTTTTAACATAATTACGGCATGATGATACTAGATCCGCCTTTTCCTCCATTTATTTTTTTTGATACTTTTTCTTGTTGTTGTTTCTTCTTATCTTCAATTTGTTTAGTCGCTGTTTCTAAATCATCCATAGAAATAACCCCTTTATTAAAAAGAGCTGTTAAAAGAACATTATGTGAATTAGCTAATAATTCATAATCAAGCATTATACTTTGTATTAATTTCCAAAAATTATCTGAATTTTGATTCTCCGTTTTATTATTTTCCATTTTTTCCTCCTATTTTCTAGTCCTTTTTAATTTTGATTTTTGCTTTTTAACTTTTTTATTATTTTCTCTTCTTTTTTTTATCTCTTTTTCTTTTGATGTTAATTCATTATCTAAAGAAATTTCTTGACTAAATTTTGTTGATTTTTTATTGTAATTAAAAATATAATTTCTAACCTGTTTCCTATTTGGCTTAACTCTTAATTCATTAACTGCTTCCTTAGTATTTTTTCCATATGGATCAATTAATGGAGCAGAGGTGTTAATTTCTATTTTATTTTCTTCTTTCATTTCTCCTCCTTAAAATCTTTTCATTATTATTATTACATATTTTTTTAAAAAAATCAATACTTGACTAATATAATATAATGTGTAATAATTATAAGTATGGTAATAAAATATAAACATCAAAATAATAGAAATTTTGTAAGCGAAAAAAAGGTCTTTAATAAAATAAGGATTATATTAAAAAATTGGGATAAATTTAAATGTTTATCACCAAGACTACAAAGGGTTTTAACCCTTAGATATGATCTTAAAAATAATAGAGGAAATTTTCTTTCTTACAGAGAGGTTGCTAAAAGATTTAAAATGAATCGTAAAACTATATATGATTTTGAAAAAAAGGCAATGAAATTTTTAAATAATGGTCTTTAAATTCCTTCAAATAGGTTATAATTTCTCCATAATATATAATAATGAAAGATAAAAATATAAAGTGGAAGGAAATTAATATGCAAAAATTAAAGACATTAAAAGAAATAAGCACAGAGGATATTCAAAAAACTATTAAATGGATGAAAGAAAATCAACAACCATCTGAATTCATAGAAGGATATTTAATATTTTCTGATTTAATTAAAGATTTTGAAAGAGAATTAAAATGTAGAGAAAATAAATGTGGTTCTGGATCAGTTTAAATTATGCAACCTTTGGGTTAAAAACAAAAAATAGAAAAATTGTCAAAGCCCCACCAATAGCTAGATGGGTATTAGGAAAAGATAGAAGGGTAGTCCTAAAATATTATAAGATAAAAGGGGCTAAAATTAAAGCACTTGACTTTAACAAATAAATACCTCATAATTTAATTGAGGTGAAAACATGCTAGAATTAGAAAAACCAATTAAAAGAAAGTGTAAAATATTTAATAAAGATTATGTTATTACTTTTAATAAATTAGGAATAATTTTTAGAGAAAAAGGATCAAGAGATTCTGGAAAATTATTAGAGTGGGAAAGAGCATTATTTTTAGTAAATGGCATTTCTTCTAATAAAATTAAAAGCGACATTAAAAAAACTAAAAGTGGAAAATTTTTAGTAAAAAGAGGATTATTGAAATGAAAGGGTTGAAAAATGGATAATGAAATCTCTACAAATGTAATACCGTCAGAAGGATCAGTTACTTTATCTATAATAGAATATCATAAATTATTAAAATTAGCAACTAATAAAGAAAGTGCTATTTCTGAAATTAAAACAAATCACAATATAGAAATAGAAGAAAAAGAAAAAGAAGTAACAGAAGAACAAAAAAATATGGCAGAATTACAAAGAAAAGTTAAAAAAGCCTTTAAAATAATATCAGATAATATTGCTAAATTTAATATTCATGGGGAAAAAGACACAATTAGAGCAGGATTACTTCAAGAAGCCATGTTGGATGGCTTAGAATCTGTAATTAAAGAATTTGAAGGCGATGTTACTGATGAAGATTTAAAAAATAAAATAAATAATAATCCTTAATAATGTTTTAAAATATGATATCATTACTCCCTCTTGAATACGGATAATTAATTATCCGTATTCTTTTTTCATTAAATGGTTATAATTTCTCTATAATATATAATAATGAGAGAGATATTAATCTTTCTTAAGTCTAACCCCTAAACTTCCCCTTAAAAATTAAGGAGAAATAGACTTGATAAAATATTAAATAATTATTACAAGACCATAACTGGAAATTAAAATAATTTCTTGGTATGGTTCTTTTTATATCTGGAGGGATTAATGACTATAAAGGAATTTAGAAAAAATTTAAATAATAATGATAAGGTATATACGGTTAATAAGGCTGATAAATCTTTTGTAAGTGAAAAACAGGTAATTCCATTATATAGAATAAGAAATGGTGAAAAGGTGAAATACATTGAAAAGTCTCCAATAGATGAAATTGAAAGAGAAATGATTAGCGGAGAAAAAAGAGAAGTTAAAAATAATTTTTCTTGTGATAATCTTTTAAAAGCGTTATCTATTCAATATATAAAAACTCTTAAACAATGTGAAAAATATACAAAATTATCTAAAATATCTATGCTTTTAAATCTAAATGAAATAAATAAAACTATTAATTTTTGCATTAAAGAAAATAAAGAAATATCAGTTAAAAACATGGAAATATATAAAAACATATTTGACAGTATAGAGAAATCTGAAGATTTTGATATAGATGAAATATCTAAAATAGCTGAAGAATCTGTAAAAATTGGAAATGGTTTATTAAAAAAATTAATTGAAGAAATAAGCGAGTGTATTCCACAAGAAATATCTGAATTATATTTTTATAAAAAAGCATCAGAATATCTTAAAGAATATTTTTTCTATGAAATAGCAGATATTTGTGATCAAATTGTAGAAAGAAAAAAGAATATAATTGAAAATTTAAGTATTGCATTAAACGATCTTTTAAGTAAAATAGAAGAATTAAGAGTAATTATGATAATTGAAAATGATAATGAAGAAAATCCTCCAATTGTTGAGGAAAAAAGAAAAGAGGAGGAAAACTAAATGGCAAAATTATTAAGTGATTTTTTAAAAGATGAAAACGGTCATTCTTATAGATCAAATAAGGCTGAAAGAGTTGTAAACACGTTTACTGTAGATGGTAGTGGAATAAATACATTTTCACCAACAACTACCGCTGATAGAGTAGTGATAACCAATTTATTAGCAAGTTCTAATGTCGCTGGAACTGTGACTTTAAGTGGATCAATATCTGATCCTATTCCTTTTTATTTAAGAAATGAAGGATTTATTAATGTCAATTTAAATAGTGACGCACCAATAATTGGAGCCGCTGGAGAAGAATTTGCTGTAGAAATGACATTTACAGGTGCAGTAAGTGGTGGATCTATGATAACAATGTTGGGTTATGAAGAAGATGATCAGTCGTATTCTGGTTAAATTTTAATTTAAAAGAAAGGAAGAAAAGTTTTTTAAGTTAAGTTAAAAACTTTGAATTTTAAAAATGATAAAAGTTTTATTTGTATATTCTGATAGATATTGTTCTTGTACAAGAAAAAGAACTTTTGAAGTAGTTAAAGCTTTAATAAATAATAAAAAAGAGGAAATACTGACTCATGTTGTTTATTATTTAAATTTAAAAGAAAAATATTTAGAAGAACATGATATAATAATATTTCAAAGACTTGGCGCTAATGGTGGAAATATATCTGAAAGATATGAAAAAGAACTCTTTAGACTATTAGATAAATATATAGATAAGACAAAATTTATATATGATATTGATGATTTTATCTTTGAAAGACAGGGTTCTTTTCCTAAAAAAATGATGAATAAATGTCATTATGTTTTAGCTCCAAATAAATTTATGCAAGAAAAGCAAATTGAATATAATAAAAACTCCTATTTAATTAGAACTCATATAGATCTGGAAACATTTCAACAATCACCAGAAGCAAGTGGTTTTCATAAAAATGTTGTAAATATTGGATGGTTTTCTGGTAATGGGCTAGGTTTGGAAATAATGGATAAAATATTTCCAAAATTGAAAGAGAGATATTTAGATAAAATACATATTCATTTTTTTGCATTAAATGATATTACTAATTATGTTTTAAAAAAATATAAAAATGAAATATTTATAGCTCATCGACTTTTAAAGATAGAAGAAATGTTTGGAGCTTTAAAATCACTTGATTTTATTGTAAATCCAATGGATTATAATAATATAGCCTTTCAGGTAATAAACAAAAATACAAAGAAGGAAAAAGAGGATTTTATTAATTGTAAATCTGAAATTAAATATCTCAATGCTGGAGCCGCAGGTATTCCATTAATCACCTCACCAAATAATGCTTATAAATTTGTAATCAATAATGGTGAAAATGGATTTATAGCGGAAAATTTAAATGATTGGATAAAATATATAGATATATTAATAAAAGACTCTAAAAAAAGAAATGAAATAGGAATGAAGGCAAAAGAAGATATTTATTTAAACTATTCTTTAGAAAATGTTGCAGATAATTATCATAAGTTTTTTAAAAAAGTATTGGAGAATAAATAATGATAAAAGTTTTATTTGTATATTCGGATAAATTATGCGAATGTACTAGAAAAAGAACAATTGAAGCAAACAAGGCTCTTTCTGAATATAAAGTAGATAAAGTATTATCAGATAAAATTTATTATACAGAATTAAATGAAGAGCACATGAGAGAAAATGATATAGTTATTTTTCAAAGGACTGGTGCTAATGGCGGTAATATGCTGTCTGATTATGGTAATAAAATATTAAAATTAATAATAAATCATAGAGATAAAACAAAATGTGTTTATGATATAGATGATTATGTTTTTCATAGACAAAATGATTTTCCAATTAAAATGCTTTTAGCTTGCAATTACGCCCTAGCCCCAAATAAAACAATTGAAGAAAAAATGAAAGACTATAATAAAAATACTTATATTATAAGAACTTTTATAGATTTAGAAAAATTTAATTTAATACCAAAAAAAATAAAATTTAATGAAAGTATAATAAATATTGGTTGGATATCATCTGGCGGATTTGGAATAGATATAATGAAAAAAATTTATCCATCATTATTAAAACAATATGATAAAAAAATCGCCATACACTCTTTTTCAAGAATGTATAAATATATTAGAAAAGATTATAAAGAAAAAATAATAAAAACATATACAACTATAAATTTTAATTCTATTATTTCTGCCTTTAAATGTTTTGATTTTGTAATTAATCCTATAGATTTTAATAATTTAACATTTAATAATTTGATAGAAAATGATATTGGTAAAAAAATAGATTTTATTAATTGTAAATCTGAAATTAAATATCTCAATGCTGGAGCCGCAGGTGTTCCAATTATATCAACGCCAACATCGTCTTATGAATATGCAATTGAAAATGAAAAAAATGGTTTTTTAGCTAAAGATAAAAATGATTGGTTAAAATATATAGATTTATTAATTAAAGAAAAAGAAATAAGAGCCAATGTGGGATTAGCTGCTAAAGAAGATATTATTAATAATTATTCTTTAAAATCAGCAGCAGATAATTATTATAATTTTTTTAAAAAAATATTAAGTTAAGGAGTAAAGTATGCAGTTATTTAAACCAATGGTATCTCAATTAGCTATAGATGAAGTTGTAGATACATTAAAATCTGGATGGACTGGTAATGGACCAAAAGTTAAAAAGGTAGAAGAAAAGTTTGCAGAGGCAGTCGGTGCAAAATATGCAGTTGCTTTAAATTCTTGTTCTTCAGCAATATTTTTAACATTTGCAGCGCTTGGAATAGAGGATGGGGATGAAATAATTGCTCCATCTTTTACTTTTGTAGCAACATCAATGATGGCCTTGCATTTAGGGGCTAAAATTAAGTTTTGCGATATTAATTATGACACTATGACAGCCGACCCAAAATCTATTGAAAAAAATATTACAGAAAAAACAAAATATATTATACCAGTAGCTTTTGGTGGACAAGCACCAGATATAGATGAAATATTAAAAATAGCAAAAAAACATAAATTAATAGTTATACTAGATTGTGCTCATTGCGCCCCTTATCATACAATTTATAAAAATAAGTTAATCGGAGAATATTCTCATGCAGTATGGTCTTGCCATAGTGTTAAAATACTTTCTGTAGGAGACATGGGTTTTTTTACAACTAATGATAAAGAAGTTGCGGATAAAGTTAGAAGAATGGCCTGGTTTAATATTTCTAAATCAACATTTGAAAGAGAAAGAGGTGAGGGTAAATCTGGATATACATGGGATTACACAATTGTTGATGGGCCAGGTTATAAAATGCACTCTAACGATATTAGCGCAGCTATTGCCCTTGGTCAACTTTCATGTTTAAAAGAACAAAATGAATATAGACAAAAATTAGTTAATTTATATAAAGAAATGTTACATAATAATATATTAAATGGAAAAATAAAAATACAAACCTCTCCAGAATATATTACTCAACATGGAAACCATATATTTTCTATAAGAATAGATAATAGAGATGAATTAATGAGATATCTTTCAGAAAGAGAAATATATTGTGGATGCCACTATAGGCCAAATCATCATTATAGTGAAGCATATGGTAAGCAAGAAATAGATTTGCCAAATACAGAAAAAACTTTTTCTAAGATATTAAGCCTTCCTCTCCATCTTGATTTAACTGAAGATGATGTCAAAAGAGTTTGTAAGTTTGTAAATGAATTTATTGAGCAAGGAGTATAAGTTGAAGAAAGTTAGATTAAGAGCACTAGAGAGTCATGATTTAGAGTTTTTATATAAATTAAGACAAGAGCCATTAATTAAAAAGAACTTAAAATTTTATTGGCCGATATCAATGCAAGGTCAGGTAGAATGGTTTAATAAAATATCTAATGATAAAAATAATAAATTATTAATAATAGAAGGAAATCAGTCTAAATATAATAATAAAAACAGAGAATTAAAATGGGATACTATTGGAGATGCAAGAATACAACATATAGATCATTTTAATAAAACAGCAGAAATAGGTTTAGATATTTGTGAAAATTTTAGAGGTAAGGGATTTGGTAAAATAGCATTTAAATCTATTATGGACTTTTGTTTTAATGAATTAAATATGAGAAAGCTATATCTTTATGTTTTTTCTTTTAATGAAGCTGGAATTTCTGTATATAAAAAAAATGGATTTGAAACAGAAGGAATTCTTAAAAAACATATTTTTAAAAATGGAAAATATGAAGACTTATTATTAATGAGTATTTTTAAAGAAGATTTAGAAAGGATAAAAAAATGATTCCTGTTGTTGGATTTGTAACTTGGAATAGGATGGGAATGAATATTCAAAATATTGAATTACTTCTTAAAACAAATGAAGATTTTGAATTATACATAGTAGATAATGGATCAAATGATAATACTTGGGAATATTTATCAACATTAAAAGATGAAAGAATTAAAGAAATTAAAAAATTTGATAAAAATAATGGCTTAGTTTATGCTTTAAACTACACTATTTCTAAAAGAAGAAAAAATCAACCATTTATTAATATAGATTCAGATGTTAGTATTTTAAATGATAATTGGATACAAAATTGTGAAAATATAATTAAAGAGTTTCCAGAAGTAGGAATACTTGGAAATGTTAGACCAACATATTTTAAAGAGAGAAACGTGCCATATACAGAAAAAATAAGAAATAATATTAAATTTTGGCATACTAATAGTTTAATTGGATGTTGTATGTATTTTCCTTCTGATACTTTAGATAAAATTGGCTATTTTAATGAAGAAATATATTTACCAGATATTGAAATATACGGAAGAGTTAAAATATTAAATAAATGGTTAGGGTATTGTCCAGATAATAAAATTTTATATAAACCTATTAACTGTAGTTTTTGTCAGCATAATGGATTATGTAAAAATCCCAAAATAATAAATGGAGTTCCAAATTGTTTTATTTATTATAATGAAAATTATAAACACGGTAAAATATTTGAAAAAAATAATAAATTATTAAAAAAGTTTTTAAGAGAAGTAAATAAAGATAACTTGTATTGTCCGTCAATACATGATTCTGAAAGTATAAAAAAATATCCATATAACATAGAATTGGCTAGGTCTAATTTTAGATTTTTTAATTAAGGAGACTGTTTTTTGAAAAAATGTATTTTAATATTTGGAATAGGTCATAGCGGAACAGGCGCAATATCTGGAATGATACATAAAATAGGCGTAGATGGCGGTAAAAATATTATAAATACATCAAACTCATTACATCCTAAAGGAATATATGAAAATAATTCTTTTTTTATATTAAATGAAGAAATTTTAAAATATATTGATAAATTTAAAAAATTTCCTTTTCCACCAGATATTAAAAATAATAACTATATAGAAAAATTTTCAAATAAATTAAAAACAACAATTAAAAAAGAATTTACAAAAGATGTTTTCTTTATTAAAGATCCAAGATTATGTTTTTTGTTTCCTATATATAAAAAAATATTAAATGAACTAAATATAGAAATTAAAATAATAATAATGGAAAGAGACATTAATGAACTTTTTAAATCTTGGAGTAGATTTTCTTTTATTAAATCAAAAGAAATTTTTATTAAAATAATAGACAAATATTTAAAAGAATTAAATAATATTAAAAATAATGAAGAATGTTTAGAAGTAAAATTTGATAATCTTTTAGATAAAAAAGAAGAAGAGCTTAAAAGAATTATGGAGTTTCTTAATTTAGATTCTAACAATATAAAAGAAGCATTAAATTTTGTAGACTCTAAAATACCAAAGAACAGGAGAAGAGATGGATAGTTTTAAATTATATATACATGCTAAACCGCTTCCAAAACAATGTGGCGTTATGAGATTTTTAAATAGATTAATTTTAGAGATGAAAAAACAAAATTATAAAATAACTACAGATTTTTCTGAACCAGGTATTACACATGCCCTTTGTATCATTTTTAATGAAGACTTTTTAAAAACATGTAAAGATAAGGGTATTAAAATAATTTCTAGATTCAGTGAAGTGAATATACATTATTATGATAGATTAAAATTTGCATATGAAAATTCTGATAAAATAATATTTCAATCTGAATATAATTATATAGATTTTTCTTTTGAATTTGGCTATAGAAATATTCCACAAAGAATTATTATAAATGGAATAGATTATAATGAATTTCCTAAAATTGATATTAATAAGAAAAAAACAATATTTTCTTTAGGGGCTTTTCATAAAAGAGAAAATGGAGCACATGTTAAAAAAGTTAAAGCTTTAAAGTTTTGTTTAGATGCATTAGTTCCATTATTTGAAAAAGATCCAGAATGGAAATATTATATTGTAGGTCCAGGAAGTCATCATGAGGATCTTAAAAATTATTTAGAAATTCCATGTTTTAAAAATAGACTATTTTATATAAAAAATAATAAAAGCTTTGTTTCAAATGATAATATATTTAAAATAGCAAATAATTGCTCTATATATTTACACACAGTAATGTATGATAGTTGCCCTAATTCTTTAATAGAAGCAATATCTATGTGGTTTCCAATTGCTTATTTTGATTATGGATCATTAAATTCATTATTCTATAAAGAAAAAGAGCTTGTATCACCAATGAATTCTACTCCTAAATCTATTAGAATGGCTATTGAAAAATGTTATAGGGATTTCGAAGACTATAATGAATCATCCCTATATTTGGCTAAAACAAAATTCAATATAGAAAATACTGTAAAAAATTATGTTGATTTCTTGGAGGAGTAGATGAAAATAGGATGGATATGTGCAGGGAGTATTAATTCTGGCGGATCTAGAATGTCAGTTTTTAATAATCATCATTATTTTTTATCTATTGGAATTGATTCTAAGATTATTCATGCGCCGACTACATATTGTATAGAATATAATCCATCAAATGATGAAATTAATAATATTATTAAAGAAAGATTCGATATAGTTTTTATACAGAAAGTCTCTATAGGCGGAATAAAGAATTTTATTAAAATATTGCAGAATAATGGAGTAAAAGTTGTTTTTGGAATTGGTGATTTTTTTGGTCATGAAATGGTGGGCTTATGTGATTACACAGTTGCCGCTTCTGAATATTTAAAAAACCTATATCCTAAACAGTTTTCTGAAAAAATAAAAGTTATAATGGATGGATATGAGACTCCTGAAAATCTTAAAAAAGAACATGTGGATTCTGATATTCTAAATGTAATATATTATGGTACTCAAAATATAGATAATGATTTTGAAAAAAATATTAATTCTATACCATGGATTAATTTTAAAAAATTAGGAAATCCTCCTTGGACAAATATAAAATGGGAACTAAATACTGTTTATAATAATATTTTAAATTTTGATGTTTGTTTAATATATGCAAAAATGACAGATTTTAATAAATCAAAATCATTAAATAGACCATTGAATTGTATGGTAATGGGCGTTCCTGTAATATCAAGCCCTATTCCATCTTATGATTCTATAATAGAAAATGAAATAAATAGTTTTATAGTTAGAAGTAATTTATTTGAAGATTTTAAAAAATATCTTATTTATCTTAAAGATTTTAATAAGAGAAAGGAGATCGGTTATCGAGCTAGACAAAGTGTTATAAAGAAAAAAAGCAAAATAAACCAATCTAAAGAATATTTGGAGTTATTCTCAAATATTTTAAAGGAGAATGAATAAATATGAAAAAATACTTATTATTAATATTTTTACTATTAACAGTTTCATGCACAACTAATAATTATCATAATTATTATTATCAATCTGAACCAACAGAAAATATAAAAGCTGAACCAAAAACCAATAAAGAAGTAGTTATTCTTGGAAGAACCTCTATTTCAATAAATAAAGAACAAGGAATTATATCTCAATCAATAAATTCAACCAATAATATTGAAGTCGTAGTTCCTGAATTTACAAGAATATCAGTTGATGGAGATGTGACTTTTAATGTAACTGATTTAACAGAAATTGAATCAAGTAGCAACCTTCTTGTTAATGTAAAATATAATAAAATTAAAGGTTTTGAATATATTGTATTAAGAATGTATACTATTAATTTAGATAATAAAAATGGATTAGTCGGAAATTGGGACGGTGAAACTATTCCAATTAATGCAAAAAATGATGATTTAATTTCTGAATTTGAATTAATTCCAAATGAGATGATAAATGCTGGATTATTTGATTATATGGAATTAGATTCTTGGGGATCTGGATGTAATAATAATTTAAAAAAGGCAATAAAGATAAAAAATATGCCAGTATATTTTATGGCTGATTTTTCAACTGCGATAGATCAAACATACTCTACTATTTTAATTATTGAACTTGCAGGAGTATTATTGTAAATGAAATTAAAGGAAATAAACCATGAAACCATTAAATGGTTTCATGGTATAAATACAAAAAAAGAAATAATAAAATGGATAAATAATAGACCTGAACAATGGACATTTGAAGAGACAATAGATTGGCTTTATGAATATAATAAAAAAAGACTATATTCAAAAAATAATAATGAATATATTTTTATAATAATTAATGATAAAAATGAAAAAGTTGGATATACTCAAATTATTAATCATGATACAATTAACAATAAGGCTGAATTAGGAGTGGTCATAGATCCAAATTATCAAAATAAAGGTTATGGAGAAAGGGCAATTAGAGAAATAATTAAATTAGCTCAATCTCAACTTAAAATTCATAAATTATTTGTTAAAATAAGAGAAGATAATGAGGATTCATTGAAATTTTTTGAAAAAATAGGATTTACTAAAGAATCTTTATTAAAAGATGAAATATATCAAGATAATAAATATTGGAATTTTTATCTTTTAATTTTAATAAATAAAAGAAAGGAAAGTAAAAGTAAAAATAATAAAAAAGGATAAAGTATGTTAGAAAACTATAAAAGAATCCTAGCCTTTTTTGCTAAACTAATATTGGCCCTGTAGTAAGTGATTACTATATTGAACCCTGAATATCGGGGGAAGCCTTGAGGAAGGTAATCCCGACAGACAAACGTAATGGTGAGCTGCGAGAGACTGACAAGGGGCAACTCGTTGAGTTGATGATACAGTCCGATCTCATAATATAACCTAATTATAAAATATGAGTTAACACAGATGGATAGAGGCGGGTGCGCTTATTTTAGAGTCCATATGCCAATGAAATATATTGAAAAATATGGATTTGAAAAAGTAGAAACAAATATAATGGATTTAGAAAATATATCCTGGTCTGCTGATGAATGTAAGGGTGGATTAGCTATATTGCAAAGACAATATGGAGAAAGTAATTATAAAATAGCAGAGTCCATGAAAAAAAGTGGAGTTAAACTAATTTTTGAATTAGATGATTGGCTTCATGGGGTTGAGAAAAAAAATAAAGCATATGAAGTATATAAACCTGGCGCTCCAGTTCATGATAGGCTTTATAAATTTTATGAACTATGTGATGCTATAACTGTATCAACAAAGCCATTAAGAGAAAAACTTTTAAAATATAATAAAAATATTTATGTAGTTCCAAATAGTTTTATATTATCTGATTGGAAAATTGATAAAGTAAAACATAATACAATAAATATATTATGGACAGGAAGCTCAACTCATTATCCTGATCTAGCAGAAACAGAGGTAGCTAATGCAATTAAAGCTATTTTAAATAAATACCCTAATACAAAGTTAATAACAGCTGGTTGGCATGGCGATGATATTTTTAGAGATATTCCAGGATATAGAAGAATCCACTATCCATGGACAGTTAATATAAATGAAATATCAAAATTTAATAGATTGGGAGACATTGGAATAGCTCCAATTAAAAAATGTGATTTTAATTTATGTAAATCTTCCAATAAATATGTTGAATATAGCTTATCTGGATTGCCAACAATTGCAACAAAATTTGGTCCATACCAAGAAGCTATAAATAATATGGAAGATGGTTTATTGGTTAAAAATAAATTTAATAATTGGTATAAAGCAATAGAAAAGCTTGTATTAGATTCAGAAATGAGAGATGAATTATCTAAAAAAGCAAAAGAAAAATGTATTAAAAAATATGATATTGAGAAAAATATAATTAATTGGGTTAAAGTTTATAATAAAATTTTGGGTTTACCAGAAAATGATGGTATTGATTAAAAATAGGAGGGTAAAATGTCTTTGAAAAAAACTTCAAATAGAGAAATAAATAATGAAGAAAATGATATATTTAAATCATGGTGTCATGATTTTTCAGGAGAAGAGACAGGTAAAAATAAGACTCCTTTATTTGAAAATAAGGAAGATCCCATTTTCGGAAATCTTATTCCATTAAGAGAAAGTGAGATAAAAATAAATAATGGAAATGTTGGCAATTATGACATGGTTGAAATAGTTTTAGGTAAAGTGGATAAAGTTAACGCTATAGATAGACCAAGAATGGTTTTTAATGTAGCTAAATCTATGAAACAGTCTTCTTCTCAAAAAGATCTCTCTTCTTTTTTAGATAGAAGTTTTGAATTAGATTTTATAACTAAATCACAACAAAATGAAATAGTGAGAATATTAGAATGCCATACTACCAACGATTAGGCAAGGTAGACAGAAGAAATATGACCTATGGAAGAGGGAGATTTGACCCAAGGTTATATAAAAATTATAGAGGAGCACCTTTATTTACTGATATTTTTGAAATAGGAGGTAGTGATCCTGGTGCTGCTGTTTTACATGGTAGAATTTATGATCCATCGGAATTAGGTATTAATCCACCTTATCCAGAATTTGTTGAAATTGATGAAGTTTGGTATCAATTTAATCCAAATGATAGGCCACCTAATAGAAATCAATCACATAATCCCAATATTAGGGTTTTTAGCGGCCCTAGAAGCACTTCTAATATCCCTATTGATAGGCAAAAAATAGATAAAGTAGATATTATGAAGCAAAGAAACATGCATGGTGTAGGACATAATCAAATTGTAGAAGGTGTAAATCCTGGAATATACAGAGAAAAAGATCAACCAGCAGATAACTATGCTTCAAAAGATCAACCTGTATATGAACAATCCTCTACATTAAGTCAACAATTAAGGCGTGGAATTATTAAAGGTGAGAGATTATTAGATAGCGTAAATCAATCAACTGGCGAAATCGAGGAAGGCGGAGAAAGGGCTTTTATTGGAGATTTAACTGAAAATACCCAAGGTGATAGAGATGTATTCTTTTTAAATCCAGAAAATAGGCCAGATGATGGATCTCATAAAGACTTAGATGAATGAGGAGTATTATGAAAAAAATAATAATTAAATCAAGAGCCCCTATGTCTGAAGAAACAAAAAGAAAGATTTCAGAATCTTTAAAGAAAAAAAATGGGAAAAAAATTCCAATTAAAATCAAAAGAGTTAAAAGAGAAGATGTTCAAAAAAAGAATTTTCCAATTAAAATGGAAAGTGCTGAAAATTATATTGAAAGAGAAAATAAAAAAAGGAAGCCAAGAATTCATAGCGCAGATACTAAAAATAAAATATCTGAATCAATGAAGAATCATCATGTTAATAGAAAAGAAAAACAAAAATCTATTTTAAACTTAATTGAAAAAATTTCAAATAATATTAGTAAAAGTGAAAAATTAAAAAATAGATTAGATGAATTAAATAAATTAAAAAAACTTCTTGATTCTTAAAATTAAATGTTTAATAATTAAAATATTATGAATAATGTAAAAATACCAAATGGTGTAAGGGTAATTTTAAATGAATTAAACAATAATGGCTTTGAGGCATATATTGTTGGAGGCGCTGTTAGAGATTATTTTCTTAAAAAACTTCCTAAAGATTGGGATATAGCCACTAATGCTAAGCCATCTGATATTAAAAGTATATTTAAAAATACTCACTCAATTGGTGAAAAATTCGGAATGATTCAAGTTTTAATTGATAAAGAAGAGTTTGAAGTTACAACATATAGAAAAGATGGTAATTATAAAGACAGCAGACACCCTGAAGAGGTTGAATTTGTTGGCGATATAGTTAAAGACCTTTCAAGAAGAGACTTTACCATTAATGCTATGGCTTATGATCCAATAGAAAATAAAATAGTAGACCCATTTAATGGACAAAAAGATTTAAAATTAAAAATAGTAAAAACAGTTGGAGAGGCAAATAATAGATTTAAAGAAGATGCTCTTCGTATGATGAGGGCGGTTAGATTTGCTTGTAAGTTAAATTTTTCAATAGAATCAGAAACTTTTCTTTCTATTATTAATAATTCAAATACAATTAAAAACATATCATTTGAAAGAATAAGAGACGAATTAATTAAAATAATTAATTCAGATACACCATCATTTGGAATTAGAATTTTAAAAGACAGTGAATTATTACATGAGATAATACCAGAATTTGATGAAACAGTTGGATGTGGTCAAACAAAAAAATATAAATTTGATGTATTTGAACATACCATGCAAGTAATAGATCAGGCAAAGAAAATTTCAGAAGATATAAGAGATAAAAATAACATTAATGCCTTTATGTTTGCTGCATTATTCCATGATATTGGAAAACCGTATTGTATTAAAGATGGAGTAGTCGATGAAAATCTTTTTAAAAATCATCATGAAATATCTTTTCAAAAATCAAAAAAAATATTAAATAGATTAAAATTTGATAATAAATTTAAAAAATATTGTCAATACATAATCAGAAATCATTCTATTCCATATTTTTCTTATTATAAAAATAATGAATTTGGAACAAGATTAGCAATTAACAAATATGGAAAAGAATATATTCATGATATTTTAACTCATAAAATTGCAGACAGAATAGGATCTGGAATGAATATAGATGAAGTTGAAATTCTTTATGAATTGAGAAAAAGGGTTAAATTTGAATTAAATAATAATGCACCAACTGAAATTTCAGATTTAAAAATTACAGGAAATGAAATAATAGAATTAACTGGATTTAAACCTGGACCAAAGATTAAGGAAATTTTAAATTTAATACTATTTAAAGTTTTAGAAAACCCTGATATTAATGAAAATAGAATTTTAAGGAATATTATTTATGGGATATCAATATAAAGGAAATTTACCATATGGTGCAAATGGCACCTCTTATAGAGGAAGAGATAATTCAAAATTAAGATTTGGATCTCCTGGGCTACAAGAATCCCAGGATTTTTTTGATAAAGATGATGATAGAAGAAGTAGAAATCCATATGCCTTTCAAACAAATAATATTAACTTTAATACCAGTAGAACAGGATGGGTGGAAGAGAGATCTCCTTCGAGTGTATCAAGTAGAAAAGGGGATCAACCTCAACTACAATATGATAATATAACAAGACCATCAATGGTTATTGATAGTAAAGAAAAGTTTGACAGACTTTTATCAGAGGGGGAATTAGATGGTGTGCCAATTCCTTATTTTTATCGACAATTAAAATATCCAAGCTCAATAGAAGATCAATATCCTCATAATTATTCATCAGCTTTAATTTTTAGACAACAAGAATTTGGTTTAATTAAAAGAGGGTATGATAATAATTCTATTGGAGATGTCGATAAAACTGGATTTTATATTAGTAATACATATCAATGGGGAAAACCAGCCGTATTAGATCCAAGCCTTCCCTTTACCTCTTCTATTATATATACTAATGCTATTTATTCTAGAGGGGGATTCGAAAAAACATTTACTTCTACATGGAATGATAATTATTTTGTAGTTGAACCAAAGGGAGAATTTGAATTGCCTCTTAATAATTATAATTCAATAGAGCCAGAAGGATCTATGCTTTCTAATTTAATAAATAGGAATTTAATTAAAGGAGAGCAGCAAGAAACAGAATTTTCTGGATATCGAGGGGCTCGAATTTCTATTGGATTAGGGCTTTAACTTCTTTTTTAAAAACCGATAATGGTTATAATTTACCTATAATATATAATAATGAAGAGATATAATTAATTTTAAACAAAATATATAGGTTTTTTAAAAAATAATAAATAATAATTTCCACAATTATTCCACAGTTTTAACATTATTCCAAAATTTTAATTTAAAGGAGATCGCTATGACTTTAAGAAAAATAACTTTTCATAAAAACATACTGAAAAGTGAAAAAATAGAAGGTCAAAAAGTTGTAGAGACTAAAATAGCTGATGCAGATAAATGGGACCCTGATATTTCTAAATCTGGATTTTATTCACCTGAAAATGCTAAACAAGTTTCTATTGATATGAAAAATAATTCATATGAAAAACCTTCACATTATGATCCAAACAAATTAGCAAGAATCCCTCAAGAAACAGATGATAATAGAAGTCTTTTAGAAGCAAAATTTTCTATTACTATTGAATTAGAAAATCAGGGAAAAGTCAAGAATCAATTAGTAGAATTATATAATGATGCTATTATCATGACAGAGGGTAAAATGAACGGTGAATCTTGCGATATTGGTAGGTGTAAATATTTTTGTGGAATAAAAGAAGCTATTTATACTGCTAAAAAAGATATATATGAAAAAGATAATGGCGTTAATGAAGAAAAATGTTTATATGAGCTTTCATCAAAATATGATAATATAAGTAACGCATTTAGTAATTTTATAGATGAGAATATATTTGATAATTCTGAAAATACAAATTATAGTGAGTCTTATCACTTAGGGCTTGCTTCTGGATATAAAAATGTTTCTGAAATGATTAAAGACAAGTTAGCCAGGGCAGAAAATGAAAGATACAGAATACATATTAATCCGAGTCAGTAATTAAAATAGAAAAGGAGGAAAGTAAATGAAAAAAGTTACTAAATCAAGAGAATTTGATTCAATTAAAGAAGATCAACCAATTCAATCTGGTTATAATAAAAAAGAAAAACATTCATTAGTAAAAAGCTTTACACAGCAAGCAAATCAGAATTTAGAAAAATCTCAAGAGGCAGAGGTTGAAAAAAGTGAAAAAGAAGAATATGTAGATAAACCAGCAGAAGATACTAAACCAGCTAAGGGAAAATTCGTAAAAGTTAAAAAATCATTCGGGAATATAGCCTCTATTGAAAAAGGTGGACCTAAAAAATTCCCAAGTGAAAAACCTGAAATGGCCATGCCTAAATGTGAAAAAAATATTGATGAAGATGAAAAAAAACCAGAACTTGGATCAGGCGAAAGATTTAAAGAATTAGTAAGAGATCTTAAAAAGAAATCATTAGGAGAAAGCCCTATTATTAAATCTCTTGATGAAATGATAGATTTTGATATTAATAATAATGATATTAATGAATTAGAAAATATTATTAAAGCCGCTAAAGATCCAGAAGCCCTTGCTGCATGGATTGGCCGAAAGAAATATGGTAAAAAAAGATATCAGGAATTAGCTGAAGAAGGGAAAAAAGAAAAATCTGAAGATGTTGAAGAAATAGCTGAAGATGTAAAAGGACCAGAATTAAAATTAGATGAAGCTATGAAAAATACTCCTAAAGATAAAAGAGATGATGTTCTTGAAGAATTAAGAGATTCAAAAAAAGAAAAATCTTTAAACTCCTCTAATGGTAGTGGTGGTGATTTAATTGCTCCCCAATTAGCAGGTGGTAAAAAAAGAAAATATGTAAAAGTTAAAAAATCATTGGACTCAAAAAGTTTTTTCGTCCAGTCCGACTGTCAGAGCGAGTAACTAAAAGTTACGGTGACGAAGAAACAGGTGAAAATAAAGATATTAAACCACAGTTTGTTCAATATTCTAAAATAGGTAACAGATATGTTGCAGCACCTGAAACTAAAAGCACCCTGCCAGTCGGTTGTTATAAAATAATTGAAACCATGCAAGGTCTTCAATTTTTACACAAAGCAATAAATACTGATGATATTGATATACTTCCAGAATCTAAAAGTGAAGAAATAATTGAAGAAATAACCCAATTTTGGAACTTAAAAGATGATTTTAAAAAGCATGGTTTTCTCCATAAAAGAGGAATATTAGTACATGGCCCACAAGGAACAGGTAAAACAACTGCTGTAAATTTAACTATTAAAGAAATAATAAAATTAGGCGGAATTGCTGTTTTTTATTCAGATCCATCAACTTTAACAGAGGGATTAAATATAATAAGAGAAGTTGAGCCAGATAGACCTATTGTAGTTATTATAGAAGATATAGATAAATCAATGAGATATGGAGAGGAAGAAGTTTTAGCGGTTTTAGATGGAGAATCTCAAATAGAAAATGTTGTATATGTAGCTACAACAAATTACATTGAAAAATTACCACCAAGAATAATAAATAGGCCCAGTAGATTTGATTATGTTATAGAAATCGGCCTTCCTGATGAAAATATTAGAGCCTCTTATTTAAATAATAAAATTAAAACAACAATTGGTCCTGATGGTGAAAATTTAGTTGAACTAACTGAAGGTTTTAGCATATCTCATATAAAAGAATTAATTATTGGAGTTTATTGTCAAAAGAAACCAATAATAGAGGTTGTGAATAAATTAAAATCCATGAATGGTGAAGATTTTGAAGATAAAGAAGATAATTATCCAAGAGACAATTATCCAAAACGCAATACAGCGATGATTGCTAATAAAAGTAATGATAATTTAGATGTTGAAAAATCAGCAAATTTACCACAATGGGATAACGATGATCTTGATTTTATAAGAAGGGCAATTGCAGCAGAATCAGATGCTATAAACCTATATGAAAATCAATCTGAAAAAGCAAAAGATGAAAAAATAAAAAATGTTTTATTACATATTGCAAAAGAAGAAAAAATACATCTTTCTGAATTACAACAATTATTAGAAATTTATGATAATGAGCAAAAAGAAGTTAAAAAAGAAGCTAAAAAAGACATAGAGGAGGCTTAAGGTGGCTAATAGTTATATTTATAGAGATAATGGGGCAGAGGTGGACCCATTTTGGCAAACAACCGTTCCTCCTCATGAAAAGCAACTAACACTAGACGAAAAATTAAATGAATTAAAGAAATCATTTCATAAAAATGCTTCTAAAGCAGACTTTGTTTCTTCTAATGGTAATAATTTTATTCTTGGAAAAATTGGAACAAATAATGAAAATACAGAATATATGATCTGGAAATCTCAAGAAGTTATTAAAGGAAATGATATCGTTGAAGAAATTGAAGAATTATTTACAACCAATGATGAAGATGAGGCCAGGGCTAAATTTCAAGAATTAACTGGTGGAACATATAATACAGAAATTAAAACACAAGGAACAGGTATTAAGACAAATTTAACAGACCAACCACTTATTGGCGAATCTGAAGTAGAGCAAATGAAAAGTGAATCAGAGCTTATTCAAGAATACTTAAATTTTAAAGCAAAAAATAATTTTGCAAAAAATGCTCAAAAGATAGATTTTGTTCCCGATAAAGATGGTAAAATTTTAGTTTTAGGGATGATTGGAAAATCTCAAATAGATAGAGACTCTAAATTTAGAATTTGGAAAACTCAAAATCATTGGACAAATGAAAGAGTAGAGTATTTGACAGATGAAATGGATAGAAAAGATGCTATGTTAAAATTTAATGAAATGACTAGAAATATTTAAATCTAACTTTAAAAAATAATAAATGGTTATAATTTCTCTATAATATATAATAATGAGAGGATAATCATATCTTTAAACTAAATTCAAATATGGAGGATGATTATGAAGAAATATCAATTCACTCCAGAGGGCATGAAGAAATATAATGGAGCCATGGATCTCAATGGGGAAGAATTAAATAAAGGAATACAGACTTTTTCTGGAGATGGAGAATGGAAACATCTTCATGGAGTTAAACTTTTTGTAGATAAAAGCGGCGTTGTTATAAAAGGAATGGACCCATTTATTGGAAGAAGATTTTCTGATCTTGAAAGATTAAATTTTTCTGATATTTTTACCATTCACAGAACTGTTGCCAGAGCAATTGGTCAAACCCATAAATCTACAACAGATGAATTAGATAATATAGAAAAAGAACAAGCAATGAATAGTGCCAATGAATATTTAGATATAAGAATAAAAGAAACGGAAGGATATTCTGGTTACAGACATGAAAGTATGGACCAAATTTAAACTGATAGCCTTGACACCATTAAGGTTATTAAAGAGTATTTTTAATTTTTTATTTCCACAAATTATTACATTAAAGTGTAAAACTTGTGGAGATACAATAGATGTGGATAAATATATTTTTATAGCAAGAAGAGAGGCTATTAGAAAAAATATTCCATTAGAGCCACATTTAGAATTAGATTGCCCTTTTTGTCATGAAAAAAAATTTGAATTAGTAAAAAGAAAAAGATTTAGAACTTTTAAACCTCTCAATTTAATTAAAAAAATATTGAAACAATTTTTTGAAACTATATCAAATTTAATTATTTTTATTTTAGGAAATATATTTGCCGAAATATGGAAAATAATATCAAGATTTTGGCAAGAAGATGTTTATTTATACTTAAAAACAATTATCGCCTTTACTGGAATATGTGTGGGATCTGTCATTCTCTGTCACCTCCTTGGCTTAGAAATGATTGCTTCTTTCGCACTTACTTTCGTATTTTTTGTGATAAATGCTTTAAAAAATATAATAAGGAGGAAATAAAATGACAGACTATAGCCCCGTTAATCCAAAACCATCACCAGGAACAGGTAGAGGAGCAAGTGAAAATCGTGATGATTATATTGCTCAAGGACAAAATGCACCTTCAATTTCAAATTTAGAAAGTTTAGACCTAAGTTCAGAAACTAATAGACTTAAAGCAGCTTATGCTATTGGCGCTCAAGGTCAAGGTTCTAATCTTGGTTTAAATGCTTTCTTAGCTCAAGCTGATATTGCTAGAGATGGAAAAGCTTTATGGGAAATTGAAAAAATTAAAATCGGTGGAACAGTTTATGATGTAACAGTAGCTGCTTCAGGAGCAAATTATCTAATCGAACTTAGCTAATAGTCCACAATACCCTCTCTAATAATTAGAGAGGGTATATTTCATTAAGGAAAAGTATTAATGTCGTTATTAAAATTCAGCAATGTATTTTCAAATAATATAAATAAATCTATTGGAAACTCATCTTCAAATAATGAGATAAATAAAGCAATGAAAGCTTTTGTTCCAGGATTAAGAGAAAGAACTGGAAAATCTAAAGGTGCGGTAGATACCGCTATATCATATGGCCTTCCTTCTCAAACATTATGGAAAATGTATAAATATAATATTATTGTTAGAGGATCTATTGATACTATTGTAAGAGAAGTTATATCAACAAATTATGTTGTTACTACAAAAGATTATGTAGAAGAAACTGAAAAAGATAAAGAGGATGCAAAAGAAATTTTAAAATTCTTTGAAAAATGTAATCCAAACAAGCAATCTTTAACTGATGTTTTAGAAGAAATGTTATATGACCTAATGGTATTAGATGGTGGCGCAATAGAAAAAGGTATTGGTAATGATGGCAAGTTAAAAGAACTATGGGCAGTCGATGCTTCTACAATAAGAATTGATGCAACTGAACATGGCCTTATAAAAGGCTATTGGCAAGAAGTAAGAGAAGAAGGCAGGCAACCAATAACTTATTCAAAAGATGATCTTATTTATTTTTCATTAACCCCAAGAACTAATAGTCTTTATGGGTTATCTAAATTA
>Ga0272441_10005094_pt1 | contig 23181 bp, 31 predicted proteins | sample SSMProp6N_FD_193582 | JGI IMG/M metagenome (GOLD analysis project Ga0272441, IMG submission 193582) | Marine sediment archaeal communities from Little Sippewissett salt marsh, Falmouth, MA, United States - SSM-Prop-6N | ecosystem: Environmental > Aquatic > Marine > Wetlands > Sediment ...
GCCTACACCCAGCATTTACGTTTTTAAATTCCTAGATTTTTACATTCTGAACTTCATACTTACATTTTTAATCCTTTACTAAATCCTAGTTATAAAGAGATTACGAAAAGGAAGCCATGGAAATACTTTTATTCTACCATTTTGAAAATCTATACGATCACCTAATAGACTTAGTTTTGTTCTACTAGGGCCTAATATGGAACCCCACCAGTTGAATCTTGCGTTAACAATAGAATCTACTGTTAAAAGTCCAAAATTATTATTGCTTTCAATAATGTTCCAACGAATTATGCTATTTTCATCATCTATTATATAGACACCTATCCAATTTTCAAGGATGATATTTTTAGTAATAATATTATTATATGATTTAGAAGGTGGCATATCCCAACTACTAATTAAGATTCCTGAATATGAATTGGTTTCAACTATGTTATTATTAATGTTATTGTTGTTAACACCTGTAAATATAATACCGTTTTTGTTATCTTTTATGTTATTCTGAAAAATATTGTTTTTCGTAGAATATGTCCATAATTGAATGCCATAACCAAAATTTTCAAGGATTGTATTATCATATATAGAATTAGTATCTGACGCTGCTAAAAATATTCCACCTTCGTTTTGCCAAATTCTATTATTAAAAATCGTGTTGTTACCTGAATTTGATAAATGAATTCCGTTATTTCTAATATTGGATATATTGTTATTGGAAATTTCATTATTATTTGAATGCACTATATTTATCCCATAACCAAGATCATAATAGGGATTATAACAATAAGAGATTTTATTCTTGGAAATATTTACTTGATTTGAATTTTCAATAAAAATTCCATTGTTATAACAGTAAGATATATCATTTTTAGAGATTAGAATATTTTTTGAATTTTTTATGTTAACTGCTTCAATTATATTGGTAATTTTTATGTTTGAAATTGAACAATTACTGCAATTTAACATTATAACCTGTGCCACATCATCTGGTACAAATATATCCTTTTGATCTTTATAAAAACAAATTGGTTTACCTTGAGCAGAATTATTAGTAATTATATGTTCATTTTGAACTTTAAATCTAAGATATACACCATGTTTGATTTTATTATTTTGTAATGTGATATTATTAGATAAAACTTCAATATTGCTGTTTATGGAATTATTGATTATTTTATGATCAAATCCAGAAAATACACATATAATATCATTTTCTAAAAAAATATTATCAATTATTTGGTTTCTATATCCATGATCGACAAAAACTCCTCTATTCATAGCATTATTTAAAAATATATTTTTATAAACTATATTATCTGAAACATAATTTAAAATTATACCACCTTTTTTTACTAGCCCTCCTTTGTTATTAGCAATATAATTATTTGAAATATTATTATTTATCGAATCTGCTGCCAATAAAATTCCTAGACCATTATTTGTAATATTATTGTTAGCAATCACATTATTAGAAAATATAAAAATTTTTATTCCAATATTACCATTTTTGATATTAAGTCCTTTTATAGTACAGTTATCAGCTTTTACTTCAATAGTTGCATCTTTATTATCTCCATATATCAAGGGTTTACCTTTATCATTACCAATGTCAAGTTCATGATCTATACCTATTATAAATAATTCTTTGTCAACAATGATATTTTCATGAAATATCCCACTATAAACTAATATTGTGTCTCCATCACTTGAATTATCTATTGCATTTTGAATTTTAGTATAATTACCATCACCTTCATTATCAACAGAACTAGTGTTTCCAATATTTGATATAGTTATTTCACTTTCTCCAATAACAGGATTTATCATAAAACCTGATAAAAGCAGCATAGCTATTGTTATAATTACCATTGCATGTTTTATCATTAATTATCAATAATATTTTTTTTAATTTATTATATATTTTTTATGGTACAAATATATTCATAAACACATTAAAATATATTTTCTTCTGTCTTGTAAAAATATAAAAGACAATGATTTTTAGTTGTCTCAAGGAGGCTTATAGCCTACACCCAGTACCTAAATTTTATCATAAATATTCTTTCTGTGGCCAATTAACAAAACTAATATTTTAATCTCTTTTTTACTGATATCGGATATTACTCTGTAATCTCCAACTTTTAATTTATAAAGTTCTCTTTTTGTTAATCTCTCAAAAAAATGAAAAGGATCTTCTTTGGTTGACATAATTTTATTAAAAATTCTTTCTCTGTTTTTCTTATCAAGTTTTCCTAAAAACTCAACAGCTTTGTCATCAAAAATGACTTTATACATTATGTTATAGCCCCAGACGCTTTCTTGCTTCTTCCTCTGTTACAAATTTACCCTTTTTAATTCTTTCTCTAGCAGCCTCTATGGCCTCTAATGTCTTTTTACTTAATTCAGGTTCTTTTTTAATTTTTTTAACAATGTAAACCAATTTTTTTAAAACTTCATCATAACTTTCATTTTTATATTCTCTAAATTGATCTATTTCTGCTTTTGTTTCTTTATGTATCTTGATAGTTGTAGCACTCATAATACCATAGTATACTTATGTATACCATAGTATAAATAATTTTCTGCCATTTGCACTTCTGGCTTTAAAAATAAGAAAAAATTATGTTTTTCTCCTGTTGCAAGGAGGCTTATGGCCTACACCCAGCGGCTAACAGTAAAAAAGTCTAAATATGACAGATCTAAATTTTCTGTCTTTTCAAACCGGCTGTTTCGGCTAGTTTTTTTTAAGACATAACTCCAGTTCGTTTTTCTTAACCCCAACCAAGAAGAGAAAAAGAGGGCAATCTGTGAATCAATCTAAGGGATCATCGAAAGTGAAATATTTTGTAACATTCCATATCAGTTCACCTGTTACACTAGTATCAAGCCAATCAAAATATTTCAGTACATCTCCTTCTGAATGATTCATACCATCTTTATGATGAAAATACCATTGACGTTTTTTTACAAATACAATTGTATTGTACGATCTATTAATTTGATCTTTTGCTTGTGCAAATACCATTGCGTTACTTATGGGACTGCCATCTGTACTAACCCATGAACCAAAATCTGTAACATTTCCAGTTCTATTAATATAATCAGTTCTATATGCTATATTGCGTACAGTGGATCTTAAGCTCTCACTATTTGGAATAAATACTAAGTTTAACCTTGTTTTTGTCCAATTGAATCCTAGCTGATTTAAATCAATAACCAGAGTAGTATTTTCACTTCTGTGTAGAGCTTCGTAATAGTATGCTCCTCGCATACCATATTCTTCTCCGCAGAAACCAATAAACCTTACATTACATTTTGGCGTTATATTTTGCTCTTTCATATATTTGGCTATGCCAAGAACTATTGCCATGCCAATTGCTGAGTCACCAGTGCCCTGGTTATAATTAGAGTCATATAGACAGCTTACGATAATAGTTTCATTTGGGTTAGTACCATTAAGCTGTCCTATAACATTGTAGCTTTCAACAGACTCGTTCCACTGTTGATTAACGTAAAAATCTAATCTGTAATCATCAGGATTATCAAATATCTTCTTCCCTAATGATCCATTTATATGTATTGTTGGTAAAGGGGCATATATGCTTGAACCATAACTATTGAAGGTTTCGTTGTTAGAGTCAAAAAGTATTAAACCTTTACAATTAGGCTGAAATAAAGTCCACAAACCCATTTCTATAATATCCTTATATGGCATTTTTTGAAATATTTTATTTCTAATAGGTCCTATAAATTTCACTTCCGGTATCGGTTCAGGCCATACACAGTAATCTGTATCTTTTGCTATGTAAACAAAAGGTTCGTTGTTTATGTAGTGACGTATAATTTCTGTTGCAAATGAATAGACATATGGTTTTTTAATCACCCTAAGATTTGTATATGAAAAATTATAGGTCAATCGATCTGTATCATATAGATTATATTTCCGATCCAGAATTCCATTGACAGGACATATTAAAGAAAATAATCTGAAAGGTATAGGAGCCATTGATGCTGGGGTTAAGTTCCATCTAGATGAAATGCAGCATTCGGTAATAGGGGTTGAACTCCAGTCGCTAATTTTTTTTACTGTTAGCCCCCTCTCCATTACTTGTACTTTACAAGCAATTTTTGGTACCATTGAACAAAGTGTTATTGGTGTATTATTAATCGGTTCTTTCCAGGTATATAGACCAAGGTTCGTCATATTTTCAAAAAGAATCTCAGCGGCCTTATGTTCTCCTTTAGTTCCAAAATGTCTACCCTCCGCAATCTCACCAGCTGATTCATCGTATTCAGTGAATATGATATGGCTGAGTGCTTTGGTGATATTGTAGATATATTGCAAGTCTAGTAGACTTTCATTAATTATCGAACTAATGTATTGAGAATATGAGTCCTTTTTTGTATTGTTTGTTTCTATGGTGTTGCCGTTTATATCCAGAGGGATTGCTGTTCCAACAAATAGAAATATTATTCCAATTGCCAAGCTTTTCTTAAACAACTGGTATTTCATTTTAATTAACCCCAAATTTATATGAAAATTGCTAATATATAAATATATCGCGTGATAGACGTTAATAACCTCATTTTCTTATAAAAACGATGATTAGGCAGCATATATCTACCCAATTTTACCATCAAGGACATGTTTTTTTCCGAACTTGTCTAAAAACCCGATTTTCAAAGCAGTATTAAATGATAGCTTATGGCCTACACCCAGCACGTCAACGGCCGTAAGGATTTTTTTTCCATTAAAATGTTGTTCAAATCTTGTATATTTTAGTTAAAATTGAAAAATGGTAGATGTTGACATCAAGCCCAATTCATAATATAAACTTTTACAAGGAAATATCCGTGTTTTTTCCAATTTTTTTGTTGTTTTCCTTGTTTAATAAGCTTAATGTTGATAAATCTAATAATGATTATTTTAACATCGTAAAAAGGAGAAAAAAATAAATGTCTGATATGAGAAAACCGATTGTATCAAACGGCCGATTCTTCATGGGTTCATTGACAATAATCTACCTAATATTCTTAGTTATTAGTCTTATTTCATGATTCAGGCAATAAAAAGAAGGAAAATGGATGAGTAAGAAAAAATCTGAAATTAAAAAGACAAGAAAAAAGAAATCCCAAAATTCTTGGGGAAAGACATTAAATGATCTTAGATAAGTAACAATATAGTAATAACGATTAATATTTGATAAATAAAGTAGAAAGGACGTATGACATAGAGCAAACATCCTTATGTTTGCATTCCCATCCACTCCCAAAAAGCTCTTGTCTACGTCTCTATTTTTTATATCAAAAACAATAAGGTTTTTTAAAGCATTATTAATTCCACAATTGGCAGTTTATGAAAATCGATAATATCAATAAACAAATTATATTTTTACTTCAAAAAGATGCGCGTATAACATATAAAGAAATTGCTGCTGAGCTTAAACGATCAGAAACCACTATTAGAGATAGAATTAAGGCTATGGAAAGAGTTGGTATTATCCAGGGTTATACTGCTCTTATTGATAAGACTGCTCTTGGTTTGAATTTTTTTGCTATGATATTTGCAAATCCTGTTTCATCTTCAGATCTTGATTCAATTACAGACAAGGTAAAAAAAGTAAAAAATGTGTTACGAGTATATCAGATATCTGGAAATAAGAGACTCGCAATTTTTATGGTTGCGCCCTCTTATAAAGAGTTAAAGGAAATCATTAGATCTCAACTACTTCCGCTTGGTTTGAAAGATGAAGAAATCGTCAGTGTTCTTGAAGCAGATCGTGAGTTTATTTCACCTTTGGAAATACCATAGGATATGAAGTAAGTTTTTTGCATTTTTTGTTTGCTTATCCCGTGTTTAGTAGTGTTTTTTCCCTAATTTTTAGGGTTTTTCTCTGGATATTTTTATGAATTTATTCTATTTTTCTGGTTAATGCAAAAGGACAGGGTGTCTAAAAAGCAGAAATTAAATTAATTAATTAATAAGAATGAGAGCGTGAAGAGGTATTCTAAATATTCTCCTCCCTCAATGGCTCTCATTTGTTATAAGAATAAATAAAAAATGTAATAGGAGGTTTGAAAAATTATGATGCTTGGAAATCAACCAATAATTGTATTAAAAGAAGGAACAACTAGAGAGAAAGGTAAAGGGGCTAGATCTAATAATATGATGGCAGCACTTGCAATCTCTGACGCAGTCAAATCAACATTAGGTCCAAAGGGTATGGACAAAATGCTTGTAGACTCAATGGGAGATGTTGTTGTTACAAACGATGGTGCAACAATTTTAAAAGAAATTGATGTAGAACATCCCGCAGCAAAAATGATCGTAGAAGTTGCAAAATCCCAAGATGAGGAATGTGGTGATGGTACTACAACTGCTGTTATTCTTACTGGTGAACTTTTAAAATATGCAGGTGAACTTATAGAGCAAAATGTTCATCCAACAGTTATTACTCGTGGTTTTAAACTTGCATCTGACAAAGCTATAGATCTGCTTAATCATGGTGCTATTTCTATTAAAAAAGATGATAAACAAACTTTACGCAAAATTGCTATGACTTCTATGTCAAGTAAGGGTGGTGCAGGCCCATTTAAGGATATTCTTTCAAATATTGTAGTTGATGCGGTATCTAGTGTTGCTGAAGAAAACAAAGGTAAAATTACTGTTGATATGGATAATATTCAGATTCAGAAACAAAAGGGGAGTTCTATTGAAGAGACTGAAATTGTAAAAGGAATTATTCTTGATAAAGAGCGTGTACATGAGGGAATGCCAAAACAAGTTAAAAATGCTAAAATTGCACTTGTTAATGCAGCTCTTGAAGTTAAAAAAACAGAGGTAGATGCAAGAATTCAAATTAATGACCCAACGCAGTTGCAGGCATTTCTGGATGAAGAAGAAGGAATGCTTAAAAAAATGGTAGATAAGGTTGCAAAAAGTGGAGCAAATGTCCTTATTTGTGAAAAAGGAATTGATGATATAGCTCAATATTTTCTTGAAAAACATAATATCTATGCAATAAGACGTGCAAAAGAAAGTGATATGGAAAAACTAGCAAAAGCTACAGGTGGAAAAATTGTAGCAAATCTTGATGATCTATCCAGTAAATCTCTAGGTTTTGCAGGTCTTGTTGAAGAACGTAAATTTGGTAATGACAAACTAACATTTATTATGGATTGTAAAAATCCAAAGGCAGTATCAATATTGTTACGAGGTGGTACAGAGCATGTAGTTGACGAACTTGAACGAGGATTACATGATGCGCTTTTTGTTTCAAAAGTTGCACTAGAAGATGGAAAGATGACAGTTGGTGGTGGAGCAGCTGCAATAGAACTATCAATGGCTCTCCGTGACTATGCACCCTCAGTTGGCGGTCGTGAACAAATGGCAATTGAGGCTTTTGCTCATGCTCTTGAAGTAATCCCTAAAACTCTATCTGAGAACGCTGGTCTTGATCCTATAAATATAATGCTAGAAATGCGACGTCTACATAAAAAAGGCCATAAATATGCAGGAGTAAATGTGTTTAATGGCAAAGTTGAGGATATGTTAAAAAATGATGTAATAGAACCTTTGCGTTTAGGAACACATGAAATCCAAACTACAACAGAAGCTGCAACAATGATACTCAGAATTGATGACGTAATTGCCTCAAAATCAACAAAACCAACACCAGGTCCACCTGGAAATATGGGGGGAGATATGGATGAATACTAGAAGAAATCCTTATATTTTTAGACCTAAGAAATGGTTTTTAAATAAAATTCAACGTAAAAGAAATAAAAACAGACGATAATAGGCTATTAAAAGGAGATTTAAAATATTATTTTTCTCATTACAGTTAATCAGGGAAAGAAATAGTTAAGGTTAGAGTTTGTTATGAGCGAATTAGTTATTGATTATATCTATGCAATTACAGTTTTTATGGCAATTTTTGCAATTGTAGATCCTATGGGAAATATCCCAATATTTTATACTTTAACTCATAGATTTACAAAGGAAGAACGTTTACGTATTGCAAAAAGAGGAGTAATTGCTGCAATAATTACACTTGTTGTTTTTGGGCTCATCGGTCAATACATTTTCATGATGTTTAGCATTACAATTTCTGCTTTTAGAATAGCTGGTGGTCTATTATTGTTTAGGGTTGCATTTAACATGCTTTATGGTGTTACACCTGGTACAAAATCAACAGAGAAAGAAAAAGAAGAAACTCTTGAAAAAGATATGATAGGTATAGTTCCATTAGGTATACCTTTACTTGCTGGTCCTGGTGCGATATCAACTGTTATGCTTTATAACTCACAGGGCAATCTCGCAAGTAGTATAATTGTATTTATTTCAATATTTGCAACGCTCCTAATTACGTATGTTCTACTTAGAAATGTTGATAGAATTTTTAATAGACTTGGACGTGTTGGTTCACTAGCAATTTCACGTATAATGGGTCTTATACTTGCAGCTATAGCTGTTCAATTTTTAATAAATGGTGTTCATCAAATTGCCCTTGAATGGGCTACAGAATTAGGAGTGTAAAGTAATATATGGATGATGAGAAAGTTCGAGTGGAGTTAACAGTTCATGGTTCTGTTCAGATGGTCAGCTTTCGATATAGAGTATCAGATATTGCAGATGACCTTGGAATATTTGGTAGAATAATAAATAAACCAGATAAAACTGTTCATATCATAGCAGAAGGTGAAAAAATCAAAATACAAGAATTTATTGAAAGGTTACAAATTCGTCCTTTGTCCTCTGAACAAATCAAAGAAATACAAGATAAAGGGGAATTTGTTCCTCCTCAGCCTCTCGCTAAAGTAGAAAAAGTAGAAGGTGGAGATAATTTTCAGCTCTATTCTGGTAAGTATCAGAAATTTGAAATAATTGCTGAGGAGTATGATAAAGAACTTGTGAATTCTTTAAGAACTGCTTCTCATCTTATTGATCGTTTAAGAACAGATATGTATTATAATTTTCAAACATTAAACAATAATTATATAAAATCTTTAGAAAAAATTAAACTAAAAACGGGTGATAATAATATGAAAAATGTAATTAAAAAAAATGGAGAAAAAGAACCATTTATCAAAGAAAAAATCGTTGTTAGTACAGTTAAAGCAGGTGCTCCTGTTAATATTGCTAGAGATATTGCAAAACAGGTTGAAGAACAATCCGAAGATGAACTTAAGACAAAATGGATTCGCCAATATGTGCTAAACAAATTAAAATATCATAATTCAGAATGGCATGATAACTGGATTAATTATGATGAAGGAATTAAACGACTTAAAAAATATCAGTCAAAATAATTTTTTTTAATTTATTAAAAAATATAACTTTGGTTTATTGTTTTTTTAACAAATCTACACAGGAAAAACACCCCAATTTTCATCTATTTATAACTGTTAATACTAATTTAGGAACAAAAAATAATGTGTTTCCAGGAGGATGAAAAAATGTCCTTGAGAAAGAAAAATGAATTGGCAATACGCCTAAGTGACAAAGGTATGGATTTGACAACAAGACAACCCTTTGACCTATGGACTGACATTGATAGAATGTTTGACAATTTCAGAACAGATTTTTCCAATCTCTTCTGGCCATTGAATCAAGGAAACGAACTAACAACAATGATAAAAAGAAAAACGCCACCGATGAATATTGCAGATCTTGGAGATAGATATGAAATGCATGTAGAAATGCCAGGTATACCTAAAGAAAACATAAATATTGAAGTCACACCCAACAGCATTGAAATATCTGGTCAACATGAAGAAAGCAAAGAAGATAAAAGAAAAAACTGGTTAAGACGCGAATGTAACAGTATGAGATACTATAGATCTCTTGATTTACCTGAAGAAGTAAAATCAGATGATGTCGATGCAGAAATGAAAAAAGGCGTTTTGAAAATAATGCTTCCAAAAGTTAAACCAAGACCAGAACAAAAAGCAAAAAAAGTCACAATTAAATAATTTTTTTATTTTTTTTCCTATTTTTTCTTTCAATTACAATTCTTGTAACTAAGTTATGTAATTGATTAATACTTTTTTTATTAAATCTAAAACAATTTTCATATGGACAATCTTCATCTACAGAAGCACTTTTATTTTCCCTATTAAAGATAAGAGGATATAAAATACATCCTTCAGGTCTGTTTTCGTATATTATGCAGACCTTGCCATTATGAAAAACACATTTCCCATCTTTATTTTTTAATTTAAGCCAACCTTTTTTACTTTTAGTAAAATAGTGTCTATTATAACCTATTTGCTCAATTTTTTCGATATCTCTATTTGAAAGTAGCATTGAAGTTTTTATACAGCATTTTATGCAATTGTTTCGAATACAAGTATTTCTTTTCAAGTATTATCTTAAAAATGCTGATGTTTATCAATTTTAACTTTTTTTTTTATTTATTTTTCCATTTTTTTCCTTGGAAAACGCTCTCAAGATTAATTAATCTAAAAACATATCTTTCTAAATTAACAAAAATAGGATATTGGAGGAAAATAGGATATGCCACCTAAAAAAACAAAAAAAAGAGATAAGAAAAGAAAATCTGAAGAATTAAGTATATTTGATGATTACACGCATAAACAAGATGATGAAGATGAAGAATTACTTCAAATGAATGGTCCATAAAAAATCATTGGTGAAGTTATATGTATCAAAAGAAAGTATTGGAAAAGTGGATATCACAAATAAAGTCAGGAGAGATAAATCCTGAATTTTTAGGGCTAGGAAACAATAAAGAAAAAGCATTGAATAAACTTAAAAGCCAAATCAATGATTTACAAAAAACAGAGTACAAATTAAAACAAAAACCATTTTAAAATAATAATCTTGGTTTTATTAAATAATTTCTGTTTTTTCCTTGGAAAACGCTCTCAAATTTTATTATCTTAAAAGAGGCTATTATGTTAGAATAAAAAATAATCAATAAGATCTAAGGTGTTTCATATGGCACGAAAACCAGGCAGTATGTATCATTCAATTAAACAACAGGCTTACACTCGAAGAGAATATATGGGAGGTGTTCCTACTTCTCGAATTACACAATTTGTATCAGGAAATAAAAAAGGAATTTTTCCAGTTCAATTAAATCTTTATACAAACGAATCGTGTCAAATTCGCCATACAGCATTAGAATCCGCTCGTATTACAGCAAATAGAGCTTTAGAGAAAAACGCAGGATTAAATGATTATAGATTAAAAATTAGGGTTTATCCCCATCATGTTATAAGAGAAAATAAACAAGCAACAGGTGCTGGTGCTGATCGTGTTTCTCAAGGGATGCGTGCTTCTTTTGGAAAAGCAGTTGGTACTGCTGCTCGTGTGTATCCAAATCAAATTATTATAAGTGTTGAAACATATGATCGAAATATTGAACATGCAAAAGATGCTCTAAGAAAAGCTGCCTCTAAATTGCCATCACCTTGTTATATAAAATTTGCGAGTTGATATTATTGGAAAATATTAGACAAATTAGTATCAAAAATGATGCAATCAGACGTTTATCGCCTAATAAAAAAATAAGGGGAATGATGTGATTAAAAATGAATAAAGTAAATTTTGAAAAACAGATAAATGTGACATCTTGTTATAATCATATAGGTGGACTTCTTGGTGAAGCCCTTCTTAGATTTTTTCTAAAAGAAAATTTGATAAAAATTTTTGATAATGAGTATATTATTACAGATAAAGGTTGGGATGAATTAGAAATCATCGGTGTCGATGTGGATAAACTTCGTTCAACAAAGAAAAAAATTGTAAATATCTGTTTTGAAAGCAATCATGGTATTCTCTATGAACATTTGGGCTCCTATTTAGGTGATTTACTAATGCGCCGAATGATTGAGCTAGAATGGATAAAAAAGAAAAATGAAAAAATTTTTTTGCTTACTGAAAAAGGTTTAACAGGTTTAGAATCAATGGGTGTAAAAATAAAATCAGTAAAATTAAGGCAAAAAAGCCTTAACTAATCTTTTTTTGAGGTGAAATAAAATTTCGGATCAAAAAATAATCGAATCTTTAGAAAAAATTTATTCTTCAATTCAAAATTTTCCCTGTAAACAATGTCATAAATGTTGTGGACCAATAATTTGGTTTGAACCTGAAGAGCTTTTGATAAAAGATTACTTGGGAAAAAATAAAATTAAACGTATTGTATGGACAAAAGAAGAATTTGAAAAGAACCATATGAGATGCCCATATCTAATAGATGATAAATGTATACTTTATCCTGTTCGACCTATCGTATGTAGATTACAAGGAAATATTTCTGAATTAAGATGTATGTCATCAAATAATTGCACATTAATATCTGAAAAAGAGTTAAATAAAATACGTGAAGAATTTGTTAAATTAATTAAACAAACAAATGGTATGAATATTTTCTATAGTACACTTAAATTAAAACCTGAGTGTATATCATGAAATTAAAAATCGGGAGTGATGAGTTCTGCCTCCATTGTATGGAATGGCGAGAATACGATGAAGAAGGTAGATGTAAAATCTGCAAACACATCATTCATAGAGAAAATACTAAATCTGAAAAAGAAGGATATAATACTTTAAAATCAGAATCACCATCATTTGAAGAGTCAGATGAGGATATCGAAGATTGTGATTATTAGATGATATTTGGTTATGGTAATCATTATTAAAACAATTTTGTTATCTGGCTTATATGAAAATTAAATCAGTTACTGCCATTCCTATTGACCTAAAATTGAAAGAACCTTTCAGCATTGCAAATGAAACGGTGGATATTGGAGAAAATGTCTTTTTAAAAATAGAAACAGATGAGGATATTGTTGGATGGGGTTGTGCGACACCTGATAGTGTAACATCTGAGACAAAAGAAACTGTTGTTAATTGTTTTAATAATGTCATTAAGGATATTTTAATTGGTGAAAATCCTTTGAGAATTAATTATATTACTGATATTATCGAAGAAAAAGTAAAGGGTAATCCTTCGCTTAGAGCTGGTATTAATATGGCTCTTTATGATGTTATTGGAAAAAAAGCTAATCTACCACTTTATAAATTACTTGGTGGGTATAAAGAAAAAATTGAGACTTCAGTTACTATTGGTTTGAATCCTGTGGATAATATGGTTGACAAGGCTAAATTTTTTGTTTCTGAAGGATTTACCTGTTTGAAAATAAAATGTGGTATGGATGCAGATCAAGATATTGAAGTTGTTTTGGCGATTCGAAATGCTATTGGTCCAGATATTAAAATTCGTTTAGATGCAAATGAGGGATATACTCTTGAAAAAGCACTAAGAGTTATTGAAACTCTTGAAAAACTTGGTGCAGATATTGAAATGCTTGAGCAGCCCACACCTGCAAAATATCTCTATGCTTTAAAAGAGGTAACTGCTCAATGTCCTGTTCCTATTATGGCAGATGAGACTGCACTAACATTAAGAGATAGTTTAAAACTTGTTAAAATGGAAATAGCTGATATGATAAATATTAAACTTATGAAAATAGGTGGAATAACTAATGCAATTAAAGCAAATACTTTTGCAGAAATCGCAGAAATTCCTGTTATGGCAGGATGTATGAATGAATCAATGGCTGCAATGGCTGCTGGTGTTCATTTTGCATGTGCATTTAAAAATGTTAAGTATGCTGATCTTGATTCTGCTCTTGATTTTGAACAAGATGTTGTTAAGGGTGGGGCACGTTATGAAAAAGGTTTTGTGATCCCCTCTGATAAACCTGGTCTTGGTATTGAGGTTGATTTATAAAATGGAAAAAGGTTTTGATTATATTTTTAGAGATATTCCCACATATAGTAGATTCTTAAAAGTAGATGAAATAGACAATTTAGTTGATTCAATAATAAAACTTCCAAATGTAAAACATAGAAATATTGGCAAAACTATAGATGATGAATCACTAACTCTAATAGAAATTGGTTACGGTGAAAAAACAGCATTAATAACAGGAGTACCTCATAGTGATGAACCTCTCGGTAGCCTTGTTGTAACTTTTTTTGCAAGATGGCTAGCAACTCACCCTGAAAAAGAATATTTTGGATGGAGATGGCTTTTTATTCCAGTTCTTGAAAAAAGAGGTATGCGATTAAATGAAGGCTGGTTTAATATGCCTCATTCTTTTGCAGATATGGCAAAATCAAATTTCAGAGAACCAACAGAAGATCAATATGAATGGACATTTCCTATTGAATATGATTTCTATAAATGGCAGAAATCCAGACCTGAGACTTTAGCAGTTAAAAAAGTTTTAGAAGAAGAAAAACCAGATCTACTTTGTAACCTTCATCATTGTGGTTTTAATAATGCATATTACTATCTTAGTAGAGATTTTCCAGAAGTATATGAAAATCTGGAAAAATTGGCAGAAAATTGTAGAATGGCCTTATCTGATACTGCCCCAGATGTACCATTTGGAAAAATGTTTAAACCAGGTTTTTATCAGATGTATGGTCTTAAAGATTATATTGATTATTATAAAGAAAAGGACCCAACTGTGTTAACAACAATTAAACGTGGGGCGTGTAGTGATGAATGGTATCAACAAAAAATCGGTGGCTTTAGTTTCAACTGCGAGGTTCCACTATATTTATCAGCAAAATTGCAGGATAAAAAAATCTCAAATAAAACCAATAAAGAACTAATGAAAGAGCGATATTATAGGAAAAAAAACAGAGTAAAATATTCCATTAGATTAATCAATCTAATTAAGAAATCAGCAGAATTAGCAGATCCTATTTTTTTAGATGCAGCTGAAAAACATCTGGTTAATGCTCAAAACTCTCTAGATCATGATAAAAGACTGATTGATACGTCAGTTGAAGAAAAAAAAGTAATACAATCAGAGATCTTTGAAAACGAAGTCTTATTAGACATTTTTGATCTTTTCTTTCTTGGTCAAATTTGGAGAGTTGCAGAGAGCATATGCATTAAAGGCGGGAAACCAAAAATATGTCAACTTATGGACTCTGCAGATATTGAAATTAAAACTCTTGGAAAAAACGTTAAAGAAAGAGGAAATTTTTATCAACTCCCAATAAGAAACTCGGTAAAAATGCAACTTGGAAGTATTCTTATTATAGCTGAAGCATTAAAAAATAAACTTAAATTATAGTTAATTAATCATCACTGCTATAAAAATAACTCTTATATGAAGTAATACCACGATGATATCTTGAAGGTTTTTATCTAATTTCTCTTTTATTAAAAACAACTGAGGTTTTTTTTTACTAATTTTTGTAATTTTACAGTTATATTTACTCTTTCCCTCATAACAATACCTTTTGCAAGAAATTTTTTTTTATATTACTGGCATAGAACCTGTTTAATTCCTTTTGCATAGGTCTATTTATTTTTTGATAATAAGCTATATGAATAGGATTTTGTTACCTGGTCGATAATTATGGAAAACAGTATTATACGAAGAATCGAATTAGATGATTTAAACAGAATAATCGATTTAGAAAATAAATGCTTCAATAGTAATTCTGCTTACTCTGTTAAACAGCTTAAATATTTAATAAAAGATGCAAATAGTGATTGTATCGGAGAAATAAATAATGATCTGATTAGAGGATTTATTATTGTTCTTTATAGAAAAAGATCTCAAGTTGCAGGTATTGAAACTCTAAATGTTGACCCTATTTTTCAAGGAAAAGGTATTGGGAAAAAATTACTATATGCTGCTGAAGAGGAAATGTATAACAGATCAATTCGTAGAATAAGGTTAGAAGTATCAACAGGTAACATACCAGCAATAAAATTATATAAAAAATCTGGTTTTATAAAACATTCAATTCTTACAAATTATTATAAATGCCAATATTTTGGTACAAATAATGCGTTAAGAATGATTAAAGAACTTGCCACATAATTTTATTTATTTTTAGTGGAAAGCCATTTTTCATTTATTAATTCACAATAACCTAAAGTGTATTTTTCAATTATTTTTAAAATATTATTTCTTAAGTGTTTTGGAATTAATTCTATATCTGAATTTGATTTATTGATATGGATTCTTTCAACATGATCAATTGGTGAAACCTTCGGGATTTTGTCTTTTTCACCAAATAAATAAAATGATTGATTTTTTTCATCTTCATCTAGTCGCAAATTTTTTGGATTAACTCTCTTTGAAAATAATTCAATATCTTTTTCTTTAAAATTCATAATTTTAGGATTAATTTTGTTTGCTAATAAAAACAATAAAACGCCCATACATTTTGAGCATATCCCACAAGGTACAATTTCATTTTTTTCAAAATGACATGAATGACAAGAACGTTGTAATGTAGCTAATTCAGGATATCTTTTTGTAAGAATTCTTTCAACAATCAAACCAGATATATTTCTAACTGCTGACCATTGATATAGTCCAGGAAGTCTTTTATTATACCATTTATTCATTAAATCATCATAATCTTGATGTTGATCATATATTCCAAAGTAATGTGGAATTCCAAGATAAAATGGTTTGACTCTTAAATCATCAAACTCACTGCCTATCAAAAGATTTCCAATTTTTTCTTCTGTAAATATTGGCATTAATGAAAAAACATAAAATGGAAATATGCAAAGCCTAATTGGATAAGTATCTGCTTTTATTTTTCGATGATCTGGTCTGATAAATTTTAAATTATCAAGCATAAAAACATAGAATCTATCGACATTTGTCCATACTTTTTGAGTATTTATTTCATTGTTATTGTGAAATCGATATGCAGTTAAAGCAGTTCTCCAATGACCTCCGCTTTCATTTACATACAAAGGATAGGTTTTGCACCCAATTTCTTTTAAAATTCCATATGTTAGTAAACTTTCTTTTCCTCCACTTGATAAAACTCCACACTTTTTATTATTAAAATTTTTAGTAACATGAGAATCTTTGTAAATTTGTTCAGGAATTATTTCTGCTTTTGGTAATGAATCTTTAACTTTAACATTTTCTTCTTTTGGTAAAAATTTTGAAAGAATATAATTTGTTCGTCTCCTTAAAATTTTATTTACATATATGTCTCGACTAAAAACTATGTTTAATTCTTTTAATAAATCAAAATCTCCATTACTTATTGGAAATTTAAGATTAAACTTTTTTGAAAATAAACCATAATTTAATAGTGGCATACAAAAAGCAAGTCGTAATAAAGGAAGATAGTTAATGTTAATATTTTTGTCATAGGTCATGCTGAGAATAAATTCAGATTTTTCCCCATCTATTTTATACAAAACTACTCTTGATTCTGCTTTTTTTTTTATTATCTTTGGTTCATATAGATCAATTGAAGAAAAACAAAGCATATCTGGATTTTTATTTTTCATCTATTTTCTCCAAATATTTTGCTATCTCAATTGCTCCATCTGAAAGAGGCTCAATTACTGGAACATTGAATTTTTCTTTAAGGTTATTTTTAGCTTTTAAAACCCCTTTTTTATCTAAATTTTCTTTATTAATTCCAATACCTAATAAGGGTTTTTCTGTTAAAAGCTCAGCAATTTTTACAACTCTTCCAACTTCAGGCATTGGAAAATTTGGAAAACCATCTAGATTTTTTCTTCCAGGTGCATCAACAATTAAAAAACCATCGACTCTACCTGCAGCAAGAATTTCAAAACCACCTGGAAAAAAAGGATGAACAAGACTACCTTGACCTTCGATTAACATAAAATCTGGTTTATCCTCCTCCCATGAATCAATTATTGCCCCCTCAATTCCTCCTGAAACAAAATCATTTATCATTGCATCCAAAACGATACCATGAGGCCAACCTTGCATCCAACCAGTTTGACCAGTATAAATCATATCAGATTTGTAACCTTGTTTTTTAATTTCCTCATTTAAAATTACTGCAAGAGTTCTTTTACCAACTGCTGAATCTGTTCCAATAATTGCTATTCTTTTTGATTTTACTTTTTCTATATCTCCTGTATAAAATCGCTTATGATCTCGATATATTTTTCTCACATCAATAATTTTACAATTGTTCTCTTTAGCTAGTTTTATAAAAAAAGGATTATCAGAGATAAATTCATGAAGGCCAGATACAACATTCATACCATTTTTAATAGCCAACTCTATTGCTTTATCATAACCTTTTGGTAGAACTCCTCCTTCTGAAACAGCTCCAACAATAAATGTATCTGCTTTAGTTAATTTTAAAGATTTATCTAAATTGTTATAAAGTGGTATATTTCTTTTTATTCCATCTAAGATTTCACCTGCATCGCCTTCAGAAATACTAGAATCAATTACACAAGAAACCTTAAAACGTTTACTATGTCGTACTAAACCATGCGCTGTTTTACCATCTCCACAAGAAAAAAGTTTATCTGCATAAACAATCGCTGTATTCTTCTGCATTATTTTCTACCAGTTAAAACCACTACATATCTATCATTTTGCAGAGTTTCTTTTTTATGTTTTTCTAAAAGTGCTATTAGACCCGCAGTTGATGCAGGTAATACACTTAGACCTTCTTTTTCTCTAAGTAATTTTGAAAAACTTAACATACTTTTATCACTTGAATATGACGCCCATCCATTTGTGGATCTAATTGCATCCAGAGCATAATCGCCATCAATAGAACGCCAGTTAATCAAAGGTTCATTTACAGCAGTTTCATGAATTTTTTCAGGTTGTAAATCTTCACAGTTCTGTAAATTTTTTAAATATGCTTGAATTATTGGATTTTTACCATATGAAGATCCTGCAATAATCTTTGGAATTTTTGATGTTTTTCCTCTCCGATAAAGACTTACAAAGCCTTTGTAAATACCTGCAAGGGTGGTTCCATTAGATACTGGCATTGCAATGGCTGCAGGTGCGTCACGCAATTCATCATATATTTCATAGGCGATTTCACCATATGCTTTGAATTGTAGCATAGTATTATCACCACCAGCATTTGCATCATAAAATTCTTTTTCATCTGCAATTTTTTGAGAATAAGTTACTGCATTTTCATAATCGCCTGGAACTCTGATTATATTTGCACCATTTTGTTCGATTTCTTTTATTCTACTTGTATGATATTTTTCAGGTATTACTATTTCACAGCCTAAACCTGCTAAAGAGGTTGCCAATGATACTGCTGCTCCATAATTACCACAAGTAGCAACAGTTACTGTATCATATCCTCTTCTTAAAGCATCCATTACTTGGGCAAAAGCAATCCGATCTTTTTGAGTCCCAGATGGTGTTGATCCTTCAAATTTTAAAAAAATTTGTCTAAGTCCAAACTCTCGTTCAATATTTCTAGCACGAGTTAAATTAGTATCACCAATTTCAGAATCAATGATGTCTTCAAACGCCTCTAATCTTTCTTCTAAAGAAAGATTTTTATCAGAAGCAATTTTTCTTTGAGTGTCTAATTCTGGAGCAATAGATGGAAATTGAGATTTAGCTCCATCTAAAAGAGAAAAACCTTCAGAAAAACCATTTTTTTCATTATTATTTTGTTTTTCTTGAATAGGTATATTTTTTTTATTTTCGTCCTCAGGCATGTTTGCCACTAAATAAGAAAATAATAGCAAAATGAGGTATTTAAAAATATCGCAAAAAGAGCAAGTTATATAGATATAATATTGCATTTAATCAAAAATTATAATAAAAAATATTATTGGAGTAATTAATGAATACTAAAACATCTGATATTTATAGAGCAATAAATCTTTTATTAGCTGAAAAAAGGACTTCTTTAGCAGTATTAAGAACAGGAATAGCAATATTTACCTTACCTGCATCTGTTTTTACTATTTTAATCGCTACATCAGAATATTATGATATTAGAAATTCTTTACCTTTAATTATTCCTTTATTAATTATATGTGTGGCTTTAATTTTTATTGGAGTCTATCTTATTTTTAGATCATTTCGAAAAATAAAAGAAATTGATCATAGAATTCAACAAATAAAAAATGAACAAAAAAGTGTTAAAGAAATTATTGAAGGATGCTAATCTTGTTTATTTTCCTTTACGAACACTATTAAAAAACCTTAAATTGTTTTTTTTATACCATGAATTTGTCCTAGATTTTAATTTTTCACTTACATATCTAATGTCCTCAATTGAATAAAATGCTTTAGGATTATATTTTTTTACTAAATTAATAACTTTTTGAATATTTTGTCGATTTATTACTGTAAAAATTATCTTTACCTTGCCTTTTGATCCTTCAGCATCAACAACAGTTATACCATAATCATATTTTTTTAATGATTTAACTAATTCTGATGCGTCTTGTCTTGTAATAATCCTTACTGCAACTGTCCCAATTGATAATTTTTCTTCAATAATAATTCCTACAAGGTTACCTACTGCAAATCCACCAGCATAGAAAATATAATAATATGCATTTGTTAGATTTTGCATTATCTGACTAATAGCTAAAAGCCAAATTAAGATTTCAAAAAAACCAATAAGTGGTGCTAGATACTTAATTCCTTTTGATACAAAGATAATCCTGATTGTTCCTAAACTTACATCACAAACTCTTGCAAAAAAGATAAGGAATGGTAATATTATCCAAGCAAAAATCTCTGAACTTGTAAGACTGGTTAACTCCAATATTCAATCCTCTTAATTTTTATAGGTTTAAAGCAGAAAAATATAATAAATTTTTAAACTTTTTCCGTGTTTTTCAAGATATATTGCTATTTTTTCCTTGATATTCTCGCTCAATTGTTATAAACAAGAAATAAGTATAGTTATTATCTGAAAATATCAAATTATTATATTGGAGGATTAAAATCATGCCACCAAAAAAGAAAAAAAGAATTCGAACAGAAGAAGATGAAGATTTAGAATCGCTTGGAATTTATGAAGACGAAGAAGAATATGATGAAGAACAAGATGAAAAAGAATCATGGAGAGATGTAGGCTAAAAATGACTATGGAGGAGATGACAGATTGTAAACATTTCAGATACAATGAGATAAAAAAAAGACAAGGAGCAGATAACATAAAATTATTACAAATATCTCATTGTTTGATAGGTATGGGTGGAATTTATGGTTGTCCAAAATATTGTCCGCTTTATGAACCTAATTAAGAGGATATTTTGGATAGTCGGGTTAATTAAAATGTCAATGTTATGTGGTTTGTTAAAAAAATTTGTCACATATGTCGTAATCCTCTTCAAATATCAATATTACAAGAATATGAGACAATAGAAAGAAATAAGATCCTATGCTTTGATAGATGTAAACTATATATTAAAAATAAAAACAATAAAAGGTGGTAGAAAATAATGAAAGAAATTGAATTAACAAATTTAATCGGTAAAAACGTGGTGGTTTTAGTTAGATATGGTTTTAAAAAGAAGGTAGAAGAAACACAAACCTATGAAGGGAAATTAATTAATATCGATAAGCTAGGAGTTATGTTAGAACGGAAAATTGGAGATTCAAATGATATAATTGTTAATGATTTTTTTCCGTGGCACAATATTGATGCAATACGCTATAGGATAAAAGGTTGAAGTGATATTTATGAAAAATGTCATATCTAATTATGGTCGAAATGCAGGGAAAATATGGACTACGCTAAACGTACATGGTCCACTGAAAAGGAGTAGTTTAATTAAAGAAACAAAACTTAAGGAATATGAATTTTATGTGGCACTAGGTTGGCTTGCAAGGGAAAGCAAGATCCGCAAAAATGGCCAGGCATATGAATTAAAAGAAACTAACTTGACCAGTAAAATTGGTGTAGATGCAGGAAAAGTTTGGAGCTTACTTAATTCTCAAGGGAAGTGTAATGTATCTAACATAGCAAAAATTACTAAAATAAAAATTCAAGATGCTTATTCTGCCTTAGGATGGTTAGCACGTGAAGATAAAATAAGGATATCAAAAGGTAAACAAATAAATTATGTATTAAAATAAAAATCTGGAGAGTTGATCATGACTGAATATTGTGAAATCTGTGAGGAAGAATTAGATACTGATGAAGAACAGGATGGTATCTGTAAAAAATGTAAAAAAGATCAAAGCGAAGATGAAGAATATGAAACAGATGAAGATTTCATAGACCCCGCTGTTACATAACAATTCTCAACTACAATTAATTATTAATAAATCCTACTTTTTTAAAGTAAATTTTTCGATAAAAAAAGAAGATTTTAATAACCGAAAAAATAATCCTAAAAAACGATCGAATCCTGATGCAGACATATTATGAAGAAATTTTTTCTTTTAATTATAGGCTTTTAGGAATTAACACATATGCCTACACCCAGCACGTCAACGGCAGTAAGGGTTAATTTTTTGCAATTAAAATGTTCATTCAAATCTTGTCTTTTTTGATTAGCCACTCTTTTTGCATTCAGAATGTTTTGTTTTTTCAAGGAAATGATCTACCCATGCTGCTCTAACACTTGGTATCGTTTCCCGTTCTATCATCTTTAAGATATCCTTCTGGTCTTTTGTAGTCGCCAATTTTTTAAGCGCTGAAAGACTAATCCAAGTGTCTTCTTTAACTGGGGAAACTTTTAGACTAAATAATATTCCTAGCAGAGGTTTTTGTTTCTTATTTTTATCATGTTTCATAATTATACTCCTCATTTTGAGTTTTTTTAGTAGCTAAAAGCCTTGTAATATATCCAGCAACACGATTCTGTAGTATATTACTATCAAAATCAGCTAATTCTACAACCTTCTTTTTATTATGCTGAAAATCACTAGCAACAAATTTATCTGAATAATTTTTTTTCCCTCTTCTAAACATATTAAACTCGATACTAGTTGAATTATAATAGATAAAATCTATACATGTGGCCCAAATTTTATCATGTGATCTTTTAGTAACTCTTCAGTTATAAAATCCCGTCCGCAATAAATACATCTGCAAATTTTTACCATATTTTTCCCTCTATTATTTTTATTTCTTTCTAACTGTTAAAGATATTTCGATTGAAGATACATTGGTCTCTCTGCCTTCTTCATTGGTAACACTCTCGGTACCAATCTTTATATCTTTAAGTCTCGCATCTTTCATAAACCTGTTTCGCACTATTTCTGCAGTGTCCACAGCCGTACTTATAGCTCTGCCTCTTGCTTTTAAAATAACTCCATTTGAACCATTGCCATTGAACTGAGTTATCACCGCAAGTACGTAACTCATTGGAGGTTTCTGTCCAACAAATATAATGTCATCATCTGCTTTTTCTTCAGTTT
>Ga0272441_10005096_pt1 | contig 23176 bp, 16 predicted proteins | sample SSMProp6N_FD_193582 | JGI IMG/M metagenome (GOLD analysis project Ga0272441, IMG submission 193582) | Marine sediment archaeal communities from Little Sippewissett salt marsh, Falmouth, MA, United States - SSM-Prop-6N | ecosystem: Environmental > Aquatic > Marine > Wetlands > Sediment ...
CATGCGGTGAGGCTCTCAATCTGGTCTAGCTCAGGGCGCGTCTGAGTTCATGAAGAGCATAGTACGCTCCAAGCGTCCTCACCCTATGAGGCCGAGACCTGTACTTCCCGGTGGTCTCGAACCCCCGTGCCGGCCACGATATCGCCACGAGAATTTCGTACATCGCCGGCTCGGCACCGGACATGACTGCGCCGACCGTTGCCACTCCAATATCGGCCGAAAACTGCTCTCGCGCCTTTGATGCAAGTGCGGCGGGGTTGTCATCATTGACACCAGGAACAACCAGAGATCCCTTAAGGACGGTCTCAACACCCGGGGCACCCGCCAGCATCGCCGTAAACTGCCCCGCAGTCACCGTCTCATAGACGCCAACTGTTGCGCCGTGGGTACGAAGCGCGTTGACGACCACGCCCTCCTGGGTGTCGTCGTCGGTCCCCCAGACGTGCTCCCCCATTAGTCTCCTGACTTCATCTTCCACAGGGGCTATTGCCATCGCCGCCTCGTCACTATTTGGGGACTTGGCCGTAATGCGCACGTGGATACCGTCCTGCTTCGCGTATACCGCCACAGTGGGGTTCTGTGAAGGAGTCAGGTCAGAAATAAGCTCATCTACCTTGGACTCGGAGATGGCAAACAGTTTGATGGTGCGGGAGCGGATAACTGCGGCATCCAGTGGCAGGGCTGGCTCAATCTCATGCTCCCACATGTAGTGCATCTCACCGGGGGGGCCGGGCATGGCAATGATGATGTGTCCATCCTTCTCCGCCCACCAGCCAGGTGCAGTTCCGCGCGCGTTTGGAATAGCACGAGCCGACGGTATGAGGCTTGCCTGCTTCAGATTGTTGTCAGTCATCTCGATGCCGCGGCGATTGAAAAAGCCACGCAGAAGATCCGCCGTGACCTCATCAACCTCTGGAGTCTCTCCAAACAGGTCGGCAATCGACTCTCGCGTCACGTCGTCATCTGTGGGACCCAGTCCGCCGGTCGTCAATACGATATCCGACCGGCCGATCGCCCGCTGAAGGCACTCCACCAGGCGACCACGGTTGTCGCCCACGGTGGTACTGAAGAAGAGGTCTATCCCCAGCGCGGAGAGGCGCTGAGCCAGGTACTGGGTGTTGGTGTCCACAATATCGCCGAGAAGAATCTCACTACCAACACTAAGAATTTCAGCGCGCACTACTAGCCTCCTGTGCTGCATCGGGCACGAACCAACCCGCCAGACCACACAGTGCGTGATCTGGTACGGGAGGGTCACTCATTTACGAGCCGCAGGATAGCAGAAAGCGCTATCCGACGGTAGAAAGCGAACGGAGGTCGTCGGGGGTGACCGAATGGCCGTTGTCCTGGCTGCAGAACCGGATTATCTCAGCGAAGTTCTGTATCTTGGTCGAGTTGGTAGTCTCCATGATGCCGTCGTATGTGACGTTAATCCACGGCTTCCCGTACGTGGCGCTGAACTTCTCAGACATGGCGGCAACAATGCCACCAGGCATACATCCGTGAGGCATCACGGAGATAACGCCGGCGAACTGAGCGTTGTCCATCCACTCGACACCACTGCCAATGCTCAGCACTGCCTCGCTTCCACACTTCGAAGACAGGAACTGTCTGGAATAGTGAAGCAGATGCTTGGTTGGGGGGTCAGACTCAACCAGCCCGTCACAAAGGCTTTCCATGTTTCGCTCGATGCGCTCCTGCACCTTCTCAAGAACGGTATTCATGATGAGTCTGCGCAGGCTCTTGTCGCGTACCGCATCCTCAACGTTGCGCCGGGCCACGTATTTCATCCACTCGGCCATCGGCGAGACGATGACCTCCAGTCCGGCATCCTCGCATTGTCTGACTAGATTCTGATTGGAGAAGTCATTTGAGCGAAGGAAGATCTCGCCATTGATGCCCACTAGTGGGCGCCGTGGGAGCGACGGGTCGATGATATCGCGGAAAGCCTCGCTGGCCTGACTCATGATATCTTTGAACGGAGACTTGGTTTCGAGTCTGGCGCAAATGTCGGCCGTATACTGGCGCATCAGCGCGTCTGCCATCCCTTGCTCGCGTTCATACGGGCGAGAGCGCCACACCAGTTTCTGAAGCAAGTCGATGGCTACGGCTGCCTTCCACGTGTACTGAACAAAGCCCAGCACGTTCCATCTCGACCCGAGCTGCATGTCTCTGTAGCCATTGTTGGACACGCTCGCATACATCGGCATGTCTATGCCCAGGTCCTGGAACGTCCGTAGTTGCTCGCCCGCGTAGTGACCGAGTCTGCACGGCCCATACGCGCCCGCCATGAAGGCGGCCAACTGCTTGTCACTGGAATGATTGTGTTCTTCGTAGTACTGCAGGTAGCTGCCGAGGGTGACCCTGTACGGCAGACACTCAACACCTGTGGTCACTTTGTCTGCGAAGTGAAGTACGCGGGAGTCGGCCTCAGGAGTCACAACAGCGTCAAGCCCGTACCCCCGCATCGCGGCCCCAATGATCTCCGCGTGAGGCGACATGTACGGTAGAACCAGCCTCCGGTCCATCTTTTCGATAACGCCGACACCGCGGTAAATCTCCGCCGGATTGACGACTTCAACTTCGGCTGACTTTGCATGCCCCACAATTGTGTCGACAAAGGCTTCGAGCCTGGTGACCATCCCGGCCTCAGCAGCATGCTCATCAACCTCCAGCTGGCCGAACGGCTTGGTGCCCATGATGTCCGAAGCCATGCGCAGCATGAACGAATTGGGGCCGCAGCCAAAGTTCGTGATAGCCAGTCCATATAGCTGACGATCCTCGCTGACGAGTCTCGAGCCGGCGATGTACTTGCCTTCGTAGTACCAGTAAGGGCGGTCCGAGTACATTTTCGGGTCTACTGTATCGAGAGGGAGGTAGTCGAGAGGAATCGGGACTACGCCAAGCTGTGCCAGCTTTTCGGCGATGCCAAGGTTCGCTCCAGAGTCCTGCGACATATAAGAACGGGCGAACAAGACCACACCGAGCTTTCCGCTCTCGTGGAGCTGTTCAAGAAGTACTTTGCCCTTCTCAGCCTGTTGAGACTTGAAGGATCCCAGCGCCGCCAAGGCCTTACGGCCAGCGCTGCGTCCTTCCTCTTTGCTGTAGCCCATGGCGACTGCGACCTTCGTCAGCTCCTCGACCATGTCATCGTCGCCCTGACTGAAGTCGATGGTCGGAACGAGCAGCTTGTCGCCCAGCCCGACAGTCTGTCGAATTATGTAAGGTGCCGCCTGTACCAGCGGGCAGGCGTACTTCTGGTTCTCCGTGCCCTCCATTTCACCCAGGCGAATGGCGGAAGGATAGACCACGTAATCACAATCGGAGACTTGCGCGGCGTGACCATGGAGTATTTTCACAGGGAAACAACTGTCCGTGTACGCCAGCTCAATCGACCTCGCAATGATGTCGCCGGTCGACTTGCTGGTCACAACGGGCTGAGCACCAAGCGCGTTCAGGAAAGCGATAACGAGGGGCGCAAAATCATACACAAGGAGGGCGCGAGGAACACCTACACGGGGCCCTGTACCACCACTGCCTGCCGCCCCGGCGAAGAGCAAGTCCTCGCGGTCGTCGAAAGCAGTTCGCTGTCGCGCGTGGCCCGCGTCGGCATCGTACTTATCGCAACGACTACCATAGAACGTAGGCTTCTCTCCGGGAACCTGCATCTTGGTAATAGTGCAGTTGTTGTCACACCCCTTGCAGGTGAACGTGGATAGTGCCACGTCCGCATCAACCACGTTCTTGAAACCCTTGAACTTCGTGGGCGAACCGGCCATTTCCTCGCCCGCAAGCAATGCGGCGCCAATGGCGCCTGTTATCTCTTTGTGCTCAGGGACCATCAATTGTCTATCGGGTAGCTCTCTCTTGAAGGCCGAAACAACGGCCTGGTTGTAGAACACGGCGCCGGTCACAATGACGCGCTCACCGAGACGTCTATTCTCAACGACCTTGGACAGATAGTTCTTGGCAATACCGATGGCAAGACTCGCGGTGATGACCTCGAGAGGCATCCCCTCCTGTTGGGCGCGTGACACGGCCTGAGCCATGAATGACGCACATCGAGTGCCAAGGTCGATGGTAAACGGAGCTTCGAATGCGAGCTGCGCGAACTGACCATTTGTCACGCGAACGCCGAGCATCTCGGCTAGCTCATCGATGAAACTACCCGTGCCTGCAGCGCAGGCCTTGTTCATCTGGTAGTCGACAACAATCCCATTGCGCTTGATAACAAGTTTCGAGTCCTGGCCACCAATCTCGATGATGTCGGCTCCGGGGTCGAGTTCGGCCGCAGCACGAGTCTGAGCGGTAATCTCATTCTTGATAAGGTCTGCGCCCACCAAACTGCCTACAAGGTAGCGGCCAGAGCCTGTAATACCGACACCTGCGATATCAACCTTGTCCGCGCCCTTTTCCAGAAGCCTGGAGAACAACTCCTTCACCGCCTGAACCGGGCGCCCGGCAGTCATCAGATAGTGCTTCGTGAGGACGTTGCCTTTGGCATCAACGATGGCGGCTTTCGTGCTCGTAGAGCCGATATCGATACCGAGGTAGCCAACCGTCCTCTCGGTCACAACAGGCTGGGCCGCAGAGGAACTAGTGTGTACAGGCTCCAGCGGGGGCATCTCATAGTACTCGCTGGCCGAATCCGGGACGTCCAGCATGATACTCTCAGAACGCTTGCCGATAGTCAGCAACGCTGTACCCAGAGCCTGCGTGAACTCGTAGCCATCTGGAACAGTCACCTTTGTCTCAGCGCGGTTCCTGACGGAGATGACATCCTCAAGTGCCTTGATGATTGCGGCGTTTGCCGCGACCCCTCCAACCACGTAAACGGGGGTAGCAAAAGGCCCTTTCTTAAACGAACCCACCATGCGCGCCACGCTCTCGCACAACGCGTACAACATGGGAGAGACTTGCACGCCCTTCTGCTGCAGGTGAATCAGATCCGACTTCGCGAACACGCTGCACCGGGCGGCAATGCGTGGAGCCTGCCCATCGCATTCAAGCGCCAGTCGAGAGAAGTCCTCCATGCTGATGCCGAGGCGATAGGCCTGTTGCTCAAGGAAGCGACCAGTGCCGGCCGCACAGAGAGGATTTGACTCTACCTTCCAAGGCTTGGAAAGACCGTCTTCAAGCTCGATGATTAGCGACGACTGCCCGCCAATCTGGATAATGGTTCTCGCGTCGGGATGCGAGTGCAATACCCCAGACGCGATGGATAGAGAACTGCTATAGCTCTGCCACCCTAGCTCTGATGGAATGGCCGTACTTCCGGTCCCGGAGACCCCGGTGGCCGCAATCTCCTCGGCAGAGTGCTCCTCCAGGAGCCGAGAAATCAGTTCCTTGACTGCGGTCCGCGGCCCGGTACTGACTTTCTCTACATCCTTGCGGAGGATATGACCATTCTCATCAATGAGACAGAGCTTAACGCTAACCGAGCCAACATCAATGCCTAGATACTGAGTCATGTTTCCGAACGTGGATTGTACCACAACGTCGGGCGCTTTGCTCGTCTCGTCAGAGGTTTGCTGCGAACGATGCACGCGGGCGGCGCATACACCAGCCGCCCGCGCGTTGAGTGCTACTGCGGAAGTGTAACAACGCGATAGGGACCCAGACAGGGTGGCCCATCCGTATATCGAAGGGTCATCTCGGTAAGGTCAAGGATGATGGAAGACAGAGTCTGCCACTGGTCTATCTTCGGATATTTCTCATCGGGATGCCGACAGATAGAGTCGGGATAGCTGAAATGATCGGTCAGTGCTTCCCGTATGGTCTCAACGCTCAGATGACCTCTTCGTGCTTCGAGCAGGCGCCGCAACCGTTGACTCCGGTAAATCGTGTCAGCCAGGGTACTCTTGCCAGTGTCCCTGACCTTGAGCATAGGCGACTCAAAGTGGTTGGCGTGGGTGTGTATGCCGTCCTTCGGATACAAAAACAGGAGGTCGTTCGGCAGATTCTCCACGTCGACGACTTCGCCATCTCTGTGACCGATGACCATGTTCATACTGTTGGGACCAACGTAGGTCATGAGCATCTTCAGGGCGGTGGACATGCGGCCTGAGTTGAGAATGCCACGCAGCTTGATGAGGAACGGCATCCCCGGCTTGAAGCCATCAAGTTCAGAGCGAATGTAGTTGATGCATACGCCCAAGCCTGCAGAGTTCAGTCCCCTGTGGCCTATCGTACCCGCTTCAGCGTGCATTACTATGTTGGGTTTGTTCTCCTGCACAATCTGCAGAACAACCGATGTCTGTATTGCCTCGGCTCTCCAGTCCCAGTTCTGGCCGATAATCAGATGCCGCTGCTCCGTCACTTCTGGCAGCAAGCCAAACGACGTGCAACCACCGGCGCTCGATTCCTTCAGAGTATTGGGGAGGCATGCAAAGGTGAGTTCGGTCCTGGCATTGAGAGCAGCAATCTCCCGAAACTCGAGATTGGAGCCGTCTGCAACGCCCTGCATCTCCTCAACCAAATCCGGGTCCAACTGTCGGACGAATGGCACGAACGGCTCAACGTCAGAGAGGATTTTCTCCCTGCTAACCCCACCCATGTGCTGCCACAGGTCCATGTAGAAACGCAGATTGTCATGGATCAGCTCGCGCACTCCCTCGCCGTGCTGACGCCCTATCTCTCTAGGACTGCCCTTGAGTGTAAGTACCGGTACGGTCATAGCTCCCTCCCTGGTTGGCGCCTCAGGATAATCAGCGCCGCGCGGTGCTCGGCGCCATACGTTCCCTATGCGCGCCATTGTACAGCGCTGCAGCCAAGGCTGCCAGCAAGACCAGACCAGGTTATTGTTGAGTGTTACGTACACCTGCTACAATTAGGTCTCGTCGCGACGTTCGAAACGCCTCTATCCCTGTTCTCTATTCGACCGCGACTACTGACCAACGATGTATTCAGCAGAGAAGTCCGCTTCCCGCATGAGAGTCGCCAGCAGGATTGGACGCCTGTCCGCAGATTCGGCGTTTGTGGTCCTCGCACGCGCTCAAGCCCTTGAGGCTGAGGGCGTTGATATTGTCCACCTGGAGATCGGGGAACCCTGCTTCGAAACACCGACGAACGTCCGTGAGGCAGGCCGACAGGCCATTTCCGACGGCCTCACCAAGTACTGTAACTCTCAGGGCATAGTCTCGCTCCGCGAGCAGATAGCCGGCGAACTCAAGCAGACTCGCGGCCTGGACGTCTCTCCAGATCGCGTCCTTGTGGGCTCGGGAGCCAAGCCGCTCATCTTCTTCTCGATGCTTGCGCTGCTTGAGGAAGGCGATGAGGCCATCTACCCAGCCCCACTTTTTCCCGTGTTCCAATCCGCGATAGGTCTCTCGGGCGCAACTGCGGTCCCGTTGCACCTCAGAGAAGAACTGGACTTTCGATTCGACCTTGAAGAGTTGCGTGCGCTGATAACTCCTCGGACGCGGCTCATCGTCCTGGTCAGTCCGCACAACCCCACGGGTGGAGTTCTCACCCCCGAGGATGTCGCAGGTGTAGCGGAGCTTGCGAACGAGCATGACATCGCCGTCCTTTCCGACGAGATATACGACCATATGTACTACGGCGAGCCTCCGGCGAGCATCATGTGCCACGAAGGAATGGAAGACCGCGGGCTGCTGGTCACCGGATTCTCGAAGACCTATGCCATGACCGGTTGGCGGCTGGGCTACGGCGTCGTACCCGAGTGGCTTGTCGAACCAGTCGTCAGACTAGTCAACAACAGCACGTCATGCACCCCACAGTTCGTCCAGATGGCGGGACTCGAGGCATTGACGGGCCCTCAGTCCGACAGCCAGGAGATGATGAGGATTCTCAAGGAGCGCCGCGACCTGATGGTCAACGGTTTGAATCAGATCAATGGTGTGACTTGCAGGATGCCCCAGGGCGCTTTCTATGCGTTCCCGAACATCACAGGCCTCGGCGTTTCTTCGGCGGAACTAGCCAACATGCTGATCGAAGAGGCAGGCGTGGCCACTCTCCCTGGCACGGCGTTCGGCCCTGAAGGCGAAGGGTACCTCAGGCTGTGCTTCTCCGCATCTGAGGAGCGCATCAGGGCGGCGCTCTCACGAATTGCCGACGTGGCGGCGCGCCTTCATCGCGCGTAGCAACCAGTCGGTCGCACACGCAGCATACTCGTCCCAACCTACTCAGCCGCAAGGTTGCGGAACGCTGACTGAACAAGCTCCGGAAGCCCCGGATGGATATGAATGCTGGCTGCAATCTCCCGAATGTGACCACCCGACACCATCGCATTGATGACTTCCTGCACCAACGTGGGAGCATGCGGCCCAATGACGTGGAACCCGAGGATCTGGCGCGTATCACGGTCGACGATAGCCTTGGCGAAGCCATCCGTTTCCATCATGGCCTCGCCGGTGGCAGTGTCCATGTAGCGAGCGCGCCCGACCAGTATGTGGTGATTCTCTTTCGCCTGCGCGGCAGTCAGACCCACGGATGCAATCTGCGGGTACGAGTAGACCGCGTGCGGAGCAGCGCTATAGTCCATTGGCGTGTCATCTGCCGCGAAGGCGTGACGCGCGGCCACCGTCGCCTCCAGGTTGGCTATATGCCTGAACATCTGCTTGCCGATGGCATCACCGACCGCGTAAATGCCGGGGATGTTCGTACGCATGTGTGCGTCAACGGAAACGAAGCCCCGGCTGTCCGTCCGCACGCCGGTCTGCTCGACCTGAAGCAGGTCGGCGTTGGAGCGTCTGCCGGCAGCCACCATTACCGTGTCAACTGACACTGCGAAATGCGCCCCCGACGGTTGCTCACGGACATTGAGGAGCACGTCCCTGGGCCCCTGCACCATGCTCTCTATCTCGATGCCGGTGAGCACCTGCATGCGCTTTCGCAAGGCGTGCTTCAGTAGCGCCGCTATTTCAGGCTCTTCGCCCGGAACTAGCCGCTCGGCAGCCTCAATAAGGGTTACCGACGTACCCATAGCGGCGAAGAAGTGGGCATACTCAACGCCAATGTAGCCGCCGCCTATGATTGCCATGCTCTTGGGGCGGTTTTGGAGCCGCAGAAGCGTCTCGGTCGTGAGAAAGTCGATTGTTTCCAGTCCCGCTATCGCAGGGATCACCGGCCGTGAACCGGTGGCAATGAAGAACTTGTCAGCACTCAGGCGCTCGCCGTTGACTTCGAGTTCATGGTCGCCGACGAACCTGCCTTCTCCTCTCAGCAGTGCGAGACCTCTGAGATTTGAGAGAGAATCGGACATCCGCTGCTGCGCTTCTTCCACAGTTCTCCACATGCGTTCCATGATCAGGGGGAAGTCGATATCGGCTACGGAAGCGTCCACGCCCAGCTTGCGAGCTTCTTGAATCTCTACGATTCGGTCGGCGGGGAACATGAGCATCTTGGAGGGGATGCAGCCAAGGTTCGGACACGTACCACCCAAGGGTCCCTTGTCCACGAGGGCAACAGACAGACCGCGGAAGACAGCCTCGTAGACAACGAACATTCCCGACCCGGAGCCAACAACTATCGCGTCGTACTTCGTCGTCATGCCATGACCTCATCAAGCGACGTGCAGTGTGCCCTAGAGGAGCGATTCGACTTTCTTTCTCAATTCGGGCTCGGGTACCGCACCGACACTCATGTCCGCTATGAGTCCCTTCTTGAACAGAATCACGGTCGGAATGCTCATCACCTGATAGCGCTGCGAGGCAAGTCGATTCTCGTCAACGTTCAACTTGCAGAACTTCACACGCCCTGCGTACTCAGCGCTGAGCTTCTCAACTACCGGCGCCACCATTCGACACGGGCCACACCATGGAGCCCAGAAATCGACCAGCACCGGAATCGGCGATTTCAGCACTTCGCTCTCGAAAGAGCCGTCACTCACAACGAGGACACCACCCTCCCCTGCTGCGGTCTGAACTCGAACCGATATGAGGATGTCGCCATCGCGCCCATCAGTGATACGCAGCGCATTGCGCAGGCGAATCGTTTGGCCCGTTCGCGTGCGCGCGGGTATCTTCACCTCGAGCCGCTTGCCGCCACGCTCAAGCACTCGTGAAATCCCGGCTGATGCCTCTTGCTCGGAAAGCATCATGTCGTACGTAATCGACTCAGCGTGACTGCCCCGCGCTCCTTCCGCGTTCATCAGAGTCCTCCGTTTTCGGGTGCGGTGTTCAACGTGATGAGACGGCTACTTCTGTTCTGCAGCGTCCGTATCGCTCTTCTTCACTTCAGGCTTGAGCCTGAGGGTCTTCTTCACGAGATTCTTCTCATGGTCGTAGTTGATAACGCGCTGCAACATTATTTTCTGTGCCTGCACGGGACCCGCACCATGCCATGTTCCAACGCCATGAAGACCTGCGGTCCAGTTCTGAAGGTGCTTGTGGACCTTCATCACATTCTCGGCAGGTTCATCGCCACCGAAACTATAGAACTCTTCCATGTAGCCTTTCGTCTCGGGATTGTCCAGTTCCTTCAGAGAAGGCAATGTGACAATGAGACCGCCTCCAATATCGCCTGCAAGAGCCATCACGCGCCAGAATGCATTGCATACGTTCAACTTCGACACGTTGCCCATGAGTTCGTCGGGTAGAAAGACACCGGACCCCTTGGGTTCCTCGGAGCCTTTGTAGGCAGCGGCGAGTCCGCATGACCTGCACGTCTCACGCAGTGCTACCATCTCTGCCAGTTCCTCATTGATGTGAGGCACTTCTTGCAGTCCCTTGTATTCTTGTATGAGTTTTGAACTCCCGATAATCTGGTTCATGAACCCGACTTTGCACGTGCCACCACATGTCATGCGATGGGTTCGTGCAAAACGCGTCACAAACTTGCCCGCGTACTGGTATTCACCACAGAGGAACACTCGCTCCCATGGCACAAACACGTTGTCGAAAATAATGAGCGACGTTTCCCTCTGGCCAAAGAGAGGATTGCCCAATTCCTCAATGTCGTCGGCAAGTTCGCGTTCAGCGGAGTAGGGCGTGTATTGACACACGAAGGTGATTCCTTCCGCATCGGGTGGAGTTGCGAACGCCACTGCGTAGTCGGCTTCATCGGCGGGATGGGCTGACTGTGGCAGGATGACTATCTCATGGCTCGCGAAAGCTCCACTGATGTTTATTTTGGCGCCCTTTACGATTATGCCCTTGTCGTTTCTATCTACTACTTTCACTGAAAGAAAGGGATCAGTCCAGTTCAGCGCGCGATTGTTGCGCGGTCCCCGTGGTTCGGTCAGTGCTCCGGCTACGGAAAGGTCTTCCTTTTGGACCCACTTCAGGTACTCGAGAAACCTCGCGTGGTACGTGGTACCAAGATCGCGATCCATCTCCCAAGTGGTGCTCCATAGAGAATGGAAGCAGTCATAGCCAACACAACGGTAGATGCAGGTGCCAAGGTTCTCAGATGTGAAAGTACCGGCCTCAGCCTTCTTGATGAGATCGTCGATGCTTGTGCTTACGTGGGTGTACCGATTGACAGTCTCGTTGATCAAGGGTGAGTAGGCTGTCATGATGTGGCTCGTCGCCGGGTCGAGTGCCCATTCGTAGCTTGCCTTGTTGGCCTCGACCACTGTCCTCGTGTTGGGGTTCTCGAGGATGCTCTCGACTTGCTTCCCGTTCATGAATATTCGGGGCTTAAGTTGCCTCAGACTCTCTTCGAACTGTTCAGGGGTTTTCAATGCCATTCTTTTTCCTCCTAGCAACCGCACGCGTGGTGACAGGTATCTCCGCCACCTCTAGAGGGGCCTCAGTGGTCGCGCGCGTACTGTACCACACCTTGAACAAGCGAAATACGGCATCTAGAATAGCTCTCAAACCCGAGGGATGGCTGTTGACGTCTGTCAGGCCGCGATGATCCATTATCGGCACATCCGTCTGCATTCCCCCTCAAGTGAGAAAGGAGTCCAATGATACTGGCCAAGATTGACTGGAAAGGAACGTCCAAGTGGGGCATCGTCGACGGCGATGCGGTCTACTCTCTTGAGGGAGACCTCTACGGCGACTTCACTAAAGGCGAGCTGCTGTGCGCAATGGAAGATGCGAGACTTCTCGCGCCGGCGGACCCCAAGACCATTATCTGCTGCGGTCTGAACTACATGGAGACCGTCGAACAGTTGCAGGTACCGGTTCCGAAAGAGCCCGCGCTCTTCTTCAAGCCGCCTGAGGCACTTGTTAACCCTGGTGAAGACGCATACAGCCTTCCCATAGCCACCGACACTCGATACGAGGCCGAGTTGTGCGCCATCATCAAGAAGCGCGCCTGGCGTGTCAGCGAAGCCGAGGCGCTCGACTACGTGCTTGGCTTCACGTGCGGTAACGACATGACTCTATGGAGTCTCATTGAGCCCGACGGCCGACTCACTCGCGCCAAGGGGTACTACAAGTCCGCGCCACTCGGCCCCGTGCTCGTCACGGACCTGGATCCAAACTCTGTGCGCATCCAGGGAAGAGTCAATGGCGAGACGAAGCAGGACGGCAACACGCGCAGTCAGATATTCAACACTGCCCGCATAATCAGTCACGTTACTCAGTTCACTCCTCTTGTGCCGGGCGATGTGGTTTTCACCGGCACGCCCAAGGGCGGTCACTGCCCGGTGCAGATTGGCGATATGGTTGAGGTGGAGATCGACGGAATCGGTGTGCTCAAGAACAAGGTCGTAATGGGGTAGTTACCTCCAGCCTCTGCAGAGGGTCTCTGTGCACGAATTGGCAGAGACCCTCTGCATGCGTACGCATGCCGATTAGCACACCTTTTGGCGAGATGGTACACTAGCCCGACAGCTACCGTGGCACGGAGGAATACGCCATGGCCGACGCCTCTGAAGACAAGAAACAACAACAACAGAAACAGAAGGGGTCGCAGAAGAAGGCGGCCCTCATAGTATCGCTCGTGTGCGTTGGAGTCGTTGCCGCCATCGTTCTGATGAACGGCGGCGGTCTTTCGGTGAACTCCGACGTGACCGAGCCCCCTCCGACAGAAGAAGAGACCGAAGAGGCTTCTGCTCCCAACGTTGCACCTGAAATAGTCAGCGTTGTGGCAGCGACGGATAGAATAGCGCCGTTCGACCTGTGTGAAGTTACGTGTGAGGCCGTAGATCCCGATGGCGACCCACTCACGTACACATGGGAGACCGCACAGGGGGACGTATACGGCGAAGGTCCTACCATCGAGTGGGGAGCCCCAACAGAGGAAGGGCTCTACAGACTTTCGGTCACCGTCGAGGACGGCCGAGGCGGGTCGGCCGACTTTTCCACGTCTCTCCGCGTGAGAGCCAACATAGTCCCTGAAATCCTCACCATGTCCGCCAACTCGGACTGGATAGTGCCAGGTGAGAGCGTTGTTGTCTCAGTTACTACAGAGGACGGAGATGATGACGACTTGACCTACGAATGGTCCGCCAAGGCGGGCGAATTTATGGGCGAAGGCACGTCTGTCCTGTGGATCGCCCCCATGGAGGTTGACTCCTACTGGATCACGCTCGACATCGCCGATGCATACGGAGGTAAAGCGCGACGCGCCATCCCCATCAGCGTGACTGAGGGTGAGCCGCCGGTGCTTGGAGAGTTCAAGCTCGAGGGCATCGAAACTGACATGGTCAAGCCGAAGGGCGATGCATGGAAGATATTCCGTGGGCGCTCAACCAGCATCGAGTGCGTGGTGCTCGAGGGCGAAGGCCCCTTCGAGTATGAGTGGAGCGCCGAGATGGGAACGATCCACCAAGACGGCAGCCCGATTGCCACATGGGATGCCCCGGAAGGCCGCGAGCAGGTCGACATCGTTGTGAAGGTGACTGACTCGCACGGCAACTCAACGAGTGGAAGCGTGCTTATGTACGTCGAGACGTGTACTTGCGCGTTCGACTAGGAGCGGTTTAGCGAGTAGAGAATCCGCTGGCCGGATTCCCTACGCGTGATGACACCCTGCGACTCCAGGTACTGCAGGTGAGCAATGGCTTCGCCCGTGGCGAATAGCTTCTGCACCGGATGTACGTCGTCCCAGTCCTCGTAGCGCAGATCCCACGAAATCATGGGGGTCACTTCAGCCCCGTTCTTGTCGCCCGATTCAAGCGCAGCCACGCACTCTTCGCATCGGGTGGCATGGTGCAACTTCAGTTCATCAATTCTCAGCTGAACATCATCCACCATCGAACGGTGTCCGGTGAACGCGCGTTTGAGCCCGAGCGCCGCCGTCGCATCGAGGCTGTTCAGGTAGTGGCCCAGTGGGTTCTGCATGCCTATCCACATCGTGATATTCGGAGTGATATCCCCGAGTATGTGGTCCCCGCATAGGAGCACAGCCTGCCCTTCCACCAGCAGGCACATGTGTCCCGGCGTGTGTCCGACGGTCTGAAAACAGCGCAGGCTATAGCCTCCACGTTTGAGCACATCGCCATCGCGGACTACGGTATACGGGTAGTCAAAGCTGGGCCCATAGATACGCCCCGGGTGTTTGTCCATCGCCACATGGGAATCACTTAGAGGCAGGCCGTGGGATTCGTAGACAGCACCCATCCACTCCCAGTAATCGTCGTCAGGCCGGGCGAGAGGCAAGTCCTGTTCGTTGAAGAACACCTTTGCTCCATCCCCTGCCAGTCCCGCAGCAAGCCCCATATGGTCCGCGTGCAGGTGAGTGATGAAATAGTCGACGCCATCAGGGCGCAGGTTCAACTCACCCAGGAGAGAAACAAACGCTTCCTCGCACTCAGGCCTGTTGAAGGCCGTGTCCACGACCAAAGGGCGCTCGGCATCCATCACAACGTATGAATTGGTAGCCTTCAGTGGACTCTTGGGCAGGGGGACGCTCATCCGAAAGATGCCGGGTAGCAGTTCTTCGATCAATGCGAACTCCTTGATAACACCACGTAGGATTCGTAGCTGCCGAACGGGTCTGTCCGCAATGAAGCGGACACAATGCAGCATGCGATTGTAGTACGGTCCTAGTGTGTACGACAAATTGCACAGCGCGTATAATCGTGGCCAGTCACGCGCAGTACATCGTCCAAGGGAGGAACCGATGAGTGAAATGACAGAACTGCAGATGTTTGAGAAGCTCCGCAGCTTCAATTCGCCCAGTGTGGGCAATGTGGTCGCTTCATACCCGCAACACCCCCACTGCCTTGGCCTGTACGACCCATGGTACGGTCGATGGTACACGGACGATTCTGTTACCTGTCTGCTGCCCGATGTTGGCGCGGTGATAGGTCACGCAGTGACTGTGGTATTCGGACTGGACGACCCGTCGCAGCCAGCCACCTCATATATGGACTTCGTCGACTTTCTACTGTCAGCCAGGAAACCCTCTATCGTGGTCTGCGAGGCACGCTTTCCACATGAGGTGCTCATACGTGCAGGCATCTTCGGTGGCCAATCAGGGGCGCTGTACAAGGCCTGTGGCGCTGTCGGTCTCCTCACGAATAGTCCCGTTCGCGACATCGATGAAATACGTTCCCTCGGACTGCAGCATGTGGCCCGCGGAGTCACGTCGGGGCACGGCAGTCTGGCTCTCCAGGCTTTCAACGTCCCGGTATCGGTGGCCGGAATGGACGTGGTGCCGGGCGACATCGTTCACCTGGATGAGAATGGAGCGTGCAAGTTCCCTGCGGAAAGACTCGCCGACGTATGCGAGCACATAGACGCGTTCTCAGATGAGGAGAAGGAGCACTCGGGCCTGCTTCAAGCAGCCAAGAATGGTGAGCAAATCAAGGCCGCGTGGAAGAAGGTCATCTCCAAGGGAGTCGGCCTTGACGACCGTTCGATGAAGTGACCGTTGCCCAAGAGGCAGAGGCCTAGTGAGTCAGTGCTGAACACGCGATGCCGTGCTGTTGAAGCACGGTACACGCTACCTGTGCCTCTTCATCTTCGCACGTTGGCATACCCGCGAGGCGGTAGGTTCGACCCAACAGCCGGTACTTGTGCTCACCAAAACGGTGGTACGGCACAAACTCGACGGCAGGGATTCGAGGTAGTCCCAATATGAAGCTGGCAAACGCCCTGAGGTCGTCACCGGAGTCGTTGCAGCCAGGCACGAGCGGATAGCGCACCGTCACATCGCGGTGTACGTGCAGCAGCGCTCGCAGGTTATCCTGTATCAGCTCGGTGGACACGCCCGTAAGCTCCTTGTGCCGGTCCCTGTCCGTCCCCTTGATATCGAAGAACACGTGGTCGGCGCGTTCCATCACTGACAGGAACATCCGCGTCTCGCACTGCCCGCACGTCTCCACCGCAGTGTCGAGTCCATGCGCGTGGAAGGTGTCGAGCAGGTCCTTCGAGAACTGAGCTTGAGACGTTGGCTCCCCTCCGCTGAGAGTCACGCCCCCTCCGGAACGCCTGTAGAAGGGAGCATCACGCAGCACAACAGCGAGCACCTCGTCGACACTCATCTCGCGCCCGGTAATGCTTCTAGCGCTGTTGGGGCATACTGAGACACAGGCACCGCACTGAGTACAGAGTGTGAGGTCATAGGAAAGCGAGCCCGGACCGACGCTAGTCAGTGCTCCCGTCGGACATACGGGTACGCACGTCAGGCAGAGCGTACATCGGTCTCCATCGTAGAAGAGTTGCGGCTTAGGTCGCTGTGACTCGGGATTCGAACACCATGCGCAACGAAGGGGACACCCCTTGAAGAAGACAATCGTGCGTAGCCCTGGACCATCCTGGAGGGAATACCTCTGGATGTCGAACACTACGCCGCTCATAGTCTAGAGTCCGTGCTCCGTGCGGCGGATGATCTCTTCCTGCACTTCCTCGTGCAACTGCGTGAAGTACGCGCTGTACCCGGCAACCCTGACCAACAGGTCGGTGTATTCCTGAGGGCGCTCTTGCGCATCGCGCAGAGTTCGTGTGTTGACTAGATTGAACTGTGCGTGCCAGCAACCGACATCGCAGAGGCCACGGACGAACGACGCCATCTTGCGCAATCCTTCTGGACCTACAACCGACTGCGGACTGAGCCTCAGGTTCAGAAGCGCGCCATTCCTGAACGGCGCGAGGTCGAGCTTCCCCACCGACCGTGCGAGCGCGGTAGGTCCAAGATGATCGTTGCCCTGCGATGGAGACGTATTGTCAGCGAGAGGCAGATTCGCCTTACGACCGCTGGGCAGCGCACCGACAACCGCGCCGAACGACATGTGGGAGTTCACTCCGACATTGCCGGACTGAGCCTGGCCTCCGAAGATATTGTAGTACTTCATCACTTCGTCGTTTGATACATGCGCGGCAGCCCTCGTCATGTCGTCGACGTAGTCATCGTCGTTTCCGTACTTAGGGGCTTCGTGAAGCAGCATTGTTCTGACGCCCTCGTACCCCTCGAAATCATTCTCGATGGCAGTCAGGACCTCATCCATGGTGAGGCGCTTCTCTTCAAACACCAGCTTCTTGATGGCAGCCAATGAGTCACCCGTATCAGCAATGCCGATGTTGTTGACTGCAGGTCCGAAGTTGTAGGCAGCGCCGCCCTTCTGAATGGGGCGTCCAGATTCAACGCAGCCCTCTGTGAGCGAAGATAGGAACGGAGAACAGAGCAACTCGCTATACGCAGTTTCTGCAATCGCGTTCACCACGAACATGTGCCGTACAAGGTGCGCCAGTTGGGCCTTGTACGCCTCATACACCTGTTCGAAGCTCGTGAACTCGCGAGCATCGCCCGTGGGCAAGCCGACCTGCTTCCCCGTGCGGCGCCAGACGCCGTTGTTCAGTGCCAACTCCAGTGCCGCCGGAAGATTGATGAATCCACCAGTGAGGTGCGTCGCCTCCTTGCCCTGCACACGTGGCTCCACGCATCCCATGATGGCGAAGTCACGCGCCTCGTCCAGGCTGATGCCCTTGCATCCCATCGAGAAGCTGATGAGGTCCTCGTTGTAGAACTTCGGGTGGCCAGTGCCCAACCTCGACAGTTCACACGCCTTGAGCACAAATGCCTCGGGCGAGTCAGGATGGATACGCACGGAGATATCCGGCTGTACGATACGAACGTCGATCATCGCCTCAAGGCAGATGTACGACAGTTCATTCGTGGCGTCTCGTCCTTCGACGGTCCTCCCGCCGAGGTTGAAGTTCTGCCATTGGGGCACGCCGGTGTAGAACTTCGAGGTGTCGGCATTGACGAAGAGCATCGTCTCAGAGAACTTGATGAACAGGCTCTCTATCAGCTCCAGCGCTTCTTCCCTGTCTTTGTCCGTGGTCAGATACGGAATCATGTACTGGTCGAAACGGCCGGGCGAGAGCGAGTGCCCGCTCAACTCGATGCGCACGGCCAGATGGGTGAACCAGAACGCCTGCACCGCTTCGTAGAAGTCTCGTGGAGGGTTGTACGGCACATGCGAGCACACCTCATGAATGCGCATCAGCTCGGCACGCCGGGCCTCGTCAGTCTCGCTTTGCGCCTTTTCGAGGGCCAGCGCGGCATAGCGACCCGCCATCTCAACGAGACCATTGAGAGCCATACGAGCGGAGTCGTAGAACAGTGCCTTGGGAACACTATCGGTGTCGGTCATGTCAAGCGCAGCAGCGTACTCTTCTACTTGATCGAGAATGCCGCGCACGCCCAGAGTAAGCACCTTCTGGTAATTGGGCACAACGGTGCCGATGCCCTTCTGAATAAGCGAGTAGTTGTCGATGAGACCGGTAGAGCGCGTAGGCCACTCACCAGGATTGAGGTAAATGAGAGGTGCAGTGTCGTCGGGCACTTGCGCGAACAGTCGTTCAGCGATCGTCCTCCCCTGCCAGAACGGCAGAATGTCACGACGCAATTCGTCCTTGTCTCCCTCAGATATATCCAGCGGGTCATACGCGCGAGTTGAGGCTATGTCCAGTTCCGCATCCAGCCACCCTGCCTGCACCTCGGGAAACAGCTGCGCGGCGCGAGGCTTGACTGTGGCACTCCCCACGATGAGCTCGCCGGGCGGAATATCGATAGGCAATTCCGTGAACAGTCGATACATCGCCTTGCCCCAGACCGACACAAGCGGCACGCCAACATTCTGCCGGTAGGTCTCCGTCAGTATGCGAGCACGGGTTATGTCAACTGAGGGCCTCTCCCCTACAAATCGATCTCTCAGAGACTGGATGCGACTATTCATTGCTGCTCACACTCCACTGCTGCCAGGTTCGGCGCGCGAACGCGGCCGCGAGTTTAGTCTTATGGGCGCAAAGGTATCACGGACGGACACCCAGGCGCCACTTCGGACCAAGCTGGGTCCTCGTAATCTCCTGCGCATTTTCAACAAAGTCGCACAGAATCGGTCGCGTATCTCGCGGATCGATGATCTCCTCAACATCAAACGCCTCAGCGGTGCGGAACGGAGAACGATAGGGCTCGAAAGACTGTTCCAGTTCCATGCGCCTCTTTTCAGAGTCTGGCGCCTCTGCGATATCTCTGCGATACGCTGCAGCGACGCCGCCCTCAATCGGTAGTGAGCCCCAGTCACCAGAGGGCCATGCGTAGCGCAGATTCAGCGGCGACATAGAGCCGTGCATCGCGCCGGCTACTCCGAAAGAACGACGAAGAATGATTGCTTGCGCTGGAACTGTCATCTGTGCCATGGCGAAGGCAAGCCGCGCCGACTTTCTCTCGATACCCTGGCGCTCAGATTCCTCCCCCGGCAGGAAACCGGGACAGTCCACCAAGTAGATGACGGGAAGATGGAACGTGTCCGCGAGGTCGATGAAGCGCATCATCTTCTCGCATCCCTCAGCCGACTGTGCGCCACCGAATATCTTACAGTCGTTGCTCATCAGCGCAACCGGATACCCATTCATGCGGGCCAGCATCGTGACGACCGACGTGCCGTAGAGAGGTGAGATTTCAAACCCGGAATCGCGATCGATGACGTGATTAATGAGGTCTCGTATCGAATACGCCTTGCGCCTGTCACGCGGAATAATGGACAGCAACTCTTCATCCCTGCGTTCCGGACTGTCCCCTGTGACTACGCGCGAAGGCTGCTGCCACACGTTCTGGGGCATGTAGCTCAGGAACTTCCTGACAAGCTCGAACGCCTCCGGCTCGTCCTTCGCCACATTGTCCACTACGCCGCTCATGCACGCGTGTATCTTCCATCCGCCGAGGTCCTGCTTGGTGATGTCCTTGAAGAACGCCTGCTTCACGAGTGGAGGGCCCGCAACGAACAGCTCACTGGTGTGTCTTGTCATGACACTGAAGTGAGACGCGGCCACACGTACGGGCGGCTCGCCCCCGAGAGACCCGAGTGCCGCTGAGACAACGGGAACGTGGGCCATGAGCGTGTGCCACGGACCGTACAGATGGGGTCCGCCAAGGAGAACCGTTCTTCCCTTGGCGCGGATGCTCTCGACGCTGCCTCCAGCGGAATCGAGAAGCCTGATGTAGGGAATGCGTTTCTCGACGGCCATCTGCTCGATCGAGAAGCGGCCCGCGCCAACGAAGCTGGTCGGGTCCGCCCAGCCGCCACGAATAGTGAAGTCGCCGCCATCAACAGCAACCGGTCGGCCGTCTATCTTGCCGGTACCAACCACCCGGTTGATATGAGTGAACTTCTCAAGTTCACCTTTGTCGTTGTACTCGGCGTTGCCAAAAAGACTGCCCACCTCCTTGAAAGAGCCTTCATCAAGCAGAGCGGATAGCCGCTCCCGCACTGTCAGTCGTCCCTTTTCGTGCTGCCGGCGGACTCCATCCTCACCACCCATCTCCTCCGCCATCTTTCGGCGTTTTTCAAGTTCGTCTATCTCTGGTTGCCAGCTCATGTAACCGATACTCCTTCAGCGCGCCTGGCGCTACCCATCCCCAGCCCAACGCGCCGAAAAATGGTACCACAGCATCACTTCCTTTCCACGTACGAATCAGACTCGTTTTACTCGCAATTGCGTTTGTGCTATCGTTGGAAGTCAGTGCGCCACGTACATACCTCGGCGCAGTCTTTCATCGTAACTAGGAGGATCCAAGCATGATTACTGGCGACCAGTATAGGGAGCGTCTCCGCAAACTCAAGCCCAATGTATACATGGGTGGCAAGATTGTCGACCGCTTTGACGACAGACTGATTGGCGGCATGAACGTCATGGCTATGACGTATGACTTCGCGTTTGACCCTGAGTTCAATGATGTCGGTGTTGCGACGTCACATTGGACCGGCGAGCGCATCAACAGGTTCACTCACATTCACCAGAGCACCGAGGACCTGTTCAACAAGCAGAAGATGACCCGCCTTTACTCACAGGAGGTTGGCGGCTGTATTCAGCGCTGTATGGGCATCGACTCCCTGAATGCGCTGTCCGTAGCGACCTACGACGCAGACCAGAAGTACGGTACCAAGTACAACGAGGCCTTCGTCAACTTCATGAAGAGGGTCCAGAGAGAGGACCTCTCGCTCGTCTGTGCACAGACCGATGTGAAGGGCAACAGGGTGAAGCGCCCTCACGAACAGGTCGACCCCGACCTGTACGTGCGCATTGTCGAGAGGCGTGCAGACGGCATCGTCGTCAACGGCGCCAAGGCCCACAACTCCTGTTCCGCCTACGTCGACGAGATCGTCGCTATTCCAACCCGAAACATGACAGCCGAAGAGAACGACTGGGCGGTCGCGTTCTCAGTCCCCGCCGACTGGGAGGGCGTCACTCTGATCAACGCCGCCTACGCACCCAACAAGAGGAAGAAGCTCACCGCCCCGTTCAACAACATCGGCATGAGCCACAGCATCACGGTTTTCGACCATGTGTTCGTACCGTGGGACCGCGTCTTCCTGGCAGGAGAGACGGACATCGCAGGCAAGCTCGCTTTGCTGTTCGCCCTCTACCATCGCCACAGCTACACCGGCTGTAAGGCTGCGGTATCCGAAATCTACACCGGCGCAACCGCCCTGGCAGCCGAGTACAACGGCATCGACCGTGCGCAGCACGTTCGCCATCAGCTCGCTGACATGATTCAGGTTGTCGACCTCATCTACGCTGCCGGTATCGCCGCAGCGGTCAACTCCAACAAAGCTGCCTCTGGCACGCAGATTCCTGACACCAACTACTGCAACGCCGGGCGCATGCTCGCCGGTGAGGCCATCTACGATGAGTACGAGGCCCTTGCCGCAGTCGCCGGTGGCCTCGTGGCCACACTGCCCCCCGAGGATGACTTCTACGATGAGAAGACCGGCCCCTACCTGGAGAAATACATCATGCGCAACCCCAACATTTCCGCCGAGGAACAGCACCGCGCGTTCCGGATGTTCCAGGACATGATGGCTTCCGCCTGGGGCGGCCACAAGCTGGTCGACTATCTGCACGGCGGCGGCTCGCCCGTCATCGAGAAGGTCGCCATCTACAGGGACCACAATATCAACCATTCGAAGAACATCGCCAAGAAGCTGGCTGGCATCAAGGTCGATGCCAACACCAAGGTAATCGACCGCGAATCGCACGCCTGGCTGTAGAACACACCACGCAATAAAGCGAAAGGGGCAGGCTCAAGCCTGCCCCTTTCGCTATTTGGCTAGTAACAGTATCGCTACTTGCCGATGTCCATCAGTATTCGACCGTCCCGTATCTCCACGATGCGGTCGGTCTGCTCTGCAATGCGGCGGTCATGAGTGACGATGATGAACGTGGTGTCGTAGCGCTCGTTTATCTCACGGAACCGCTTGTAGATGTTGGCCGAGTTCTCCGAGTCAAGATTGCCCGTCGGTTCATCTGCAAGTACGACGCGCGGCTTGTTGATGAGTGACCTGACTATCGCCGTACGCTGCTGCTGACCACCGGACATCTTCGTAGCAAGGTTGTTCTTGACCTTACTGATCCCTGCGAGTTCAAACAACTCGTCAGCCCACTCCAGAATCTCCCTGGAAGGTTTCCTATGGCTGATGACGTAAGGCATGAGTACGTTCTCAAGAGCCGTGAACTCAGGCAGCAGGTAGTGGAACTGGAAGATGAAGCCCACGGTCCGGTTTCGAACCTCGGCCACTCCGTCCTTCTTCATTCCTGCCGTGGGGATGCCATCGACAAACACTTCGCCGCTTGTAGGACGATCAAGGGTGCCGACAATGTTCAGCAGTGTCGACTTGCCGCTGCCCGACTCACCAACAATCGAGCTGAACGACTTCTCTTCAAACGCGAGGTCGATGCCGAACAAAACCTGCACCGGGGGCGACCCTGGATAAGACTTATCGACGTTCCGCAGCTCGATTACTGGTGCCATGTATCTAGCCCTCGCGAATGACCTCAACTGGAGTGAGTTGCAGTGAGCGGCGTGCGGG
>Ga0272441_10005097_pt1 | contig 23175 bp, 21 predicted proteins | sample SSMProp6N_FD_193582 | JGI IMG/M metagenome (GOLD analysis project Ga0272441, IMG submission 193582) | Marine sediment archaeal communities from Little Sippewissett salt marsh, Falmouth, MA, United States - SSM-Prop-6N | ecosystem: Environmental > Aquatic > Marine > Wetlands > Sediment ...
ATGCTTTCATGTGACACCTCCTAGATCCATATTGTTTTGAAGTACAATTGGACCATAGCATTACATGCAATGGTTGGGGAGGTGTCACTTTCTTATGTGACGCAAAACATTGATATGATTATCAGGTCTTGAAACATGAATTTTGATATGCCAAGGTTTGAACATGGCAAGTCCGTCAAAAAAGGTACTGGCAAATAGCGATGAATTTCTTGTGAAAAGTAGGGGACGTCCGTGAAATATGGACATTTAAGCACTAAACCTTTCAGAACAGACATGGCAATCATATCAAATGTCACAATTTCACGGACGTCCCCTAAATCCTCTTGCATGATCTTTTTATTGAAATAAACTTTAATAATATCGGCAAAGTAAGTTGTAAGAGTTATAACGCTCCTTACAGATTTCAAATACTCAACGATTTTTTTTTGTTACTTATATAGATTCAATATAAAATTTAAAATTTAAACAAAAAGCTGAATTCCATGATAGCCATCAATGATTAAAAAATAAGGTTTCTTATTGCAAAATATCAATTATTGCTATTATTTTAAATAAGTTGTAAAATTAATTTATTCAATGTTTCGTTTGACTGGAAGATTTGGTGTTGATGTTGATTTCTTGTTTATTTTGACTTTTTGGAGAAATAATTTCGTTCGTACTAATATATAAGTAGGAGCCAATATGACAACAAGATGGTTTCGTCTTTTTTTAACCTTTTTCATGTCATTTATCCGACAAAAAATTTTCGTCACCGACACTTCAACTTTATCTTTTCGGGTTTGGCCTTTTGACGCTGATCTGAAGTATATGAACAACTCAAGTTTTTGGACGATTGCTGAAATTGGTGTGATGGATTTATATCTTAGATCTGGGGCTCTAAAAATTTGCAGAAAAAATCAATGGCTGCCTTTAATGACATCTCAAAAAATGGTTTTTCGCAGGCCATTAAAACGCTTTATGAAGTTCCAATTAGAAACCAGAATAATTTATTGGGACGAGAGAACGATTTATTTTAATCACATTTTTCTAAAAAATGGCAAATTGATAGCAAATTGCTTTATTGATGTTGTTTTAGTGAGCAAAAATGGCAAAATCGCCCCACAAAAAATAATGGCTGAATTAGGAGTGAAATCAAAACCTCCGTATAATGATATCATTAGGCTCTCTAATAATCTTAATCGGTTTTTATTGCATGAAATTGAAATCCCAAAACACCCTCATAATCTTTAAAAGAGCTCGAATTCAGATACAATAATTGGCACAAAGATATTTTTGATCTAATATCTGATTTCGGTAATTGATTTACGTGGAAGAAATTGAAAAACCGACGTTTTTTCCCCGACAAAATAGGCCCAACAAGGCTTTTGCAGCGGATCGCAAAAAGCGCGCGCCCGCTGAAAAGCTCCGTTATGCCGGGCCGAGAATAAGTGACACTGAGCATCATTTTTAAAGCTAAAGCTAATCTTTATATTTAGGAGAAACATAAAGGGGGGAAATGGGGTCAAGTCTCCGTTTGACTTATCTGAGAGTTTAATACAACGAAATCAAGGAATTTCAGGGACAATTACCTATTGCAGAAAAGATAGGAAAGACCAAAACTAAATAGGGAAGTGTCCCTAATTAGTCCCCTTTCTTCAAATCATATCCATAATGTTTCTCAGGTATTAGAAATTCACTCCTTGATATTTCAAGCATAACACTCTATTACTCTTGGCGGTGCTTATAATCATAAGGAGCGAAGACGATCATGCAAAAAGAGGATTTTCTAAGACCATCTACTGTTGTAACAATACTGCTTTTAATTATTTTATTCGTTGTTTTAATCTCGGGATGTTCGTTGCTCCGATGCCCCACGGCCTCAAAATTACCTCCACCGGAAAGCATGCTTCAACCTTTGTCCATGTCGGTAGACAGGATACTCATGGATGAAACGCAGCGGTTGAGTGATATAGCGCTGAGCGATGCGGCGCAGAAGGCTGAATGGCGGGGCATCAAGGAACAGTTGACTGACGGTAAAAAGAAGCGGGTTGGCGCCTTGTACTGGTATGCCCTGCCCGATGGCAGTTACTATACTTCGGATAAAGATCGCGTCTCGGCGAACCTGCGGTCACGTTCCTATTTCTCCGTGGTTCTGGCGGGACATATTGTTGCAGGAAAATCGGTAATCGGGAAGACGAGCGGTCGTAAATCCATTATCGTTGCGGTTCCCATTAAAAAAGGTGACGAAGTTACCGGAGTGCTCGGCACTTCCTTCTATGCCGAGGATTTCTGTTACTATCTCAGTACGATCGTCGATCTCCCCGCAGAGTATAACTTTTACGCGGTCAATTCCGAGGGGGTTACCATCTTTAACCTCAAAGAGTGTGATCTCACGTTTGATCATCCGTTGGAACAGAATGCTCCTTCCTTTGTGGATGCCATGGAAAGGATTCTGGCCAGTTCCCGGGGCGAGGTATCATATAAGTGGAATGGCGCATTCAAAAAGGCCATCTATCAGCGTTCCTCCGTTTCAGGCTGGACGTATGTAATATCGATTCCCGTAAAATCATAGCGCGGGCAGCGGGCAGTAAAAACGGAAATACTTTGGTACTCGCCTCAATCCTTCAATCCATTGATCCCTAATCCTTACTCAGGTTACCATCTGAATTATTTACCTAAAAAAGAATTGACAAATATCTATGTCAATGATTTAGTTCACTTCGTTTGGGTGGGAATTCTGCTACAATATCTATAAAAGATTTTTGGGATCGCAGAATGAAAAAGGACCACATATTTATTCATAAAAAAGATGTGACCCCATTGATATCTGATTGAAAAAATGGACCCAACATAAGTCAAACGGAGATTTGACCCCTTGATTTTCCACATGGACCGGGAATACATTGAAAAGGAAACCCCCTTTAAGCGGCCCATCGCACCGGCCCTTTTGACGGTTTCCATGGCTGACGGGCTGTCCATCCTCTCCGGCCTCATCCACAGAACGGGAATGGCCTTTCTGGGGATGGAACTGGATGTGAAAGCCCCCGTATTCATCGGCGATACGATATCCGTTGAAATAGAAGTCCTGAACAAGAGAGAGACCAAAAAGGACGACAGGGGAGTCGTGACCTTTCGCCACAGGGTCGTGAACCAGAAAAACGAGACCGTAGTGGAATATAAGGTAACGAGGATGATCAGGCGCCGGGGCCGGGAGTGACATCCGATGACGTCGCCATTCCGGGTGTGGCTGCCGACAACATCTTTCTCAGCTCCTCTCCCTGCACACTTTCCTTCTGCGACAGGAGACGGGCCAAATCATCAAGGACCGTGCGCCGCGCTGAGAGGATTTTATGCGCCCGTTGATGGGCTTCCTCGACAAACCGCGTGACCTCTTCGTCAATTTGGGCGGCTTTCGCTTCACTGTAATTTTTGCCGGGAGAAAAACTTTCCGGGAGAAACATGGGCTGGCGCGGGCGCTCATAGCTCACCAGCCCCAGGCGATCGCTCATGCCATATTCGGTGACCATGGACCGGGCAATGTCTGTGGCCCGCTGCAAGTCGTTTTGGGCACCCGTGGAGATTTCCCCGAACACAAGCTCCTCCGCCACCCTGCCGCCTAAAAAAACGGCCAACCGGTCCAGCAGTTCCGAGCGCGTCAATAAATAGCGGTCTTCCGTGGGTTGTTGCTGGGTATATCCGAGAGCGGCAATCCCTCGGGGAATAATGGAAATTTTGTGCACCGGATCGGCATGTTCAACCGATTCAGCCACAATCGCATGTCCGGACTCATGAAAGGCAACAAATTCTTTCTCCTGCGGATTCATCACCCGGTTTTTCTTCTGCAGGCCCGCAACCACCCGGTCGATCGCCTCATCGAAATCCGCCAGGCCCACCTCTTCTTTATCTTTACGGGCAGCCAGCAGGGCGGCCTCATTGATGATGTTGGCCAGGTCCGCTCCCACAAAGCCTGGCGTGCGACCGGCGACCTTGCGCAAATCAACCTCGGGGCCTAAAACGACATGTGTGGAATGAATTATCAGGATTGCTTCCCGTCCGTTGATATCCGGACGGTCTACCAGGACCTGCCGATCGAAGCGCCCCGGGCGCAGCAGGGCAGGATCGAGGATTTCCGGCCGATTGGTGGCGGCCATGATGATGACCCCTTTATTCGTCTCGAATCCGTCCATTTCCACCAGGAGCTGGTTAAGCGTCTGCTCGCGTTCATCGTGACCGCCCATGACATTCATTCCCCGGGCTTTCCCCAAGGCGTCCAGCTCATCGATAAAGATGATGCAGGGAGCCTGGCCGGCGGCCTGACCGAAAAGATCGCGAACGCGGGCTGCGCCGACGCCGACAAACATTTCCACAAACTCAGACCCGCTGATGCTGAAAAAAGGCACTTTTGCCTCTCCGGCCACCGCTTTGGCCAGAAGGGTTTTACCCGTACCCGGTGGGCCAACCAGAAGCACCCCTTTGGGAATCCTTCCGCCCAGTTTCTGGAATTTACCCGGATTGCTCAAAAATTCAACGACTTCCAGGAGTTCTTCTTTGGCTTCATCGATGCCGGCTGCATCGGCGAAAGTGACCTTCGTTTCACTTTCGGCAAAAATTTTGGCTTTGCTCTTGCTAAAAGACATCACCCCCATCCCCGGCCCCATCTTGTTCATGGCGTAGCGCCAGATCAGAAAGAAAATGCCGATGGGGACGATCCAGGAGAGAAGCGTGCTCAGGAATTTACTCTCATTGCGTCCCGAGTAACGGACCTTGCCTTCATCCAGTTCCTTCACCATGTTGGGATCATTCACCCGAACAGTCGTAAACTTCTGGCCCGGCGTTCCTTTGAGGATGCCATTGATATTTTCCGGGCCGATCATCACTTCACTAACGGTGTCTTCGGTGAGGTATTGTTTAAATTGGCTGTAGGGGATCGTTTCCGTCTTTGAAGAAAGATAGTATTGCTGCAGGAAGCTGATGATAAGAAAAACGATCAGGAAATACCAGATGCTGAAACGAGCCTTCGGGGGCAAGGCGTTCCTTTTCCTCGGGGAGTCCTTGAGACCGAAGAAGGAACGGATCGTATCTTTTAAATTTTCCAGCGGCTCTTTGTTTCCCTCGGATGGCATTTTTCTTTTCCCCGTTTTGCCGACAACTCATTTTTTGACTCAAGATTCAAGCCCAGTGGAACATGGGTGCGCGACGCCATGGTCAGCCACGACACCACACCCCGTCATTTTTCTCCGGAGAGCGCTCGAATGCCGATTGTTTCTATCAGCCGGTTGATATCGGTGGTCTTGAGATTCATGCCGCCCTCTGATACGGGCAACAGCATGATACGCTTCCCCTGAAGCGCCTCTGCGATTCTCAGCTTGACAATCGCTTCACCGCCCGCCCCTGCCAGAGCATTATTCATTTCCTGGATACCGGTCGCTTCGGCAATGCCTTCGGCCTCGATGGCTTTGGCAAGCAGCTGTTGCTGTTCCTGGTATACATCGGCCTCGATTTTGTCCTTGAGGTATTGACCGTCGGCGTCGGCCACCATTTTGTTGACTTCTCCCCGGGCTTCCTCCAGTTTGCGCTTGTATTCCTCTGTGGCGGCGTGTTGGGCCGATTTGTTCTTCTCTACCTGCTGATCGGCCACTTTCTTGTCCTCGATGGCCTTCTGATACTCGGGATTGAAACGATAATCATTGGTCAGCACTTTTTCCACGACGATGCCCATGGGCTCCAGAATGTTCTGAAGCGCCTCCTTGGCCTTGACCGCCTGGGCTTCCCGTGCATCGGCCACATAGAAGGCTTCCGTTTTCAGTTCGCCGAAGATGTCCCGCGGTTTGCTGCGGGCGACGGTACGCACGATTTTATCCCGCAATGTCGCGTCATCCCGGGCCACGTACTGGAGAATGTGAGGTGCCATGTTCGCATTGATGCGATAGGCGACGATGACATCCAGACTGATGTCGTTGCCGTCGATAGTTTTCAGCACTAAATCGTCTCTCGATTTGCGATCCCCCCTCACTTGCGAAAAGGTCATCTCCAGGTTTTGCAGTTTGGTATCAAAGACAGCCCAATCGTTGATAAAGGGCATAAAGAAGTAGGTGGCGCCGGGGGCATAGACCCGGTCTTCAACGCCCTTTGGGGCGAAAAAAGCTATTTTGCGGGTTCTGACGCCCACCTCTGTCTCCCCGGTGGTATGGGGAACGCAGCCGGCCGTGGTAATCATGGCCATCATCAAAGCGACCCAGATAAAAAGGTGTTTCATTTGCTGCCTCCTTTGCGAACGTCGAATAATTGCAAGGTGTTGTCCAGATTCAACGGGTTAACCCCGTTGGGGCCGTCACTGGGCAGGATGATCATGTCCAGCCCCTTGTAGGCGTCGGCCATTTTTAGGGCCACCATGCGCTCGGAACCGATTCCTTTCAGGGCTTCATTTCTCAAACGTACGCGTTCCGCCTCTGCCAGCTTTACCAGCAGGTCGGCTTCTGCTTTTTTCTTCCGAACGTAATAATCCTTCTCGGCGATCTTGCGGGTGACATAGGCTTTGCCCTTTTCAATCTCAACGGCGGCGATAACCATCCCTTCCTGCACGATTTTCTTTAATTCGGCCTCTTCCTTGGCCGCGCGGGCCGCTGCCTGGTTGGTAAATACCATCTGATCCTGAAGCTTCTTTTCCTCAATGTTTTTCTGTATTTCCTTGCTATATATGAAATAACGTACCAGCACCTGGTCCACTTCGATGCCTTTTAAATTCAATTCAGCGTTGAGTCTCTCCTTGGCTTCTTCCGTTTTTTGGACCCGCATGGGGCTGTTGTAGAATTCTTCGGTGGTCAGCTTTCCCAGGGTCTCTTTCAGTGCCGGTTCGGCCTTGGGAATGATGCCGTTGTCCTCGAAGAGGGTTCCGGGACCGATAGTGGTAAAAACCAGGTAGGGGTCCTTGATATGGTAAAGGAAGGAAACGTCCACATCCACGAAAAAGCCGTCCGATGTCTGAATATGCGCCGCCCGGTCTTTCCGCGCCGCCTCGGCGGCGGTTCCGGGGAAATTGGTCAGCTCAAGCACCTGGATGCCCTTGGGAAGCCGGTATATCTGCTGCATCCCGAAGGGCAGAACAAAAGCAAGGCCCGCCGGATAGATATTTTTTTGAACGCCGCGGTTTATACCGACCCGGGCCACCTTGATCCCGTACTCATCGGGCCGCACGTAAACAAAGAAGAGGTTATAGCCGATAAACACCAGTACAACCCCGGCGATGAGGATCTTCAAAGCGCCCGCCATCCTGAAATTAGGCGCGGGCAACTTGAATCGCGCCATCAAACCATTTATGTATGACGCAATCTTATCCATCGGGTCATTATCCATAGGTGCAATCTCCTTTCAAAATCTGTCGCCCGGAACGGCGATCTTTGTAAATATAGCGTTCGCAAATTCTACGGTAATGAGAGCCCTCTATTGAGAGCGTTCCGGTCACTCCTATCAGTCCGGGCGTGCGGATCATGTTCCCGAGACACCATTTTCCGTAATGCAAAGGCTTCTTTCCAGAAACCCGCGCCTGAAAGCGGATCAAAAGGATGAAAGGAACCGTCGAACACTTATCGGGTGGCGGAGTCCAGACACCTTTCGTTCCTTCCGCAACGGTCTGAGCCGCCGACAAGGGCGCCTACATTCGAAGCGTTGCCACAGGCGATGATTTGTTATCCCGGTTTTCGCTGAACCGCCCCCACGGGGTATGGATTAGCTTCTTGTACCCCTGGCGGCATGAATGGCCTCCATTCCTTCCGTGAGGGAAACCGTATGGATTTGAATTTTCGGCGGTTCGCATAAAAGGGTCTTTGATCCAAGCAAAACGCCGAAGCGCTGAGACCTTAGATGATGGTCCAGATCTTGACGGGTTTGCCACTCCTCCAGCAGGTTCAAACGGTTCTTGTCTTCGATATCGCAGAAGACGGCATAGCTCAGACAACCCTTTTCCCTGCCCGTTGGCCCGATCATGCCGAGAAGCGTTTGCATCACCTCCAGCTGCTTTTCCGGAAGTACATTCATTGTTATCCTGACAATGATCATGAAAGTCCTCCTCTCTCCAGAGTACAACACTCCACGGTAAAAACACGTGATGACGAAAGCAGAGATCTTCCGGCACGGGCCACTGCTGAAAATCCAAGGGTTGATGGACTCGCAAAAAGCCAATATTCGATGGCAAGTTAAAAAGCTTCAAAGGCAAGGCGCGAAAATCCTGAATAATGAGGCGTACTTAAGGTACGCCGCAGTAGCGAGGGATGCAGCGCAACGCAGCAATTTGACTTTTTACAAAGCCATCAAGGATTGATAGTTTGTTGGATGCCGGTAAATCTTTCTTACTGGCTATTTTTCATTATCAGTACAGAACATCTGTCTGCAACACGGCTATCAGGCTCCTTCTCAAAAGGCATTGTTGCCCAGCCCTGATCTTTGACATACTGGTCTCTTTTCCAGGAATCGAGTTCTTTGATTTCTTTCAGCTTTTTGTCCTTCTCCGGGTCCTGGTTAAATTGTGCAACACAAATCGGCGTCAAGCGATCAATAACGGCAGCATTCGCCATTTCTTCACCCATATTGAGTGAGGTACTGCCTAAAACCCATCCGCCCCAGGCGAAACCGATAATCATTGTTATAATTGCACCACCCACAGCACCCCACGCACCCATTTTGATTTTCTCTTTGGTCTCGTGATTCATTTGATAACTCCTTTTCCGGTTAAATGAATTTGTAACTGACATATAGATACACAAGTTTCGTGCCATCAAGGCGAGGGGGGCCTTTATTTCACGCAAGCTGTTGATATGAAAGGTGTCTATTGTGAATGATGAACGAGGGGGGCGATAAGGGGAGGGGCAAAAACATGGTCATACATGACCAATGGTTATATATGACCATGTTCCGGGCATCGGCGATGGAGTCCCCGTGACGTCGTGGGGAAGCGAACCCGTTGACAGGTGAGTGTCCGGGACAGGTCGTAAAAAAGACACCCTGTTCAGGGCTTGACGATGCCCAGTTTTCGCATGCGGGCACGCAAAGTGCTACGATCGAGCCCCAGGATCTCTGCAGCCCCGTTGCTTCCGCTTACCTTCCACCGGGTTTGTTCAAGTGCCAGGACAATATAGTCACGCTCGACCTCCTCCAGCGTTTTTTGGGCCGTCGTAAAATCCTTATGGGGTTTTTTCAGTTGATCCATCAAGTGCAGTTTTGGCCCCGAGGAGTTGATCACTGCCCGCTCCAAAACGTTTTCAAGCTCTCGGACATTGCCGGGCCAGTGATAATCCTGCAAGGCATTCATCACGTTTTCAGGAATTATTTCAATGGCTTTACTCAACCGCTTGGAAATCTTTTTGACGTAAAAGTTTACAAGAGGCGGGATGTCTTCCATGCGATCCCGTAGCGGAGGTACGGTAATCGGAAAAACATTCAGCCGGTACCAGAGATCTTCCCGGAAGCGACCCTTGCGGACCTCCTCTTCCAGATGGCGGTTGGTAGCCGCTATCACCCGCACATCGACTTTGATCGTCTGGGAACTGCCCACTCGTTCAAACTCACCATCCTGAATCACCCTCAGCAGCTTGGGCTGCAGTTCCAGCGGCAATTCTCCGATTTCATCCAGAAAAAGGGTGGCGCCGTTGGCAACCTCAAATCGTCCAAGGTGCCTGGAATGAGAACCGGTGAAGGCACCTTTCTCATGACCGAACAATTCACTTTCGATCAGGTTTGGGGGCAGTGTGGCGCAATTCACTTTTACCAGCGCCCGGTTTTTACGCACGCTCAGGCCGTGGATGGCCCGGGCGACCAGCTCTTTGCCCGTTCCGGTTTCTCCAAGAACCAAGACGATGGTCGTGCTGTCGGCGATTTGTTCAACTTTATAAAGTACATAGTTAAGCCCGTCACTGTGACCGATAATATTCTCATGGTTATGTTCCAGTTTAATTTCTTCTTGCAGATAGGCTCGTTCCGCTTCCAGTTGATCTTGCAACATTATTATTTCGGAAAGGGCAGTTTCAGCTATTTGTTTTCTTTTTTCCGCTTCTTCCCTTGCGAGGATAAGTTGGGCCGTTCGCTTTTTGACTAGCTCCTCAAGATCTCTCTTGTAATATTCCCGGTCAGTCACATCCTCAATAGCCAAAAGAATCAGCGGGGTCTGCTTCGACTTTCCATAAATCCGCCTGGCGTTTAAATGCATTATCTTTCGGCCGATGGTGTCAAAGCTCTGTTCCACTTCAAAGTCATTGAATGCGGAATTTTCAGGAAGGATATCTTCAAGCAATTCTCGAAGTTTCGGGATGTTCCATTGCCCGTTGCCAAGATCATATATTACAACCCCCTCTGTCTCATCGGGGTTGACGTTGAAGGTCCGGTAAAAGGAGTGATTGGCTTTTACCACCTTCAAATCAGCATCAAGCACCACTAAAGGTTCTCGAATCGAACCGAGGATATTTTCAAACACTTCAATAGATGTTTTGTCCATGTTTTCTAATAATTGAGCGATGTTTCCCGGGAACATCCGGACTGTAAGCTGATCGTCTTGTGAACATGCTTCACATACAACACAACGCTGCACATCTGTAGCATGTTTCCTGATAGAGTTATATCAATCATACAGGGTGTATTCGAAATGAGCAATCAAGAATTTTGTCAATTTTTATATGCTTACAGGTAGTCCCAAAAACTGGAGAGGGTAAAGGGGTCACCGTTTGACTTATCTACGGATCTTGATACTGAGAAATATCAGGGATACAGGGGGAAATGGGGTCACCCATTTCGAAAGAAAGTATTGACACGCAAACGACACTTTCCTATACTTCCACCCTCAGAAAGCAATGTCTTATCAATCCGGACCTGCCCCTTGCTGCTGTTGGATTTGAATACAATGTTCGTGACTTGTCAGACGCTTTTCTGTAATTTTTCAGACAATAAAAACAAGTCCTGAGCAATCAACGGGAAAGGGGGGTACGAATGCCCAAAGCAATTGGTCTGTTTCATGCAACACTGCCGGTCTGGGACCTCGAACGCGCCGAACGCTTCTGGCGCGACCTGCTCGGAATTGAGCGTCATCCGATACCGAGTTACAAACCTGACTCGGTCGTCTTCCTCGACCTCGGCAACACGATGCTGCACCTCGTCCGCTGCGGCGACGGTGTCACGCGACCAGACCCGCGTTCAACGCACATCGCGATTGAGGTCGATAACCTCGAGGACGGACTCGAGGCGGTACGGTTGCGCGGACTCGAGGTCGTTTCCGATATCCTGACGCGTTCCGATGGTTCACGCTGCTTCTACTTCATCGATAGTGAGAGCAACCGCATCGAGTTCATCAGTCACCCGACAGCGTTGGCCTTTCTGGCGCACGACTGACCTGGGGCAACCATTGCTGGCCGATCGATCAGCCGGGGAAAGATAAGAGGTCAAGTCGCCCTTTGACGTACGTGGTTGCCATTAATGGAAACTAACGGGGCCGCTTTTACGTTTAACCCTTGTCTGCCACCCTCTTCTTGATAAGTAATGCAGTATTATCATGCAGTTATTGATTACCACCTGCGCGGAAATGACAAGTGTGGTGACTTTTTACGAGTGTGCCAAATTTGTCAACTTCAGGAACTAATGACGCATGCTCGTTTTTTCACCTCCCGGAGACGGGTCAATGTTGCGCATTCCTCGAAACTCGGAACGCGAAACCGTCTTTCACTCAAGTACTTTGGCACTGCGGTTTTAGTAATCCTTCAATCCCTGACCCATTAATCCTGCCCGACTCAGAAACTTTGGAACTCAGTTGCTTTTTTCTTGACAAACACCATTTAAAATGTATTGTTTTCTTTATCTTTTGGGCAACCATTCATTAGACATTCATACGGGGGGATTATGACCTGATTATGCAAACCTGTTTTTCTGCAAGAAGCAGAAGATTTAATGGTCCGGTCACATAATTTCTCCGTAATTACCGGCAAAAAGGAGGAAGCATCAATGCGTAAGGCGTATCCGTTGGGTGAAGACCTTTTCATGATCATCGCGTTTATTGCATTCATCGTTGGAGTTGCGCTGAAACTTCTCAACATCGAAACCGTCATCTGGGATGTGACGCCTTCACATCTGTTCAAGGGAGCCGTGGGATGCCTCCTTTTCAGCGTCGCCATGAGCCTGAGGGATATCACGAGACTCGCCGAAGAAAAACAGTGATGTAAGGATCAGCCTTCCGATCCCTTAAGACCTGGGACACTGAAGCGTATGTGTCACACCGTGACATCTTTCCCCGGCAGCCGCCGGGACGCAGGAAGGGGTTCACATTTCATGACTGCCGGCAACAACACCTGACATCCGTGAGACGGCAAGATATGTCCCAGTGTCTTCTTTTGCCTTATCAAAGTGATACCTCTTCGCATCTCACCCCTTGATTATGGCACCACACCTGTAATTATAAATGATACTGTTCGGTGCAGAACATACCGGCGGCAGCCCTCATGGGCTCCGCAGTATTTTTGACAGCCCGATGGTTCATCGATTCGGGAAAGATCAATGCCCGGGGGAGATGAAACAAAAAAGCCGGTCCAATGTAGACCTTACTGGCATTGACCAATCAATCACGTCCGGCTTCTTAAAATAATTACTTGATTTACCTCATTCATTTCATTATCGTATACGGAGATTTCATGATCCTTGAAGCATTACTGATGGCTTCGTAAAATCAAACCTCATTCGCTGTGCGCCATTACTCCTTTTTCACGGGCAGCGTGACGATATACTGAACGCAGGTCTTACTCTTCCCACGTAATACCCTATCTCATGAACATGAACCGTTTCTTCCCAACGGACGATGACCGTTACGAAACCATCATTATTAATCATCGAAGTGGAGGGATGAGCAATGAAAAGAGCATGGGTACTTGCAACATGCGCCTTGTTCCTGCTTCTGTGCTCGTCACCCGTTTTTGCGAGCGGCTTTGCGATCAACGAGCATGGAACAAAGGCGGTCGGCATGGGCGGTGCCTTTGTCGCCCAGGCAGATGATCCGTCGGCGGTCTATTTCAACCCTGCCGGGATCATTCAATTGAACGGAACCCAGGTCATGGCAGGATTCGCCATTATCATGCCGAATGCTGCCTTTGAAAGCAACGGAACGTCCATCTTCGGCACTACCGGTCGGAAAACCGATGTTGAGGATCAGACGTTTTTCATTCCCAATTTTTTTCTCACACACAAAATCAACGACAAATGGAGCTTCGGCATGGGCGGGTTCTCCAACTTCGGCCTGACCACCGAGTGGCCCGGCACCTGGGAGGGCCGCTATATAACCGGCGCCACAAAGGCGGAAGTCGTCACGCTCACTCTCAACCCCGTCGTGGCGTTCCGACCGATCAAACAACTCAGCATATCCTTTGGTCTGTTGTATCAATACCTGGACGTTGAACTGAACAACAAGGTCTTTACCGATTTTACGGGACAGGGATTTCCCGATGCCGATTCAACACTGACCGGCGACAACTGGGAGCTCGGCTGGAATATGGGGGTGCTTTTCTGGGCAACCGATGCGTTACGGTTTGGATTGTCCTATCGTCCCGAAGTCAGTCATACCGTGGACGGCACGGTATCCGTTACGGGAACACCCGGCGGCGCAGCCGATTTCAGTGTCGACGCGAAAGCCGATCTCAATCTGCCGCAGGTGCTCTATCTGGGAATGGCCTATACCTGGAATGCCTGGACCTTCGAAGTTGACGGACAATGGACGGACTGGTCCTCCTACGACAAACTGGAGGCCCGCACGGAGGGCGGAGGAATCCTGGCATCATCGAGTAAGAACTGGAATGATGTCTGGGCCTATCGTTTCGGCGTGAATTATAAAATTAATGAGGAATTCGACGTACGGGGCGGCATGGTCTTTGATGAAGCGCCCATGCCTTCCGATACCTTTGATCCCCTTTTACCTTCAGGAGACCGGATTTTATATACTCTCGGCGGCTCATGGCGCAGAGGCAATTTCAAGCTGGACCTTGCATACAATTACCTGCAGGACGACGGCGGGACATTTAACAATGACGTCGGCAACTATGATGTCGATTTTGCCACTCAGGCAGGCTTGCCGACTCCCTTTCCGCCGGGCACATTCGGCAACGTGACGGGCGAGTTCAACGATGTGAGCGCCCACATCGTCATGCTGAACGCGAGCTATCGCTTTTGATTACGGAGATGTCCTGCACAGGTGTACCAAAGGTGGCGGGCCACGCGGCGTATAGCCGCACACCGGGCCCGTCGCCTTCCGATACTCTAAACGCTTTCACCGGCCTTTCGAAGCAGGAGCTGCCAGTCGTGGTTCACCATCGCCTGGATCTCTTCGAGGTCTTTGTCGGTAAGATGTTTGAAGCGGCCCTGCAGCATGAAGTATTCCCGCACGGGGTACTCCTTCGATCTGTAATTGATGGTATATCTTACGCCGTCTTCCACCTCGTAGAGCGGAAAGATGTTCGTCTGGACGGCCATGCGGGCGATCTTGACGGAGAGTTCCGAAGGTATGCGCCACCCCGTGGGACAGCTCGAATAGATATGGAGGAATCTCGACCCCCTGATTTCCTTCGCCTTCTTCACCTTGCGCATGAGATCCTCCGCGAAGGCGATATTTGCCGTCGCCGCATAGGGGATGCGGTGCGCCACCAGGGCCTCGACGATATTCTTTTTGCGCAGTTTCTTCCATTCAATGCCCGGCGTCGTGGTGGTCCACGCCCCGTAAGGTGTCGACGAACTTCTCTGGATGCCCGTGTTCATATAGGCTTCATTGTCGTAACAGACATAGATGAAGTCCTCGTTTCGCTCCACGGCGCCGCTCAGGGCCTGGAATCCGATATCGAAGGTTCCCCCGTCGCCGGCCCATGTCACCACGGTGGTCTCTGTGTCGCCCTTGATATCCAGGGCCGCGCGCACGCCGCTCGCCACGGCGCCACCGGCCTCAAAGGCACAGTGAATGATGGGAACCTTGAGGGATGACTGGGGGTAGGGCCCCGCGATAATCGACCAGCAGCAGGCGGGGAGGATGATCATGGTCTTGTCGCCCAGCGCCTTCAGTACAAACCGCATGGCAATGGCGGCGCCGCAACCGGGACATCCCACGTGACCGGCGTAGAGGTACTCTTTATCGCGATCATTCTGTTCCATTGGTTATACCTCCCGCAGTCCTATCCAGACACTTTCCCTTTCGGGAGCATCCTGTTCGTTCACCCGCCGGTAGGTGTCTTCGATGACATCGGCGGTCAGATCACGGCCGCCTATGCCGGCGACGAATCCGAAGACGGGCGGATGGTGCGGCACATTGCAGAGCGCCGCCCGTATTTCCTGAGCGAAGATGCCGCCGACGCCGAAGGAACAATTACGGTCGATGACGGCCACCTTCCGGGCGGGAACGAGAATGGTGCGGACGAGCTCCACGGGGAACGGCCTGAGGAGCTTGATCTTGAGCAGACCGACCTTTTCTCCTCTTTCCCGCAAGTCCCTGATCACCTGGCGGCTCGTGCTCGTGGCGGTTCCCGATGTGACCAGGATCGTTTCCGCGTCATCACAGGAAATTGCCTCAAGGGCACCGTACCGGCGATTGAAAATCGCCTCGAACTCATCCTCGACCCGGGGAAAAACCCTCAGGGCCTCATCCATTGCCATCGCGATACCGTGGCGCATCTCCATATAGTAATCAGGGGTCACCAGGGGACCAAAGGCACAGGGATTGTTCGTGTCCAGTTGAAATTTGGCATCGAAGGCGGGCAGAAAACGATCGACCGGTTCCTGGTCGGGAACATCGACGGGTTCGTAAGTGTGAGAAAGGAAAAAGGCGTCCAGGACCACCATGACGGGCAGATTGACCGACTCGCCCAGTCGGTAGGACTGGATGATGGTATCAAGCACCTCTTGGCCGTTTTCGCAGTAGAGTTGTATCCACCCCGTGTCTCTCTGGGCAAGACTGTCCGTCTGGTCGACCCATATATTCCAGCCCGGCGCGAGGGCCCTGTTGACCTCGGCCATGACGATGGGAAGCCGGGCACCCGACGCCCAGTGGAGAAGCTCGTGCATCAGGGCCAGCCCCTGGCCCGAGGTGGCGGTAAAGGTCCGGACACCGGTGGTCGACGTGCCGATCAACGCCGCCAGTGCGGAATGCTCGCTTTCGACCCGCAGAAACCGGGCATCCATCGTACCGTTTGCGCAGTATTCCGAAAGAAACTCCACGATGTGGGTCTGCGGCGTTATGGGATAGGCCGAGATCACCTTCACCCGCGCCAGCCTGACCGCTTCCGCCACAGCCTGTGATCCTTCCAGAACGCGCTCCATCACTCTTCCTCCTCGAGACGCATGGCATTACGGGGACATTCGACCACGCAGAGGCCGCAGCCCTTGCAGTAGGTATAATCGATATGGCGCCCCCTGGCGCTGTCATCATGAACGACGGACATGTCGGGACAGTAAAGATAGCAATTGTCGCACTGGTTGCAGAGACCGCAGTTAAAACAGCGCTCCGCCTCGCCTATCGCCATTCCCGCCGAAATCTTGAGATCGATCTCCGCAAAGCTGCGGAGGCGTTCATCCCGCAAAAGGCGCGGCTGCGTGACGGCCCGGGCAAGCCGGAAATAGTCGGTGTTGATCTCTTCAAAGGTCACGATATGGGGGTTTCTTCCGTGCCGCTCTCCCTTCATGTGGATTTCCATGGAGTGGGAAGGACCGTCACCCACCAGGCAGTCCTTCAGGGCCGCGTCGATGGAATCCGGTCCGCTCCGGAAAAACAGATCGAGGGCGATGGCGGCCTCCTTGGCCGACGCGACGGCATGGGCCACGCTCTTTATGCCGGCGGTCAGGTCGCCGGCAAAGACCGTGACCGCGGTATCGGGGCGATTGACCAGAACGCAGCTGTTGAGGACCGACACGCCAGTTCCCCGCGCGGGGGGCTCATACCACCTCTCGGCAGCCCGTTCGCCGGTGGCCGTAAATATCCGTTCAGCCCTTATTTCCTCGGTCTTTTCACCGTCCCGTTCAACGAGTCCCCGCCCCCCTTCATCCGTACCCACCACCTTCGTGCGGGCAAGTTTCAGGAGGCACCCGCCGCCGTCTTCCCTAACTTCGAGCGGAGCCAGGAGTTCCCTCAGCTCGATTCCTTCATCGAGAAGCATGGCGACCTCTTCTTCAAAAGCGGGCATGTCGCGGCGCCTCCTGCGATAGGCGATAAGGGCCTTTCCTCCGAGCCGGGTAATACTTCGGGCCACATCTACGGCCGTATTGCCCCCCCCGATCACCACGGAAAGCCCGTCCACCGGAGGCGGCTCACCCTCACGGATACGCTTCAGGAAATGGAGACCGCTGCCGACGGACGTCAAATCCCCGCCCGGAAGGTCAGGAACACCGGATGCCGCGTGTCCGCAGCCAAGGAATATGCCGTCATACCGGGTCGCCAGGTCCCGCATCATATCCCGGGTTATCTGCCTGTTCGTGTGAATCCGGACACCCTGCCCTTCGATCTGCGCGATGTCGTTCCTGAGGGCATAGAGGGGAAGGCGGTAGAGGGGAATTCCCCATCTGAGCACCCCGCCGGGTTCGGGAAGTGCTTCAAAGACGTCGCAGCTGTAGCCCAGCAACGTCAAAAAGTAGGCACCTGCAAGACCGGCCGGGCCTGCTCCGATCAGGGCGATCTTCTGTTTTTTACGGGGAAGCCGCTCCAGCAGCGGCGTGTAATGGTTCCGGGCCGCATTATCGGCAATGAAACGTTCCAAGGTATGAATCCGCACCGCCTCATCAAATTCGCCACGGTTGCATGATTTCTCACAGGGGTGATAACAGACGCGTCCGCAGACGCCGGGGAAAGGGTTCTCGCGAAGGATCGTTTCCCATGCTTTTTTAAGCTCTCCCCGGGCGGCGAGCATTTCGATCCTGCCGATATCCTCTCCCGCGGGACAGGCAACGCTGCAGGGAGCCGTTTTATCGTCGTAGAGGGGGCGGAGGAAACGCCAGGCACCGGTTTTGTTGCTCTCGGTGCTCACGCATGAACAGGGAATCAGTATTAACGGTCTACCCGTCTTTCCATTTTCCTTCGCCATAGTCCTCACCCTGTTTCCGATATCGCCTCCATGGTCCGGACCTCGTTGAAGGCATCTTCGGCAGCCCTGATGTTTTCCTCACACCCGGCGGGAATCTCTTCCCGTATCGCCGCGGCAACGGCATCCAGGGGGGGCATTTCCAGTATGCGCGCGAATGCGCCTATCATGGACGTGTTCACGATCGGATGGGTCCGGGTCCCCAGATGATACCGGAGCGCTATCCTGGAGGCATCAACAAAGGCAAAGCGGAAAGTCGCAAAGGAACTGAGATTATCGGGGGCAACGGGACTGTTGATCAGGACCCATCCCCCCGGTTTCAGTCCCTTTGTCACATCGATGTTCTGAAGAAGCGTCCGGTCCTGCACCGCCACATGATCGGGCGTGTAGACGTTGGTTCTCGTCAGGATAGGTTCTCGGTCCAGGCGGATATAGGCCTCGACGGGGGCTCCCCGGCGCTCCACCCCGAATACGGGGAAGCTTTGCACCTGATACCCGGCCCTGAAAAAGGCTTTTGCCAGGAGAATGGTTGCAACCACGGTTCCCTGCCCGCCACGACCGTGAAATCGTATTTCAAGCATGGTCGGCCATCCCGGTTTTTACGTTTCGCTCCAGACGACGACAACCGCTTTTGCCTTATCCTTCAACGCCCGGAAACTGTGATTGATCTCCGATTCGAAATAGATCGTATCACCCGGATTCAGGACTTCCACCCTGTCGTCGGTGCGGAATTCAAGGACTCCTTCAAGGAGATATAGGAACTCCTCGCCACGGTGACTCATAAAGACCATGTCGCCCGTTTCCATGGTTTTAAATTCCACCAGAAAGGGCTCCATATGTTTATCGGGCTTGTTGACCTCGAGGGATTCGTACACATAATCGACTTCTCCCTCGTGGTGGTGCGGTCTTCGCTTTACCACAATCCTCTCACCGGGACGTGTCACCGATATCGGACTAATCCGCTCCACCTGATCGAAGAAGTAGGCCATGCCCACATTGAGGGCCTTGGCCAGCTTAATCAGCGTGGCAATGGGAGGACTCACTTCACCACCTTCGATCTCCGACAGAGCCGATTTCGAAAGCCCCGTCTTGGTGGCAAGATCCTGCACCGTATAACGCCTTTTGTGCCGGAGATCCTTAATCGTGTTTCCGATCCTGAGACCCTCTGAATCAAGACTTTTTTTCTTCGTCATTTTTTCACCCCGGAAAAAGGATTTCTGCGGCATCGACAGCAATCAGGATGAAGGTGAACACATCAGGATTATTCAAGAAATGCGTATGCGGACCCGGCCGATAGAAGAGGATTTCGGATAGTTAGCCTTGTTTCGATAATAATAAACGTAATAAATATTTTGTCAAGACGATAAATTGTAGGATTAAGGATTGAGGGATTAAGGATTGAAGAAAGTACCAAAGCAACAAAGTTCCTAAGTACCTGAGAAAAATTCCCCGAAGGGGAAGGCAACTCGAAACTTCAAACTCGAGACTGTCCTTGACCGCTGACTGCTGATGGCTTCCAGCGTTCATTGTTACTCCTGAATTCCTTCTCCGGGCTTCACGCATTTTCCGCCACTTCAATTCCTTTGAAAATAGTTCTTATAAAGAATTGACAAACACTGACAATTATGCTTCGTTTTAGCGATTTTGAGTAGGGGTGAATTTAACGTTTCGGCACGGAAAAGGGATGATCTCTCTTTATTATTTTATGTCGTTCTCGGAAAGGTTAATAACAATTGAAAAAAAGATATTTTGGCAATTACCCTTTTATCAACATGCTCATTAGCAGAATGATATTTGGGGCCCTTAATTTCAGGCGATGGACGTTGATCCGGTCATATGCAAAAAATAGAGCCCGTATCGCTCAATTACACAACGGACCTGACACAAAAGAAACTATGGCCCTTTTTTTAAAAAAAGGCTTTACCAAAATAAATGTTGGAGGGGGCGAAAAAAATCTTGATGGGTTCGTTAATATAGATTTTCAACAGCATAAAAATGTCAAACGGGAAGTTACTGCAAATTTTCTTGATTTAAGCTTCATACCGGATGAATCATTGACTCATATTCACAGCTGTCATGCCATTGAGCACATACACCATAAAAACCTCATCAAACAAATCAAAGAATATCAACGGATATTGCAGTTAAACGGTATTGTCTCAATCCGTTGTCCAAACGCATTAGGAGTATCCTATGGATTTTTCTTTGGGCAAGTGCCGGAAACCGATCGTGAAGATTTTCTCAAGTACGGCTATCCGGAAGATGAAGATTTTTATAATCCTAATGATGGGTGGTACTGCAGAGACTTATGGGGCCTTTATCACTGGTGGTATGCCTATAGCGGGAGCGTTACGAATGAACACTTCAATTTGATTACGCCATCCAAGATTCGTGAATTGTTGGAATCCGAAGGTTTTGAAATACAAAAAATGACGAAACCGGAAACAAGCAATATCATAGTAATAGCAAGAAAATCATAAACGAACTACCCCGCAGCACGCTGATGGGACCTCTACGATTCCGTCATCTCGATTCTCTTTTCCTTTGCCGATTGCCGACCGCTGTAGTCGCCCTCAAAAATCCCTTGACAACAGAAAATGAATGAATAGGATATCATCAGCTGTTATTGATGGGAATAATGAAACGTTGAGGGGTTGACACAATTTTTTTATTTTCGTCACCGAACTCGCTGGCCTTGGAAATCTGAATCAATTCAAATTACGAATAGACGTTCTGCATGCAAGGCATCGGAGCGGGATACCGATTGTGCCGCAGGAGGCATTTTGAATTCGCAAGGGTGAGTTCACAAAAAACCAATGCGAGAACAGGGAAAAGAGACATGCCGGAAAACAACAGATTAATCAATCCACCCCTGGCGAACCGGGGATTGAGGGTCCGGGAGCTCGACGGTCTCTCGGACAGGGAAATCGTGCAACGAATCCTTGACCATGATCATCCGCGGGAATTGATACAGAGGCTTTCGGAGCAGGATTTTTTCTGGCTTGTCAAGAAAGTCGGAGAAGAGGAGTATCTCCCTCTGCTCAGGCTGGCCACATCGGAACAGCGCCAGTACATACTCGACCTGGAAATCTGGGAAAAGGATCACCTTGTGGAGGATGCCGTTTTCGACTGGCTGTCGCGGCTGAACAGTGCCGACAACGAAGACCTGGTATGGTGGCTTTTTAACGAAGGAGAACTCCTGGCCTGTCATTTTCTGTTCAGGAACATCGAAATACTCGTGCGGGAACCCGACGAGGAACTGGATGTCACGGCAGACTTCTTCACGCCCGACGATACATTCTACGTCAGAGTCATAAACCCGAAATACCGCGATCTTATCGAAGACGTCATCATGAATATGTTCGACGAGGACAGCACCCGTGCCCGGGCACTCCTGGAGGAACTGGGAGGGGTGATACCCCCTGAAATCGAAGAAGAGATCTACAGGGTTCGCACCATCCGTCTTGCCGAACAGGGCTTTCTCCCCTTCCATGAGGCAATGGCGGTCTTTTCACCGCTCGATCCCGAATCCCTGAGAGGAACCGACGGGCTGACGACCAGCGGGACAGTGGATGAAGAAACGAAGGGCATGGTTCCCGTAATTCCCCTCCACCACGGCGGGTCGGGAACCATACTGATGGAAGCCCTTCATGATGCCGCTCATCCCGAATTGATCGACCGGGTTCGTCTCGAATTCGCCGGCCTCTGCAACCGGATTATCTCGGCGGATGGCCTTTCCCATCTTGAGTTTGACACACTCATCGAGAAATGCCGGAAAGCCGCCGGCTACATACAGATCGCCCTGGAAAAACTCTGCGGCGGCGAGCATGATCCCGCACTCCGACTGATTCGTGAGAACAGCCTCGAGTCGCTCTTCAGGGTCGGCTTCGGTTTTGCCGTAAACCTGAAGCGGGAAGCCCGGGACTGGATCGACAGAAGCTGGTTCACCGGCAGAAAGCTGGAAACGTCCTTCTGGGGCGTCCCCTGGGGGTCCCTGCTGACGGGGCTCCTTCACGCGAAACCGCACTATTTCACCGGCACGGGTGAGAAGGAATACCGTGATTTCGAGAGGACCTCGGAACTCGACGAGACCCGGACGGCCCTGCAGCACATCATGGTACTGGACGATCTGCTGAAGCGGCTCGATGAAGACTATCATCTCGGCGACAGCGGCGGATTACCCGAAGAGACAACGGCCCACGCCCTCATCATGACCTTCTGGGCGCGTCGCGTCCTGAAGATCGAACCCGGATTTTCACCCCTCTCCACCGGCCAGGCACGATCCTTTTTCGAACACCTCAGAAAAGGGGAACCGGGGGCGCCCTTCCACATGCCGGGAGCTGAAGACCTGTTTGTCGCGGAGATGACGGCATACCTGGCCGACGGTTCGGCCGATCGAACCAGGACCCTTGCCGGGGCACTCTCGATACTGTGGAACAGATTCCGGGAAGAATACGAAACGGTTCCGTCAACCGCGCTGCAGGGACGGTATTCGAGGTTCATCGCAATCAGCGAACCTTCGGAATAACAACTGCCGGCCCGGTGCCGGATCAGGAGAGAGGAAAAGAAACAGGATGTATACGAGGAGCCTACCATGATTCACGTCAAAGACCTGACAAAGTTTTATCACAGTTTCTGCGCCGTCAATCATATCAGTTTCGACATTGCCGGGGGTGAAATTGTCGGCCTCCTGGGACCGAACGGGGCGGGGAAGACCACCACCCTGCGGATGCTGACGGGGTATCTGTCACCCACGGAAGGGTCAATCCGGATCAAAGACTATTCCATAGATGAAGATTCACTGCCCATCAAACAGATGCTGGGCTATCTCCCCGAATCGGCCCCGCTCTATCACGACATGCTGGTCTACGATTATCTGGGATACGTGGCACGCATCAGGAAAATCGACGGCAGCAGCAGGCAATCGCGTATAGAAGAACTGGGCGAACTCTGCGGGCTGAGACAGATCATGCACAAACCGATCGGCGAACTCTCCCGGGGACTGAAGCAGCGTGTGGGGCTGGCCCATGCCATGATGAACGACCCGGAGATCCTTATCCTGGACGAACCGACATCGGGACTGGACCCGAATCAGATCGTTGAAATCCGTGAGATCATCCGGCGTATCGGA
>Ga0272441_10005098_pt1 | contig 23175 bp, 22 predicted proteins | sample SSMProp6N_FD_193582 | JGI IMG/M metagenome (GOLD analysis project Ga0272441, IMG submission 193582) | Marine sediment archaeal communities from Little Sippewissett salt marsh, Falmouth, MA, United States - SSM-Prop-6N | ecosystem: Environmental > Aquatic > Marine > Wetlands > Sediment ...
GATCTCCATGCCAAACAGACAAACTTACATCATCTCATAGGTCTGTTGAGACTAACAAAACTTGACATATAAGCTTATCTTTTAATCCTATTTCTCAGCATTCATCTTTTCTTCTGTTTGGGGTTCGGCGAAATCTTTGAATATCGTTTTGAGTTGTCGTTTCATTCCTCGTAGGTCGTGGCTTAAACCGAAAAAGTCAGCGAAAAAATGTGTTGTTCTTATCACCTTTTTTCTTCCAATCCCTTCCCGGGCGATCAGCTCCATTTCTTCCAGCTGTTTAAGGTGACCGTAAGAGTGGTGACCTCTAACATCGATAACTTGGGTCTGAAGAATCGGCTGCCTAAACGCGATATACGATAAGGTTTTCAGTGGACCTGCAGAAAGAAGCGGTCTTGTTGCTAGCCTTCTAACTTTGTCTGTGTACTCGGCTTTCAGTTGCATAACAAACCGTTCCCCCTCAAGTTCAAGAACCTCAAGGGCTGTGTCACGATTGCTGTAATTCTCCACCAAAATTTCAGCGAGCTTTCTAACCTTTCTTTTAGAACGCGTTCTGATTATGCTTCCCAGCGTCTTCAGATCAAGGGGGCGCCCTGCCACGTAGAGCCCTGCCTCCAGCAAGGCTAATTGCCGCTTGAGCTTCTCCTGTTTAAGCTCTTCAGATGATTCCTGTTCTTCTTCCTTCAAAGTCAGGGTCTCCTGTGACGGTTATGTAAAGTTCCTCCGTGTCTTCCTCCTGCCACAACCCTATCTTTCCTCTTTGGGCAAGGAAGAGAAGGATTATAAAAGTTTTAACCACTTCAAGTTTTTCTAGTCCAGCAATGAGCTTGGAGAACTCTATCAGATCCCCTTTTCCTGCTAGTTTGCAGAGTTGACTGTAGACGCTTTTCATGTGTTCCTCGATTTCTAGTAGATACATGTCGAGTGGCGGAATAATCTCGGGGGTGGGCAAGAGTGGTTGAGGCTGTGGTGGAGGACGTATTCTTTCGCCTCTCAGAACCTCGTCCAGCACGTCTAACAGGTTTTCTAGAGTGGTTGAAGACAGCTCGTAACGGAGAGGGAGAAACATGGGTGGAGGAACGAAATCCGGTGGGCTTTTAGGTGGAGGTGGCGGCTCTTCAAGTTTCAGTAAAAGTTTGGTTTTCATCAGGTAGATGGTGCTGGAGGATTCCAAAGCCACGCCTGAGGCTCTGAAGTCTACTTCTCCTCGGTGCTCCATCTCCTCCAAGAAAGTGTTTAGCAAATAGGAAATGTTGACGTCCCACGGCATTATCTTCTCTAATCTGTGAATCTCGAAGAGTATACTCAGGGGAGGCTGAAAATAGAATGGTTTCTCCATGGATTGCGTCATCATGCTGCCTCCTTAATCTTAGCTGAGACCACGTGAGAGTAGCCGCTGCGTTCATAGATTCCCCAAACTTTCTTAGCTTTGCTGACCATCTCCGGCTTCAAGGTGACAACCACAAACTGGGACTTCATGGATTCCTCAGAGAGAAGGTCTCCCAGCCTAGATACGTGGAAGGGGTCAAGGTGAGCATCGATTTCATCAAACAGGTAGAAAGCTGCGGGCATGAAGTCCTGCAGAGCAAAAATGAACGCAACCGCAGAAACAGATCGCTCTCCGCTGCTGGCTCCGCTTACAAGGATAGATGCCTTATTTCTGAATTGGACCTGCATATCCATTCCTCCAGAGAATGGGTCTTCAGGGTTCTCAAGTATCAAAGCAGATTCACCGCCGCCTGTTAGCTTTGTGAAGTATTTTCTGAAGCTCCCATCAATCTTTTCGAAGGCTTCCATGAAAACTGCACGCTTCTTCCTTTCAATTTCATCCATGAACGCTAGGATAGATTGCTTCTCTTTTTCAAGTTCGTTCATGCGTATGGACAGTTCTTTGTATCTTGAAGCTTGCTCAGCGTAGTGGTCTAGAGACAGCTGATTCACGGCGCCTAGTCGATTCAGTTCAAGACGTAAAAGCTTAAGAGATGACTCCGCAGTCTCCAGTTGTTCCTGCGAAATCGGCAGGGGCTCATCATAGCCCAGTTCCTGCAGTCGCTGGTTGTGCTGTTCCAGTTTTAATTCACAGGTTTGATGATTCAATTGCAGCTCGTTATATAGCCTGTCTGAACGTTCATACACTGAATCCAATCGTTGCAGCCTTTTGTCGATGTCATCAATCTGACCCGTGAATTTCTTGGATTCTTCCTTGGCGTTTAGAACTGTTCTAGACAAATTTTCTTTGGAATCTTCCAGTTTCACAAGCTCCTCTTCAAGGGTCTCTTTTTCTTTGGTGGCTGCTTCCACCTCGCTTTCAACTGTTGAAATCTGCTTTTTCAGCTTTCGCATCTGGATTCTAATGTTATCTGAGCCTATTTTGAGGATGTTGCTATGCTTGGATTGGAGAGTTGCAAGATTAGTTTCCGTGCTACCCATGCTCTGACGCGCCTCGATAATCTCTTCACCCAGCTTTTCTCGCTGAATCTCCATCTCCTGAATTCTCGATGGATCCGTTTTCATGCGTAATTCTGCTAATTCGCCGCGGAGTTTTTCTATCTCTTTTTTAAGAGAATTACGTTGTGACCTCAGAACCCCCAAATTCGACTTTTCTTCTTCTCTGTTTTCGTTAATTTTCGATATGTGCCTCTCGATGCGGCTGACGTTTTTTCTTGTATGCTTAACGTTCTGGCGTACTCTTCCAATTTCACCCTCAAGCGTTAGAATAGTTTCAGCTAAACTGGCAAGTTCTACCCTAATCCCCTCAATCTCTTCTTTGAAACCGCTTATGTCACTCTCCCTTTTTGACAAATGCCGCTGAAGAGCCCCCACGGCTTCATCAAGACTCTTTACAGCCGTCTCACTTGGAATGATTGAAGAATAGTCAACTGGCGCTCGGTAATAGCCACTTTCGAAGCCCCCCTGAGCCTCGTAAAGATCCCCGTTAACAGTGACTGTCCGATGACCGTTTCGCGAAGCGGCAAAAGCGGTTTTATCATCATCTGTTACCAACGTGTCCCCAAAAACAAAGCTTACAGCAGGCTCAAACTTTTTGCTATACTCTACAAAATTGGCTGCAATACCGTTCACCCCCCTCATCCGCGGGATACTGATGGGATTGATTTCTGACATCTCTTCAAGGGGAATTATCTTGATTCTACCCAATTTCATACGTTTCAAGGTTTCAGCGCACATGAACGCAGAGTCAAAGTTCTGAACAACCATGGCGTCAAGCCAGCCGGCTGCTGTTGCCTGTACAGCTTTTCTGTATTGCCTTTTGATTTTAATCAGGTTTTTGAGCCGCCCGTGGATACCTGTAATCACGCCTAAATCCGCCAGCTCTTCGATGTTTCTCAGCGCAGTTTCTTCTGTGGCAACTTTTTCAGCCATCTCCCTTTGAGTGGCGAACTCCACCACTGCTTCTCGTGCGGATTCGGCAATTTTTTCTGCCTGGGTGATCTCTAGCTTCACGGATTCTTCTTGTGCAAGTCTTTTCTCTATTGTTTTTTCAAGATTTCTGGAGCTTTTTATCTGCTCTCTGTGCACCGTCTTGAGGTCTGAGTAGGATTTTTTGAGTGCGGTTAAGTTGGATTCGAAGCTCTCCTTTCGCTTCACCAGGTCTCTTAGTTGATGCGTAAGAACCTTCAAGGATGTTCGGCTCTTGATGATGTCGCTGCGAAGATCAAAGAGTTCGCGGTTACGTTTTTCTATGTTGTCCTCAACTTCTCTGGCTCTTTTGCCATTTTCTTCCAGATTGGCTCGCAGTTGAGCCGCATCGTCTGAGACTTTATCATAATCCGATTGTTTCTCGGCGATTTCGGTGAGGAAACGCTCCTGTTCTCGCTTTAACCTTCGAATCTCCTTTCGGTTATCTCCGATTTCATGCTTGATGGCTTCTAGTTTCTGCAGGTTGTTCTCCGTAACCTTTTTGAGACCATCAAGGCTTGCGTTTCCGGATCCAATCTTTGTTGTCAACTCGCTTATCTTGGATCGAACTTCCCCTATATTGTATTGAACCTCAAGAAGATGCGTTCCCCGCTCTTCAATCATTTCTGAACCGAGTTTCCTCCATTCTGTTTCGGCTTCGTGTCGCTGAGACCTAAGCTGTTCCCTCAGCTGCCGTGATTGCTCAACCTTGTTCCGAACCGCTTCAAGTTTTGAAGACACATCAGCTTTTTTTCTCTCAACTTCCACGATGTCGCCAAAAATTTTCACGGCTTCGAATCGTTTGATCTCTTTTTTAAGAAACATGTAACGGAGCAGCTCATTGCGTTCTCTTTCCAGATCGTCTACCCTCTTCTGCACCTCATCTATTCGACCCATAGCAGTTCGGATAGAAATTTCGGCTGTTCGAAGCTTCTCTTCTGACTCAGCCTTCTCAGCGTCATACTGGGCTATACCAACCAAGTTCGATATCATTTTTCTGCGTTCAGGAGCAGAAATTTCGGCAATCCGCGTGATGGCTCCCTGCAAAACAACGTTGTGTCCTGTGGGGCTGATTCCCGCCATGGAAAGGATGTCAAGAATACGTGTTCTTGAAATTCGTCTCCCATTGAGGCGGTAGACGCTTTGGCCTGCCCTGTTGATTTCACGGGAGATAGTCACCGTTTTCGTGTCCACGGGTAGGCGGTTGTCCGAGTTGTCAAACTGAAGCACGACTTTAGCGGTCTTCGCCTTTTTGACCTGCAAATCGGGGTAGCCGTGATAAACTAGTTTGGAGAGGCTTGCAGCGCGCATTCTTCTGGAGCTGAGTTCCCCTAAGCCAAAGAGTACAGCGTCTGCAATGTTCGTTTTTCCGCTTCCGTTCGGTCCAGTTATGGCTGTGAAACGCTTATCTAACGTAACGGTGGCGGTTTTCGGACCGAAGGACTTGAAGCCTTTGAGCTCAATTTTCTTAATGTAAGGCATCTTTTTCTAATTCGCCCTCGGTTTTTTGCATAGGAGGGAGTTACCCTTAATGTGCTCCACAACTTTTCTGTAATACCTTCTATAAATAAGCTGTGTTTGAAAAAGATGTTTAAACTAACTAATACAAAAGTTTAGACGCTGTTTTCACTCATTTCCGGAGCCGTGAAACTGTTCAGCCATCATTCTGACAAAGGATTTGATGTTGTTTTTGTTGCCATAAACTAGCATGTAACTGTTTTCTTGCATCTTATGTGAAAGCTTATTCTCCTTCACCAAGTTTTTCACATCCTCTAAGGGAGTGTCATCCGAAATTTTGATTCGCATCCAACTCTCGCCGCGGGGAACGCCTGAGCTAAATCTGGAGCCCGCCGCTACATCCTTCTTTTGCGCTGTTTTTGGGTCTTTGAGTTTTTTCAGCCACTCTTCCACGGTTTCTGTTCCCAGTTTTTCTGCGGCGAAGATGATGTAGGATTCGACGCTTCTCATGTATGTCTCGAGCCTAGAAGTGTTTTCTGTGTGTGTTGGGTCGGCTTTTAGAACTTGGATCATGGTTTTGGCGGAGCGCAGGTCGGTTATTACGGTTGCTGGAATCTTCTTTCCTCTTTCTTGAAGTTCTGTAAGTAGGTCAGCTAAACTTTTCCATTTCTCCTCGTAACTCATCTCATATTTATTCTCCATTTCAAATCGGAGGTCTTCTTAGGTCTAGCTATTGAGTGAAGAGCCGTTTAAGCCTCACGTAGAATAAGAAACGGAACTGTGCTATATTTCTTTAAGTCTGCTGCTTCAGCAAAGTCTTTTGCTAGTCGTCATTGTCTATTTGACGCGCTCTTGTTTTAATCCAATCTGTAACTTTGTTTTCTGTCATCTTTTCATTTTGGTGTTGTTTTTCCAGCTTCTCTTTTATGATCTCTAAAATTTTCGCTGGTTTAACAGGTTTTGTCACGTAGGCGTCTGCTCCTTGGTTTAGAGCTTCCATAGCGTTCTCGAGGCTAGGATAACCTGTGACCATGATCTTCACCATCTTCGGTGCAGTCTTATGCAACTTTGCCAGAAGCTGAGTGCCTTCCATGTCCGGCAGCTTGATGTCCAACAAAGCCAAATTATAGAAGTTGGCTTTTGTTTTCTGTTCGGCTTCTTTTCCGCTCTTAGCTGTGTCTGTTTTGTATCCTTTCTGCTGAAGTATATTCGACATGGTTTTTCTTATGTTTTCATCGTCTTCCACAATGAGGATTGTGAGTTTGTTTTCAGTCACGTTTTACACCTCCGTTTTTCTGGATAGGTAACTTAACCGTGAAAATTGACCCTTCACCTTCTTCACTTTCTACCGTGATGTTGCCGTTATGAATTTCGACAAATCTCTTACAGACTGATAAACCCATACCCATGCCCTGAGCCTTTGTGGTAAAGAATGGGGTGAAGATTTTTGTCACATTCTCTTTTTTCATGCCAATTCCTGTGTCTTGGAATTTAACTTCAATAAAACCTTTTGTTTTTTTGGTTGACACTTTCAACATTCCTCGTTTTTCCTCCATTGCTTGTATGCCGTTAACAGCTAAGTTTACAAAAACTCGTTTCATCATATCCTTGTCTGCCTCTATTCTCGGAAGTTCACCTAGTTCTATGACTGTTTCAACGTTTTCTGGTGTTTTGACGTGCGAAAACGTCTCTTTAACTAGCGTGTTGATGTTTATTTCCCTAAATAACGGTTCTCTTCTTGACGCAAAACTCTGCAGGTCCTTCACTATTTTGTCAGCATAAATGACTGAATCATGGATGGCTTGGAAGGTTTCCATAGCTTTTTGGGAAACTGGAAGATTTGACAGTTCAGTGTTGATGTAGTACAGTCCATTCTCTATGGCTTGTAAGGGGTTTCTGAGGTCATGCCCTACCATGGTTGCTGCTTCTCCTATCGCAGCTAATCTTTCGGCTTTAACAAGACGTTTCTGTGACTGCTTCAAAGCTGTGGTCCTCTCCTCCACCAGCTCTTCTAAATGCTCAAAATAGCGCCTCAGCTCATCTTCCATAAATGTACGTTCGGTAATGTCTTTGATTATGAACACAAAACCCGTGGGGTTACCTGAAGGGTCTTTAATTGCACTTGCAGAGAATTCTGCTGGGAATTCATAGCCATCCTCATTCAAAGCAGTGAATTCCAAGTTCGATATTGAACCAACCTTGAGAATGTTGTTCATGGTTTTTCTTATTTTTTTGAGATCTTTTTTTGCGACGAAAAATAGGCCATCTTTGCCGATTAATTCATCTTTTGTTGGAATCCCAAGAAAATCTAACATTGCTTGGTTGCATTCACTCAGGTTTCGCTTTAGGTCGTAAACTGCAATTGCGTCTGGTGAGGAGTTAAATATGCTCCGCAGCTTTTCCTTACTTTCTTTCAAAGTCTTAGTTCGTTCTTTCACTCTTTCCTCTAAATGTTCAGCATATTTTTCAAGCTTCTTTTCCATCTTTTTTCTTTCAGTGATATCACGGAATAAAACTAAATCTGCAGTTTTGTTTTCATATTCAATTCTGTTTGCATTCACTTCCAAATGTATACTCTCACCGCTTTTTGTTTTCACTTCAATCTCGTAGGGTTTAACGTTGATTCCCAGCATTCTCGTCCCCAAATTCTTCATCAGGATAGCTTTGCTTTTCTTTGTGACAATATCTGTCTTCAAAAAGTTTTTTCCAAGCAAATCCTCTCTACTGAACCCCGTCATTTCCGCTATTCTATCGTTGATTTCCAAAAAATGACCCTTATGATCAACAATCACAACAGGGTCGGCGATAAGATTCACCAAAGATTTGAAGTTATCTTCAGCCTTAACCAATTGGTCCCGTGAGATTTTCAGCTCATGCTGCGCTTTTTCATACTCTCTTTCAAGAACAAAGAAAGATGCGATTCCACTTCCTCCGCTTTCCCTTGCAGTCAGGAAAACAAGAGCTAGCGATATATGGGCGCACGTATAGCTGAAGACAATAAACTCGGTTCCTGAACCCATTACGTTCCTTCCAACTTCAGCTAAACTGAAGCAGACTGCAGCAAGCAGAAACATGAAGTCTGGAACGTTCCTACTTTTAAAGACCAAGTAAACGGAGATGGCAATCGTGAGCATTGATAAAATCATGTATAAGACTTCGGGGTAGGGATTCACAGGAAAGGGAAAAAGCATCATGACTGTGGATGTGAGTAGAATGAAGAGGAAAAGTTTGAATGGTTTACTGAAATCTTTCTGTTTCAGCAGATCGGAGATAACTGCAATCAAAATAGCTGATGTTATGGGTAAAGGACCCCACTCAATTATTTTGCTCATAATCTGGGCGTTCTCAAAGCTGGGAATCACCTCCGCTATACTTAAGAAAAAGCTGTAAACAAAAATTAGCAGGAACATCAGTTTGCGCTTATCTTTATCTCGCTTAAACAAGTAACTGAAGACCAATGCAAAAACTAGCGAAAGAACGGCTAAATAGCTTCCCAATAGCACGGAAACCAATCATTCACTCCTCCCTCAGTTCCCGTATGTAGTCCGGAAATTCGTAGCCTTGTTTCTCCTCAAATTTCAACCCCAGCCTACGATACAGGTTCTTTAGAATCATTTGCTCTATCACATGCGCTGCTGAAACCATAAGCCTCTCTAAAGTAGCAGAGAAGAGTTCGGGTTTGTCAGCAATTTCTTCCAACTTACAACTGGAGTTGTTCTCCAAAAATTCATAGATGACCTTGGCGCCGTCTTCTTTGAAGATCTGTTTCAGCGTGTCATCTACAACTTCGGCAAAGTGACTGTTCAGGTCTTCCCTTTTTTCAACCACATCAAGTCTATTGGCCACTTTGGTTGACTTCCACAACACACCCTTTTTGTCTAGCAGTTGTTCTTTAGACTTTGCATTTAAGTAGTATGAAATGGTAATACATATTGCTATTAATAACCTATTCACATTCGGAATCAAAACAAAAATGCAAAAAAGCCCTGTTTTTGCTTCAAATCGCCCCCCATAACCGCACATTAACGAACAAAACCCAAAAAGCGAATCCAAAACAGAATTTTCAAGAAACAACCCAAAATCAGTGTTGTTGGTGGCGGGGAGTTGATTTGAGCAACTATTTGAGAATAGTTTTATTAGAGCATGCGCTATCTTTTCACTCCATCATATTGGTGATGTGCGAGAGATGATTCACTGTGAGCTGCAAAAGTGACGTATTGGTGATTGGGGCTGGCGTGATTGGCTGTGCTATCGCAAGAGAACTCGCAAAGTTCAAAATTGAAACAGTGCTGTTGGAGAAAGAAACCGACGTGGGTTCCGGTGTTAGCAAAGGTAACAGCGGCGTCCTTCACACTGGTCTCTACTACCCGAAAGGGAGTTTGAAGGCTAAGCTGTGTGTTGAAGGGCGACTGATGTTTCCAGAGTTGGCGAAGCAACTTGGCGTACCCTACAGGCTCTGTGGAAAACAGGTGATTGCTAGAACCGAAGAGGAGCTCGAAGACTTGGAGCGCTTAAAAGCTGTGGGTGAAGGGAATGGTGCCCAAGGCTTAACCATAATCTCGGGGAAAGAACTGAAGAAGCGAGAACCACACTTGGACGCTCTTTACGCTTTACATTCTCCTGTAGCTGGAATCTTTCCGCCCTACCTGTTCACCATTGCATTAGCTGAGAATGCCCTAAACAATGGTGTAAAAATTCATGTCAACACTGAAGTATTAAACATAAAACAAGTAAACAGCGGCTACAAAGTAAAAACAACTCAAGGAGTCTTCTATGCTGACGTCATTGTGAACAGTGCAGGTCTCTATGCAGACAGAATCTCTGCTATGATAGGCTTAGATGATTACAAGCTCTATCCATGCCGGGGTGAATACCTCATTCTCGACAAGAACTGCAGTGACCTAATCAGCAGCATGGTTTACCCGGTGCCACCAAAAGTTGCAGGGGTTCTGGGCGTTCATCTTACACCCACAATAGATGGAAACATCTTGATTGGACCTAGCGCCGAATTTATCAACTCGCGAGAAGACTCGAGAACAACCAAAGAAAAGGTTCAACAATTGATTGAGGGTGCAAGGGATTTGCTGCCGTCGATTCCATTAAACCAGATTATATACGGCTTCTCTGCGGTGAGGTCCAAAATTACTCCGCCAGAAGAGCAGACGTCTCGTGACTTCATAATCCGCGAAGACATTGCAAACTTCATTAACATGATTGGAATGGAATCGCCTGGTCTCACGGCTTCTCCAGCAATAGCAAAATTGGTTGTTCAAATGATTAAAGAGAGAATAGATGTGGAAGAAAAGACAGACTTTGATCCTGTCCGAAAACGAACAATCTCTTTTGGTGAAGCATCAAGAGCAGAGCAGGCTTCTTTGATTAAATCCGACCCAGCATACGGCGAAATTGTATGTAGGTGTGAACATGTATCCAAGCGAGAAGTTTTGGATGCGTTGGACAACCCCTTTTCGGCAAAATCAATATCTGCCGTGAAATACCGCACCCGTGCAGGTATGGGTCGATGCCACGGAGGTTTCTGCCTACCCAAAATTGTAGAAATTCTGAAAGAAGACTATGGTGTGCCCCCTGAAGAAATTAAGTTGAAGAATTTGGATTCGCCTCTGTTTGTTGGAACAACCAAAGGTTTAAGGGAGAAAGAGGAAAGTGAATGAATTCACATCTCGAGACGTTGACCTAGTTGTAATTGGTGGTGGTCCCGCAGGACTCGCTGCAGCCATCAGCGCAAAGAAAAACGGGGTCCAAGATTTAGTCATTATAGAACGGAACAATTGGCTCGGCGGCATACTCCCACAGTGTATACACGATGGCTTCGGTCTTGAAATCTTTCAGGAACCATTAACTGGTCCAGAATACGCTCAAAGATACGTAGATGAGTTGAAGACATTAGAAATCCCGTATATGCTTAATGGCATGGTGCTCGAGGTCACACCTGAAAAAGAGGTGTTTGTAGCCAGCCCGAGAGGTCTTTTTTGTTTCCACACCAAAGCCATAATCCTTGCTATGGGTTGTCGTGAACGAACCCGCGGGCAGATTTGTATTCCAGGGACCCGACCTGCTGGGGTGTACACCGCAGGGGTCACTCAGAACCTCATTAACCTGAAGAATGTGATGGTTGGCAAGGACGTGGTTATTCTCGGTTCAGGGGACATAGGTCTGATTATGGCGCGCCGACTTACTCTTGAAGGTGCTAAAGTTCACGCTGTAGTTGAGATTCTTTCTCACACCAACGGTCTGCCACGAAACATTCAGCAGTGCCTAATCGACTATGAAATTCCTCTCCTCCTCTCTCACACAGTCACCGAAATCCATGGACAAAACCGCGTTGAATCAGTCACAATCTCCCCAGTAAACGAGAATCTTGAGCCAATCAAAGGAAAAGAAAAGCGGATTACCTGCGATACGCTCCTCCTTTCGATAGGTCTAATCCCAGAAAACGAACTGTCAAAAACTTGCGGTGTTGAACTCAGTTCAGCTACTGGAGGCGCAATGGTCAATGAAAATCTTGAAACATCTGTGTCTGGCGTTTTTGCGTGTGGCAACGCTCTCCATGTCCACGATGTAGTGGATTTTGTTACTCTCGAAGCGGAAAGAGCAGGTGAAGGCGCGGCAGAATATGTCCTCGGAAAGCCACGAAAGGTGGAAAGAGTCCGTGTGGAGGCAGGTGACGGAATACGGTATGTTTTACCCAACAACATCCTCCGTGACGCTGACCTTGAACTGTCAATTCGTGTGACATGTCCTGGAGAAGACGTGTCTATTGGATTCTTTGATGGGGAAGAACTGGTGACGACTAGAAAGTTTCGTAAGGTTCACCCAGCTCAGATGATAAAGATAAAACTCAAAAGAAGCGAAACTCGAGCTATTAGCACATTGAAGGCTGAGGTTTTGCAGAAATGAAGAAAGAGATGATATGTATCGGCTGTCCTCTGGGCTGTTCCCTCAGCGTTGAATATGGCGGAAAAACAATACAGCAAGTTACTGGAAACCGCTGCAAAGTAGGGTTAGAATATGCAGAAAAAGAAGTTTTCAATCCTGAAAGAATACTGACAACAACTGTGAGGGTGAAAAACGGGCATCTCCCTCTGGTGAGCGTGAGAACCAACAAACCAATGTCTAAAAACAGACTCTTTGATGTCATGAATTTGCTGGCAAAAGTTGAAGTAGAAGCCCCAGTCAAAATCGGAGACAAAATCGTTTCTAACATCTTCAACACAGACGTTAGCGTTGTAGCTACAAAGAACATCCTCAAAAAACATCAAAACTAGTGTTAGTTGGTAGCGGGGAGTTGATTTGAACAACCGATCTCTGGGTTATGAGCCCAGCGGGTTCACCTGGCTACCCCACCCCGCTACATTCGAGCTAAAAACTTTTGCCAGGATACTTTTTTAGCCCGATGTGATACCATTGTTGCACTCTTTCTTAAGCTTTGTTGCGTAGAGACGCCTCAACCACGTCTATAACGCCGTTATAGATAAATATGGGGGAAACCAATTTAATTATACATGATTTTTTGATTTGCTGGAGGTTCATGATTGGGTAACAAAACTAAACCTAACCGAGAACTTGACTGCGTGGGTCTTTACTGTCCTGAACCCGTGTTTAGAACCCGTCAGGAGATTGATAAACTGGGTGTAGGTGAAGTTCTTGAGGTAGTTGCGGATGATCCGGCTGCTGAAGAGGACATACCGCGGCTTGTTAAAAGGCTTGGGCAGCAACTCGTCGAAATGAGCAAAGAGGATGACCAGTTCATTTTTGTCATCAAAAAAATAAAGTAGGCGGTGCTTTGGCAGATGCGAAGAGTGTATATGGATCATGGGGCTGGGATGCCGTTAGACTCTAGAGTATTTGAGGCTATGAAGCCGTATTTCGGGGAGAACTACGGGAATCCTTCATCGTCCCATTCTTCCGGAAACGTAGCCAGAAACGCCGTGGAATCTGCAAGAGAGAATGTTGCTCGGCTGGTGGCTGCGGAGAAGCCTCAGGAGGTCATCTTTACTTCTGGGGGCACAGAATCTAACAATCTGGCGATTAAAGGGTTCGTTTACCGTAACCGAAAGAAAGGAAATCACATCGTAACCACCGCCATCGAGCACATGTCAGTGATAAACGTATGCAAGTTCCTTCAGAAGCAGGGCTTCGAGGTAACCTACGTTCCCGTGGACAAGCAGGGAATCGTTGACCTAGAAAAACTTGAAGATGCAATAAACGACAAAACCATCCTCATCTCGGTTATGTATGCGAACGGCGAAATTGGAACAGTTCAGCCGATAAGGGAAATCGGGAAGTTAGCCCAAGAGAACAGCATCGGTTTTCATGTGGATGCCGTGGCTGCGGCGGGGCAGGTTCCAATCAACGTTAAAGACGAAAACATTGACCTCTTATCCATCTCTTCCAACGACATGTATGGACCCAAGGGTGTAGGCGCTCTTTACATAAAGTCGGGAACAAAAATTCAGCCAATCAATCAGGGTGGGGGACAAGAGAGAGGGTTACGGTCAGGCACAGAAAACGTTCAGGGCATAGTTGGCATGGGCAAGGCAGCTGATGTCGCTAAGATGGAGATGGAGGCTGAGGGAAAACGTTTGGCATCCCTGCGGGACAAGCTGATTAAGGGCGTTCTGGATAAGATTGACTATTCCTTCTTGAATGGTCACCCCACAGAGAGGCTTCCCAACAACGCAAATCTGAGGTTCAGTTATATAGAGGGGGAGTCTCTCATTTTAGGTCTGGACATGTATGGTGTTCAGGTGTCTTCGGGCTCCGCGTGTACCTCCAAAACCTTGGAGCCAACTCATGTGCTGCTGGCGATAGGCTTAGCTCATGAAGAGGCTCACGGGTCGCTGGTCTTCACGTTGGGCAAACAGAACTCCGAGGAGGATGTGGATTACGTGCTAGAAATGTTACCGGATGTGGTGAAACGGTTGCGGGCGCTTTCGCCCTTAACCCCAAAGGAGACGTTGAGGTGAACATGAATGTATAGCGAGAAGGTTATGGACCATTTTATGCACCCCAGAAATGTAGGTGAAATTCCTGATGCAGATGGCGTTGGAACTGTGGGTAACCCCGTTTGCGGAGACCTCATGAGCATGTACATCAAAGTTGAAGACAACAGGCTGGTGGATGTCAAGTTCAAGACTTTTGGTTGCGGGGCTGCCATAGCCACGAGCAGCATGACCACCGAGCTTGCGATGGGCAAAACTCTTGAAGAGGCGATGAAGATTACGCGGGCTGACGTAGCCGAGAATCTTGGGGGTCTGCCTCCCATCAAGATGCACTGCTCAAACCTAGCTGCAGACGCCCTACATGCAGCCATAGAAGACTACCAGAAAAAGAAAGAAAAGAAATGATATTGCCTGTTTCTGGTTGCCACATTTTGTTGTAGTGTGCAGAAAGAAGCCTTTCTGTCTAGTTTGTTAGAGCGGTAAGTTAGCTTTGGATTATTCCGTATCCTATGAGGCGCCACCGGTTCGCTATTTTTCTGCTTATGGCTGCTCTGGCTCCGTCTTCGGCGCAGATTGGTCTAACCAGCTTGAGGGTAGCAACGTCTTTCTTTGCGTTCTCAACATTTCCCAAGGTTATGGCTGTTCCAATGTCAAGGAGGAGACGTTCCCCCTTTATTATCTGTTTAACCTGCACCAACTCTTTGGTTCCGATAGCCCGTTTCAGAAGCGTAGTGCCCAACACGATTTCAGTTCTGGTTGGAGGAAGCAGGTCCGGTTTTCCCACCAGATTTCCTGTGAGCCCATCCGCCTTGGTCAGTGACGGGTCCAAGTATGTTCCTATGCCCACTAAGCCTCCGCTTTGGGCTTCTTTAACGTTTTTTCCTCCCACGTTCAGGCTTGTAATCTCCGTGAAGATGGGCTCGTAGAATGTTCTTCCCTGTTTTTCAACTTTGAGCCCAGGGCGAATCTCAATCTCGTCTCCAACTTTGAATCTTCCCTGCGAGATGCTTCCGCCGACGACTCCTCCCCTCAGGTCATCAATCTCGGCGCCGGGCTTGTTTACGTCAAAAGAGCGGAGAACAAACATTCTGGGCGGCTTATCTGGGTCCCGGGGGGGAGTTGGAATGTTCTTTTCTATGGATTGGATAACCGCGTCAACGTTCACTGTATGCTGGGCTGAGACAGGAATGATAGGTTTTCCCTCTGCCACGGTTCCTTTCACAAAAGCCTCTATTTCCCTGTAGCTCTCTAATGCTCGCTTTTCGTCAACAATGTCGATTTTGTTTTGCACAATAATTATGTTTTTCACTCCAGCCAATTCGATGGCTGCCAGATGTTCCCGCGTTTGGGGCTGCGGGCACCGCTCGTTGGCGGCGATTATCAGTAATGCTCCGTCCATGACTGCTGCTCCGGAAAGCATGGTTGCCATGAGGGCTTCGTGACCAGGAGCGTCGACGAAGCTGACTGCTCTGACAAATTCGCATTCAGAGTTGCAGTTGGGGCATTTATCATCGGAGGAGTAGCATTGGGGTTCTTCGCAGTTGGGGCATTTGTATATGGGGGCGTCTGCGTACCCGAGTTTTATTGTTATGCCTCGTCTCAGTTCTTCGCTGTGTTTTGCTGCCCAAACCCCTGTTATGGCTTCAACTAGGGTTGTTTTTCCATGGTCAACATGGCCGATGGTGCCTATGTTGACTTCTGGTTGCTGGGGTAGAGATGCGGATTTCTTTCGTTTTGGTGACATGACGATCTCCTAGGGTTTCTGTGTAATGCTATGGAACTAAGATTCTAAACAGTTTATATTAAGCATTCCCTTAGAGAAGAGTTAGTTCAGGGAATGAAAAATTTGCCTCTAAAGTATCAAGAAGCTCCGGACGTTAAATTGTTGGTTGACGAGATAGTTGACAGGCTGGACCTGTTTTATGTTGTCTCTGAATCTGTTCATTGTTATCGAAGCAGGGGTTCAAAGTCTAAGCGGATAATCGCTCGGATTCATGGGCTTGGGAGGATATGGCAGCAGGCGCTTGGGCTTCCGACAGCATACGTTATCGAGGTGCTTTCCGAGAGGTATGACAGGTTAACCCAAGAGGACAAGGAGAAAACGGTGATTCATGAGTTGCTGCATATCCCAAAGGGCTTCAAAGGAGGATTTCGTCCTCACAAGGGATACATCAGCAGAAAAAAGGTGGATAGGCTGCACAGGGAATACACAAAAAGGAAGCATGCGTCAAGGCAGCTTTGAATTTCATCAAATCATGTTGTTGCTTCTGATTTCCTGAAAAAAGGCTGTTCAGTTAACGTTGTTGGAATATGCTAATGAATGTGTGAACCTTAGACAGGAATCTTTTGTTGTGCTGCTGATTTTCAGAAAAAAGATATTTTTCAACAATCGTCTGTTATTAGGAGACTAATAGGGTCTGCTGGTTTGTTTCTGTGTTAACAAAAAAGTGTTAACAACAATACAGTTTAGACATAAAAAATTGAATGAAAGTTTCCGTTGATTTACGGTAATAGTTAAATGGCGCTGTTTCTTTGTATTTGCTCTAACAAGAGTAAGGTTTCCTCTCAGATGACGGTGCTAGAACAGATTTCTAATCCCAACCTTTCTTCGTTCACCTCAAACTTATTCCATAGCCTCGTCTTCTCCATCTCCGCATGCCCACCACACATCACAAATTACATCGCAGAAGTCGGAGCAGCCTCTCTCGTTAGGAAACTTGGCATCTTATCCAACTCTTCACTGACCACCACTTAACGGAGAGAAAGGGATGTTGGAAACAATCGCAGAAATACTGCTGGCAACAATAGCGGTAGGACTAGTGACAGCTGGAATACTGGCAATACTGATCTGGGTGAGAAACCTCACCAGAAAACTGAGCATCCTACGACTCTTCATTCAAATAATCGCTTCAATCGCAATTTTTGTGATCTTGCTTTTCTGGCCTCTTCCATGGAACCCCATCTTTTCTGGCCTAGTTTTTTCCATAGCCCTAAGACTCGCGATTGTCTTCGCTTTAATCGTTGTCGTCACCATTGTTTTCGGGCGCTTCTTCTGCGGGTGGCTCTGCCCCTTTGCCCTGTATATGGACCTGCTTACCCGTCTCCGAAAGACGCTTAAAATACCCTACTGGAACCTGCCAGAAAAACTCAACAATCATCTAGACACGCTCAGATACGTGATGCTAGCATCATTTGTGGTGCTTGCCCTAGTTTTTGGTCTTCTAAACGCGGAAGTGTGGCGTTACATAATAATGTTCATGGGACCCTTCAAATCCCTAATCATAGTTTTCCTGAGCCCAATAGAACCCCTAATTGAACAGGCAGGAAATGCTTTAGGGTTCGAAGTGTGGGGCGCCAGTTTCCATGACCTCCGGGGAACAATAAACTACTTTAACGGCACCCTTCTCATACAGATTACTTGGATTGTTTTCTTCATTTTAACCGCAGCCTCGTTCATGGTGAGGCTATTTTTTTGTCGATTCTGCCCTGTAGGCGCAACCCTTTCCATCTTGAACAGATTTTCAGCCTTCAAGTGGACTCCCCTCCTGCACATAGACAAAGTGGAGGAAAAGTGCACAAAATGTGGCATATGCAAGAGAGTTTGTCCCGTGCAGGTCACCGAGGTATACGAAGAGAAGGGAGGCAACGTAACGGCACCGAAATGTATACATTGTTTCCGCTGTGTAGAGATGTGTCCATACGAGAGTTGCCTAAACATAAAAATGGCTGGTAAAACAATCTACAAATCTAAAAACTGGCTAAAAGAAGAGGAAGAATGAGGAGAATCTAAATGGCAAGCGAAATCGAAACAGGATCAAGATATATCCCCAAAATGTCCCAAAAGGAGATAGAAGAACTAGGAAACTCAATCAAAGCCGCATCCATCAAAGTGATGGAGCAAAACATCGAAAGAATGAAAAAGACTTGGCCTAACCGACCGGAAATCATGGATTACTTTGACGAAATTTCAAACTTTTTTGGGAAACGCGAAAAAGAGATACGTGAACAAAAAGCGGCAGGAAAAAAGCTCATAGGCTACACCTGCATGTTCGCGCCTATAGAATTCATTTTGGCTGCAGGCGCCATTCCTGTTCGCGTAGGCTCAGGATGGTATGACGCTGCGAAACTGGGGGACAGAATCATGCCGGTGGAGGTCTGCCCAGTCATAAGGTCCACGGTTGGCGCAAAGATGGTGAGCCTCTCCCCGTATCTTGAGCTCAGCGACGCCATAATAACTCCTCTCACATGTGACGGCAGAACAAAACTGAGCGAAATCCTGTCAGACTTCAAGCCTGTATGGTATATGACTCCTCCACGCGTCAAAGATGACCCGCAGTCTCTGAGTCTCTGGAAGGAGGAGATGCAGGTGATAAAAGGAAAAATCGAGGAACTGACAGGAAACAAGATTACCAAAAGCAGTTTGAGGTCAGCAATAGAGAAGATGCAGAAGGCAACGAAGGCTTTCCGTAGACTACAGGACTTGAGGAAAGGTCCACCGGTAATCACGGGAAGGGATGCGATGCTTGTGAATCAAACCAGCCTCTGGGACAACATAGAACGGTGGACCCAGAAGACGAATGAGCTGTGTGACGAGCTGGAGAAAAGGGTTGAACAAAAAGATTGGGCTTGCCCTCCTGCCACCTTAAGGGTGATGGTTACGGGGACTCCGATGTTGTGGCCTGACAGCTGGAAGGTTCCCGATTTGATTGAAGAATCTAACCCTCAGGGAGTGCTGGTTGTTGATGAGTTGTGTTCAGGTGACCGTATTCTCTACGACCCAGTGGGGGTAGACGAGTGGACCATGAGCGACATGCTTGATGCTGTAAGCGAAAGATACCTTATGGCTTCCACGTGCCCTTGCTTCACTTCGGAGCATGGAAACGAGGACCGCGTCAACTGGCTCATGGACAGAATCAAAGAGTATAAGGTTGATGGAGTGATTTATTATGTGGTTCGAGGATGCATACTCTACGCCATGGAGTACGCTCGAATCAAGCGCATCCTAGACCGCATGGGTATCCCAGTGTATTACCTTGACACCGAATACACGAGGGAAGATGTTGGGCAGATGAAGACAAGAATCGAAGCCTTCATGGAGATGCTGGAAGCAAGAATCGACATATGAGGAGAACAAAAGAAATGGCAATATCCGCCGGAGTAGACATGGGCACCCAACGGGTGAAAGTAGTCATCATGAAAGACGGACAGATTATGTCCCAAACCCAGAACTTCTTGGGATTCGAACCCACCAAAGCCGCTGAACAAGCCCTCAAAGAGGCACTGAAGAAAGCCAAACTGTCCCGCGAGGACATACAGCACATCACAGCCACCGGCGCAGGTGTAGACATGGCTTCCTTTGCAGACAGCACTGTCAGCATGATGGGAGCGGACGCCCAGGCAGGAGCATACTTTTTCGGTTCAGCCAGAACAGTGATTGACGTTGGGGCTGAGGAGGCACGGGCAGTGAACTGTAACGAAAAGGGGGTAATGCTGGATTTCGTGGTGAACGCCCGATGTGCAGCTGGAGCCGGCACCTTCATCGAGGCAATGGCAAGGGCGCTGGAGGTGGAGTTAGAGGATATGGGTTCCCTGTCCCTACAGGCGGAGAGAGCGAGCCCCATAAACGCCAGCTGCGTCATCTTCGCAGAATCCGACGTGGTTTCCCTGATTCACAGAGACGAACCGAAAACCGAAATCGCACGCGCCATCTTCGACGCCATGGCTGAGCGAGTCTCTTCTATGGTGCTCAGGCTGGGAATAAACCCTGACATTGTGCTTGTGGGCGGCGTGGCTAAAGACGCCGGTTTCGTTGCCTCGCTCAAGAGGAGACTGGGAACAGAAATACTGATACCTGAGGCGCCGCTGTTTGCTGGTGCTGTAGGCGCCGCATTAGTCGCCGCAAAAAGAGCTGCAAGGAGGCACCAGTAAGATGGGAAACAATGAAGAAAAAACGGAATACTGGAGATGGGGAGAATATCAGCGGATTATGTCGCGCAGAGAATTGAACACCGCTGAAATAATAACCGCCGGAGTAGATGTTGGCTCGGTGGGCTCCAAGGCTGTCATCATGACGGATGGGAACGTCTACTCGTGGAGCGTGATGCGAACCGGCTCCAACAGCTCTGACAGCGCCAAAAAAGCGCTTGGTTGGGCTATGGAAGACACCGGATTGACGCTGAAGGACTTCAACTACATCGTGGGAACTGGTTACGGCAGAGTAAACGTTCCCATGGCTAACCGAGCAATCACAGAAATTGCTTGCCACGCCAAAGGCGCCAACTACATCTGGGGACCCACAGTGAGGACGGTGCTGGATGTGGGGGGACAGGACGTGAAAGCCATCCGCTGCGACCAGAAAGGCAAAGTTGTTTCTTTCCTGATGAACGACAAGTGTGCAGCTGGCACGGGGCGAGGAATGGAGATCATCGCTGACCTGCTGAAGATACCCATCGAGGATGTTGGCAAAGTGTCTCTGAGCGTAACAGATGAACCTAAACCAGTCAGCAGCACCTGCGTGGTCTTCGCAAAGACAGAGGCTGTTGGGCTGCTGCGCAAGGGATGGAGCAAAGAAAAGGTTTTAGCTTCATACATGAGAGCCATGTCCATCAGAATGAGCGAACTTATAGAGAAGGTGGGCTGCGAAAGAGAATTCGTAATCACTGGGGGTCAATCCAAGAACATCGGAATCGTGCAGAGGGTGGAGAACATTTTGGGAATGAAGAGCCTTCCAGTTCCAAACGCGGAGGAAACCGGACGCGACCCCGTTGCCGCCGGCGCCATAGGTGCAGCCTTGTACGCCAAGGCACTGTATGAAAAGTCTCAACGTTGAGGGTGATAAGGGTTATAACCTATTATGGTTATCAAGACGGTTCAGGCGAATATTACATAGTGGTTGATGCGGAGAAATGCAACAGCTGCGGCGAATGCATAGAAGCCTGTCCTCAAGAGGCATTGAAGATGGAGACCATGTTCATTGACCTCGAAGACAAACTTGTAGTTGCTGTCACAGAGGAACACCGCAAAAAATTAAGGTACACATGTTCTCCCTGCAAACCAGAAAGCGGATATGTGCCCTGCGTTCAAGCCTGCGACCAAGAGGCTATAACATGTGCCTGGAATCCCCTTAACCAGAAATCAACATAAACAGCCACACTCGGGGATTAACCTTCTGTTGCTGTTTTATTTGCCTTTAGACAATCTTTTTATTTAGATTTCCTTATGGATGAAATCATTGGAGACCGCTTATAGTATACATTGGAATAGACGATTGTGAGGGCATTTCTGGGATACACGACAATGAAGACACAACCGTGGAGGCTCTGAGCTCAGGCTGTAAGGTGGTTGATGGAAAACCATTTAATGTAAAACGGAAAAAAGAAAAACAAGATATACACTAATGTGCATTGAAAAAATGCGTTGAAGAACTGAAAGCAAAGGTAGCCAATTTGAAGATGCCAAAAACTTTACAGTTTAAACCGAACAAATAGGATGGAAAGTAATGGGCTGTTCATTGCTAAAAGTAAACGATGTGATGAAAGAGTCATGGGACTACCTTATAGTTTTGGATGCCTGTAGATACGATTATTTCAAGCTTGAGTACGAAAAGTTTTTTCATGGCGAGTTAGAGAACCGCGTGTCCTTGGGTTCAGCAACGCCCGAATGGTGTAGAAAGCAGTTCAAAAACTACTTCTCTGATGTGGTGTATGTTTCTGGAAATCCCTACATCAACTCGAGAACGTCTATTGATGGATTCGATGCGAAGAAGCACTTTTACAGAGTCATAGATGTTTGGGATTTCGGATGGAGTGAAAAGTTGTGGACGGTGACTCCAGAAAATGTTGCCACTGCGACGTTGAATTCAATCGCCAAATTCCCTGGAAAGCGGGTGATTATCCATTTTCTGCAGCCTCACGTTCCGTATATCTCGCCAAAATTCAAGGTAAATCTTAAGGGTGCGCCTGTTATAACCGGGTGGCGCAGCCACGTCCAGAACACCGACTTGGGAGAATCGAAAGTTAAGAGACGTTTGAAGATTCTGGTAAACAAATTATTGAACAGTATAGTGAACAAAGTGCATGCTATGTTCATAAAAATTGGGCTTAACCGCAAATACAAGTTGCGGAAGTTGTTGGGTTTGCCTCCTGCCAGACCAATGGAGGCGATGTGGAGACAATATGGCGTAAAGGGGCTCAGAGAAGCTTACAGCGAAAACCTCAGAATTGCTATGGCACATGCAACCGCATTATGCGTCAAAATACTTCAGCGTAACCCGTCAGCGCGGATAGTGGTTACTTCGGATCATGGTGACTTCCTGGGTGAAAACGGCAACTTTGATCATTACCCTGGAAGCAGCGATTCTCTGCTGTTAGAAGTTCCTTGGCTGGAAGTCAAAAACGCCAAAAAAGTTGAAATCGCCCAGTCATACACGTCTTTCACCAGCGGCGGAGAAAACTATAAAACAGTTCTAACGGAAAAACTAAAAAACTTGAAAAAGTCGGGAAAGATTTAGGGAATCGCGTATTGTCTGCTTCTTAATGCCGACTTCTGTCAGAACCTTTGTGTTTTCATTTTGGGTGCGGCTTTCGTAGTGCATGTTTAATGTTTTTTTCTGTTTCCACGTGTACTAAACGGTGCTCTTTTCCGCAGATGGGGCAAGACCAAACCTGTCCTGTGTCCACTTCCTTTTTTGCCGCTTTTTTCTTCAGCATCTTCGCTTCCTTCTCTGCCAATTTCTCCGTCAGTATCTCTTCTGGATTGGTTTGTGAAAGCCCCCAGGCTCGTTCAAGCACGAAAAGGGTTACGATTTCCTTTTTGTTTTTCTGTTTGGTTAGGGTGACCAGATGTTTTCCGGGAGCCTTTTTTCCTGTTGCCTCTTCGTAGGACTTTACCTCGTAGTTTTCTTTGATGATGGCTGGGACTTCGTCGACACTGGAGACAATCTTTCGGCTAACTTTATCGTTTTCATCCGCTTGTGTTAAGGAAATCACGTCGTATAGCATGCCTTCGATTTTGCTTTTTTGGAAAACCATGGTTCTTCCCTCTAGCTGGGCGAAGCGGATGCCTGCTGGACATTTCACAGCCTTAACCAAAATCTTTCCCTGCTCCTCGTCTGTGCACAGTTTGATAAGCCAGGTGCCCGTGAAGAAGTCTTTGACTCTGTAGAAGCGTACTTCTCCATTTCTTAATTGTCGCAGACTCATGTCATACCATGCATCGTGGGGTCGTGTTTCAATCCGTTTAACCTTTATGTGTTTCAGAAACTGCACGTGTGTACACTCTCCACATTAGAGTTTTTTGTGTGCAGTTTAAGATTTTCGGAGTTGACGCAAACAGAATGGAG